>Ga0209916_1000051_pt1 | contig 290429 bp, 284 predicted proteins | sample ThiBio_1000_plan_FD_183956 | JGI IMG/M metagenome (GOLD analysis project Ga0209916, IMG submission 183956) | Wastewater bioreactor microbial communities from Cape Town, South Africa - Thiocy_solids_2 (SPAdes) | ecosystem: Engineered > Bioreactor > Thiocyanate-remediating > Anaerobic-Aerobic ... | reverse complement strand
AGCCACGCAAACTGGCGCTGGGTGCCGCCATGCGCAAGCTGCTCCACCTCGCTTGGGGGGTTATCCGCTCAGGTAAGAATTTCGACCCCAGCATCGCGCTTGCCTGACGGACGGCAAGACGGTATCTACGGATACGGCGAGCCGTCCTTGTGCGTGTAGACGCCGGCCGCGCTGTCCCAGTGCAGGTCGATGTCGGGGTAGTGGCAGCGGTCGTCCGCGTGGCGACTGCCGATCTCCAGATAGACGGCTGTCTGTGCGCTCCGGTTGACCAGGTGATGACCGTCGGGACAGTTCTTCGGGAACGCCGCGAACTCGCCCGTGCGCAGCGGCTGCTCGCCGTCGTCGGTGATCAGCACCAGCTCGCCCGACAGCACGCAGACGAACTCGTCCTCGTCGGTATGCCAGTGCCGCTGGCTCGACCACGCGCCCGGCGGAAGCTGCGTGAGATTGACGCCGAAATCGGCGAGGCCGCCGGCATCGCCCAGCGCCTGCTTGGTGCGCGCGCCGGCGAAGGCGGCAAACGGCGGCGGATAGCCCGAGCCCTTGCGCTCGGGCACCTGGCTGAGATCGATCTTCGGCATGGGGATTCTCCGGCGTGGATGGCGATTGTCCACCGAAAGCGCACCGTTGCCGTGAATGAGCGCTTTCTGTACACTCGACCGGCTACAGTGGGCCGACGTCGCGAGACCGTGCGCGGAGGACGGAATCATGATGCGTGGCTGCTGGCTGATCGTTCTGATGCTGGCGTGGCTGGTGCCGTCGGCCCCGTCGCGCGCCGAACCGCCGGTGGCTGCGCCTTCGGCGATGGTGGCGCGGATCACCCTGGACGGACCGATCGGGCCGGCTGCAGCGGAGTACTTCGACGACGCGGCGCAACGCGCGGTAGCCGACGGCGCGGTGGCGATCGTGCTGCAACTGGACACGCCGGGCGGGCTGTCCGAGTCGATGCGCCAGATCATCGGCCGCATGCTGGCGATGCCGGTGCCGGTACTGGTCTACGTGGCGCCCGGTGGTGCGCGCGCTGCTTCGGCCGGCACCTACATCCTTTATGCGGGGCAGGTCGCCGCAATGGCGCCGGCCACCCACCTGGGTGCGGCGACACCGGTATCGCTGGGTGGCGCCACGCCGATGCCGTTGCCGGCGCCGAAGGCGAGCGAGCCGGCCAGGGCCGGTTCCGGCGCGCCGCCCGCGCAGGATGAGCCCGACGATAGCGCCGAATCGCACAAGGTGCTGAACGACGCGATCGCCTACATCCGCTCGCTGGCCCAGCTGCGCGATCGCAACGCGGCCTGGGCCGAGCAGGCGGTGCGCGGCGCGGCGACGCTGACCGCCAGCGAGGCAGCGCAACAACACGTGATCGACTTCGTCGCCGGCGACGTGGCCGACCTGCTGGCGAAGGCCGACGGACGCGCGGTACGCGTCGGCGAGCGCCAGCTGACCCTGCAACTGGCGGGCGCGAGCGTGCGCGACTACGTGCCGGGCGCGCGCACCCGTTTCCTGGGCATCATCACCAATCCGACCATCGCCTACCTGCTGCTGCTCGGCGGCATCTTCGGCCTGGCGCTGGAGGCGATGCACCCCGGCGCGATGCTCCCCGGCATCGTGGGCGCGATCAGCCTGCTGGTGGGCCTGTACGCCTTGCAGCTGCTGCCGGTGAATTACGCCGGGTTGGCGCTGATGGCGCTGGGCATCGGCCTGCTGGTGGCCGAGGCGGTCAATCCCACGGTGGGCGCCTTCGGCGCGGGCGGGCTGGTGGCCTTCGTGATCGGCTCGGTGATGCTGATGAAGACCGGCGTGCCCGGCTACGCGGTCAACCTGGGCGTGATCGGCGGCATCGCGGTGGGCTTCGCGGCGCTGCTGGGCACGGTGGTGTGGCTGGTTTTTCGCGCGCGCCGCGCACCACCGTTCGGCGGCGAGGCCGCGATGGTCGAGGAAACCGGCCGCCTGCTGGAAAGCGTGGCTGCCGGCGGCGAGAGCTGGGCGATGCTGCACGGCGAGCGCTGGCGCGTGCGCTGCGCGGTCGACCTGCCGGCGGGCGCCGCCGTGCGGGTGGTGTCGCGGCAAGGTTTGTTGTTGTGGGTCGAGCCGGCCCCTGCCGTCGCGACCGTTTGAGGTTTTTGACTGGAGAAGACCATGTTCGGATTCGTCGGTGTGTTGATCATCCTCGGCATCTTGCTGCTGTTCGCCGCGATCAAGATCCTGCCGGAGTACCAGCGCGGCGTGGTGCTGACCCTGGGCCGCTATACCGGCACCAAGGGCCCCGGCCTGGTGCTGCTGATCCCGGTGGTGCAGCAGATGATCCGGGTGGACCTGCGGGTCACCGTGCTGGATGTGCCGCCGCAGGACGTGATCTCGCGCGACAACGTCTCGGTGCGGGTCAATGCCGTGGTGTACTTCCGCGTGGTCGACTCGGACAAGTCGGTGCTGGAGGTGGAGAACTTCCTGCAGGCCACCAGCCAGCTGGCACAGACGCGGCTGCGCTCGGTGCTGGGCCAGCACGAGCTGGACGAGATCCTGTCCCAGCGCGAGTCGATCAACCACACCTTGCAGGTCACCCTGGACGAGGCCACCGACCCGTGGGGCATCAAGGTGATGAACGTGGAGATCAAGGACGTCGATCTCAACGAGACCATGGTGCGGGCGATCGCGCGCCAGGCCGAGGCCGAACGCGAACGCCGCGCCAAGGTGATCCACGCCGAAGGCGAGATGCAGGCCGCCGAGAAGCTGCGCGATGCTGCGGCGATGCTGTCGCAACAGCCGCAGGCGCTGCAGTTGCGTTATCTGCAGACGCTGGCCGACATGTCCAACAACGGCAAATCCTCGACCATCGTGTTCCCGCTGCCGCTGGACCTGATCCGGCCGCTGATGGAGGCATTTCCGCCGAAACGGGATTCGGGTACAACGGGCTGACCGATTTTCGCGAGCAAACCGATGGAAGCAATCCCTGCGGCTGGAAGCCTGGTCTGCGTGGGTCTGGGCATGACCCTGGGCTCGCACCTCGGCCCGCTGGCGCGCAGCCACATCGAGCAGGCCGACGTGGTCTTCGCCGGCCTCTCCGACGGCATCGTCGAGCTGTGGCTGCAGCGCATGCACCGCGACGTGCGCAGCCTGCAGGTGTACTACCGCGAGGGCAAGTCGCGCATGCAGACCTACCGCGAGATGGTCGAGGCCATTCTCACCGAGGTGCGTGCGGGCAAGAAGGTGTGCGGCGTGTTCTACGGCCATCCCGGCGTATTCGCCTGGGCGCCGCACAAGGCGATCGAGGTGGCCCGCGGCGAAGGCTACGCCGCGCACATGGAGCCGGGCATTTCCGCCGAGGATTGTCTCTATGCGGATCTCGGCATCGACCCCGGCCGCGTCGGCTGCCAGCACTACGAGGCCAGCCAGCTGCTGTTCTACCGACGCCGGATCGACCCCACGGCCTACCTGATGCTGTGGCAGGTGGGCCTGGTCGGCGACCTGTCGCTGGCGCGCTTCTCCACCGGCCCGGCCTACCGGGAGCTTTTGGTCGAGGTGCTCTCGCGCGACTACCCGCCGGAGCATGAGGTGATCATCTACCGCGCACCGACCCTGCCGATCCAGCAGGCGCGGATCGAGCGGTTGCCGCTGGGGGAGCTGCCTCAAGCGGAGGTGGGCATGGCCGATACGGTGGTGGTGCCGCCGGCGCGGGCGATGTCGGTGGACCACGAGATGAGGGCGAGGCTGGATGTGCTTGACAAGGCGGCGTCCGAAGCCGCCGGCGATGCTGCCGCATCGAGTCTGCAAGGCGTCAAAAACCAAGCGTAAGATGGCCTCGGCGCAGCCGTGCCTGACAAGAGCGCCGTTGCGAGCAGGGAGTCGCAGTAAGACTGGAGCTGGCGGCCAGTTGTCAATCAGCGAGGTAGGGGGAATCATCAGGTGTTCGACGTTATCGATTTTCTTGAGACCCTGGGGCAAGACGCGCAGCTGCGTTACGCGTCGCAGGATGAAGTGGAGTTTGCGCTGTCCGGGGCGGTGGTGGAGCCGGCGATGCGGGTGGCGATCCTCGCCAGAAATGGCCCGGGCTTGCAGGCGTTGCTTGGGCAGGATCCGTTCTGCTGCTTGATCAACCCGGCCAAGCCCGATGAGGAGCAGGAGGAATGTGACGGCAACTGCAAGGAAAGCGAGGAAAAGAAGCGTGACGAGGAAAGGAAGGAGAAAAGGGATGGGGACTGAGGATCATTCGCCCTTTGTCTTGTCTGCGCTGGCGACCACCGACTAGCCCATGGACAAGGCTGGCGGCTACAGGCTGGCTTTCGCATGTTCTGCGCTTCTGCTCTGGTCAGTGGCGGGTCTCGCCACCGTACCCGCGTCCGTATCGGACGACCCCGGGCAACTGCTGAAACAGGCGGAAAGCATTCCGTCCTCCAATCGTGTCGAGTTCGACGAATTGATGCGCCGGCTCGCCAAGCCTGTGCGGGAGCTTTCTCCGCAGCAGCAAGTGCATCGCCGCTATCTTCTGGCCCGGCAGGCCGCTTTTGCCGGCAATTTCGACGCCGCCTTGCCGCCGTTGACGGCGATCGCGGGTCAGACCGCATATCCCGTGCTGGCGTTTCGCGCCAAAGCCACGGTGATTGACCTTCTGGTGGCGCAATCCCGCTACGAGGAAGCCTTCGCCAGGCTGAATTCGCTGCTGGAGCAGCTGCCGAAGATGGAGGAAAACGATGTCCGTGTGCAGGGACTTGGTGTCGCGGCGCAGTTGTACAACGAGGCAGGTCAGTATGAAGCCTCCTCGCGTTACGCAGATCAGATCATCAATGAGAGCACTGATACGCGCAGCGCCTGCAGGGGGTGGTTCTACAAGTCCGAGGCCTTGTTTGAAAGTGGCACCACGAAGCTGGCTGCCGATCAGCTTCGCGATGGCACGGAAGCATGCAGCAAGGCAGGCAATACGCTTTTCGCACTCAGCTTCCAGTATTTGCTGGCGAGTTTCGACATGCGGCAAGGCCGCCTCGACTCCGCCATCCGCTTGTTGCAGACCAGCTATCCCAAGGTGCTGCGAGCAGGCTTTCCGCCCCAGGTCGCGGAGTTCGAGTCCACTCTGGCCAAGGCGCACCTGGAGCGTGGCGACCTTGTCTCGGCTGCCAAGTTTGCCAATCAGGCCCTGGTGACGAACGCCAGCAGGCCGTATTCCGAGTCGACCGCCCGGGCGTACCACGTGCTTTATCGGGTCGACAAGAAGACCGGCGACGACCGTGCGGCGCTGGAGAATCTCGAGAAGTTCGTCGTCACCAACGACGGCTACATGGATCGCCTCAGTGCAAAGGCGCTTGCCTACCAGATCGTCGAGCAAAAGGTGCTGGCGAAGAAGTTGCAGCTCGAAGAGCTGGACAAGAAAAACAAGCTGCTCGGGATGCAGGGCGAGCTGGATCGCAAGGAGGTCGAAACCAGCCGCCTGTACATCCTGTTGCTGCTGCTGGTACTCGCGTCCATCGGTTTGTGGGCGTATCGCATCAAGCGCTCGCAGCTCAAGTTCATGAAACTGGCGCGGCGCGACGGACTCACCGGCATCTTCAACCGGCAGCACTTCGTCAACGAGGCGGAACGGCTGCTGCGCTATTGCCAGAAGTCCGGACGCGACGCTTGCCTGGTGCTGCTCGACCTGGATCATTTCAAGCAGGTCAACGACAACCATGGTCACGCGGTGGGCGACCGCGTGCTTCGGCGTGCGGTGGGGGCCTGCCAGAAGCACTTGCGGACCACCGACCTGTTCGGGCGGCTGGGCGGCGAGGAGTTCGGCATGCTGCTGCCCGAGTGCGGGCGGGAGCAGGTGTTGGAGCGCGTGGAGCAGATGCGCCTGGCCGTTGCCCAGGTTCCTGCCGGCGAGGCGGGCTCCGGCGTGGTTGTCTCGGCCAGCTTCGGCGTCGCGTCCGCCGCCAGCTCGGGATATGAACTGCGCCAGTTGATGACGGACGCGGACGACGCGCTTTACCGGGCCAAGCGCGAGGGGCGCAACCGGGTCAGCCTGTTCGACAGCCGGCGTATTCAGCCGAATGTGGTGTAACGAGCGCAATCACAAACCCGGCTTTGGCGCCCCGTGCGCAGCCGCTTCAGGGAGATGCTGTTGAAATCGTTTTCACGCAAGGCCAGGAGCGTGCGGCTTCGGCCGATGATGCAGAGCGACGAAGCTCTGTTTCATACGCTCTATACCGATCCCGAGACCATGCGTTTCGTCGGTGCGCCGTGGACTCCGGCGGAGGCAGTGGAGAGGTTCCGTGCGACCCTCTGTCGCCGGGGAAAGACGGTCGTGACCGACCGCTTTTTCGTCATCGAGGAAAAATCCAGCCGGGAAGCTATGGGTATTTGCGGCTCCTCACATTATGATCGGGCAAACATGCGGGTCGAAGTTGGCGTGATGTTGTTGCCCTTGGGTCGCAGGGCAGGGGTGGGGAGGGGCGCACTGATGGCGTTGGTGGACCATCTGTTTGAAGAGCAGCTGCTCGTCGAAGTGTACGCACGCATCGTTGCCGGCCATTCGGCAGCAGAAAATCTGGTAAAGCGCGCCAGTTTCCTGCTGGACATGGTTGTGAGGGGCGGGGAGCGGGATGTGGGGGAGCGTCAGTGGTCGGTCCACCGATCAACTTGGCGAGCAAGTCAAAGACCAGCAGCGGAGGTTATCGATGTCCAACGTGATCGATTTTCTTGAAAGGATGGGACGAGACGGGAAACTGCGTCATGCCTCGACCAAGGATATGGAGGGGGCCTTGGAAGTTGCCCAGATTGACCCGCAGCTGGCTGCCGCGATCCTCGCGAAGGATTCGGCGCTGATCGAGTCGCTGCTCGGCGACAGCAAGATCTATTGCGCCCTGATGCCCGGCAAGCAGGACGAGGAAGAGGAAGGGGAGGGTGAGGACGAAGCGCCTTCGCGCGAGGAGTCCGGGATTCCCTCGCGGGACCCTCTTTCCCGCGTGACGTTTGCCAGATAGCCGATGCGTGGGGGGAACATCCGTCGGGTATCCCTGTCGGGGTTTGTCCTGCTGACATCCCTGTGGATGGCTGTGGCCGTGGCCCAGCCGTCCCCGGATGCGAACGCCGAAGAACTGCTCAGGCAGGCGCAGGGCCTGGAGACTTCGAACTTCGCCGAATTCTCGGTGGTGTTGCAGAAACTGAACAGCGACGCGATCACGCTGTCTCCCGACCAGCAGATGCGCGTGCGCTATCTCAACGCGTTCCAGCTCGCTTACCGTGGAGACAGCAAGGCTTCGGTACGGCTGCTCAATGACGTGATCGAGCACAGTTCGGATCCGACGTTGCGGTTGCGCGCGATTTCCACCCAGATCAACGTGTTGACGTTGTCGGCCCGTTATGAAGAGGCCTTCACCAGGCTCAGTCAACTGCTCGATCTTCTTCCTACGGTCACGGAGCGTAGAGCCCGGCAACAAGCCCTGGGCGTAGCTTCCCTGTTGTATACCGAGGCAGGCCAATACGATCTCGCGCTCAGTTATGCCGCGCAGATGCGGGATGAAAGTCCCAGTGAGGACAACGCCTGTCGGGCGGACTATGCGACGATCCTCGCGTTGCACACGAGCGGGAAGTTCCCGACCGGCGACCCAAAAGTGGCCCAGGCCATCAGCGGCTGCGTTGGTGCCAAGGAACCGATTTTTTCGGGCTTCATCCGGTCCTTTCTCGCCAGCGATGAAATCAAGCATGGACGGCCCCATCAGGCAATCAAGCTGTTGCAGGTCAATCTGGGCTCGGCCCGCGACACCCACTATCCAAGGCTGATCTCCGAGGTCAACGTGGTCCTCGCGCAAGCCTACTGGCAGACGGGCGACGTCGATCGTGCCGAGCAGGCTGCGCTTGCCGCGGCGGCGACAGCCATCAAGAACGAATATACCGAGCCGCGGACTCAGGCCTATCAAGTGCTGTACCAGATCGAAAGGCAGCGCGGCAATTTCGCGGCAGCCCTCGATTACCACGAGAAATATATGGCAGCCGACAAGGGTTATCTGAACACCGTGAGCGCCAAGTCTCTCGCCTACCAGACCGTCAAGCAGCAGGTGCTGGCGAAGAAGCTGCAGATCGACGCCCTGGCCAAACAGAACAAGATCCTCCAATTGCAGCAGGCGCTCGGTAAGAAGGCGATGGAGGCGGGTCGGCTGTGGATCATCCTGCTGGTGTTGCTGCTGTGTTCCATCGGCTTCATCACCTATCGCATCAAGCGCTCGCAGCTCAAGTTCATGAAACTGGCGCGGCGCGACGGGCTTACCGGCATCTTCAACCGGCAGCATTTCGTCGGCGAGGCGGAGCGGCTGCTGCAGTACTGCCGCAAGTCCGACCGGGTGGCCTGCCTGGTGCTGCTGGACCTGGATCACTTCAAGCAGGTCAACGACACCCATGGCCATGCGGTGGGTGACCGCGTGCTCCGGCGCGCGGTGGCTGCCTGCCAGGCGCATCTGCGCTCCACTGACCTGTTCGGCCGCCTCGGCGGCGAGGAGTTCGGCGTGCTGCTGCCCGAATGCGGGCTGGACCAGGCGGTTGCACGCGTCGAGCAGATCCGCCTGGCGATTGCCTCGGTCTCCCTTGGCGAGGACGTGCCGAACGTGGCAGTCTCGGCCAGCTTCGGCGTGGCAACGGTCGCCAACTCGGGCTATGAATTGCGCCAGTTGATGACCGATGCCGATGACGCGTTGTACGCGGCCAAGCGCGAAGGCCGCAACCGGGTCAACCTGTCCAGCAGCCGCCAAGTGCAATTGAGCCTGGTCTAGCTCAGCCTCGCGGCAGGACATCCGCGCCGGCCGGCGTGGACAGCGGGACGAGTGCGGGTTACAACAGGCATTCGTTCCGGCCGGGGATTTTCCGATGCGCGCGATGAGTTCGTTCCTGTTGTTTGCCCTGGCACTGGCGGTGCTGCCGTCATCGGCCATGGCCGATGACCCTGCCACCGAGCCTGCCACGCTGGCGCCGTCGATCAACGCGACCGATTTTGCCCGCTACGAGAAGACGCTCAGTTCCGACGACTTCGGCGGGCGCAAGCCCGGCACGGTGGGTGCGCAACGCACGCTGGATTTCCTGGTCGGCGAGTTCAAGCGCATGGGCTTGCAGCCCGGCAACCACGGTTCATGGTTCCAGACCGTGCCGGCGGAGAGCACCCTGCTGCTCAATGACAAGGTGAAGCTGCAGATCGCCGCCGGCGCGCAGCACGCCAGTTTCGCCAACCAGCAGGACATGGTGGTGCAGACCCTGCAAGGAAAAGCGCAGGTCGACCTGAAGGATTCGCCGGTGGTGTTCCTCGGCTACGGCGCGGATGCGCCGAACTGGCACTGGAACGATTACGCCGGTGTGGACGTGAAGGGCAAGACGGTGATCGTGCTGGTCAACGATCCGGGCTTTGCCAGTGGCGATCCGACATTGTTCAACGGCCGCGCCATGACCTATTACGGCCGCTGGACCTACAAGTATGCCGAGGCTGCGCTGCAGGGCGCGGCGGCGTGTTTCATCGTGCACACCAGCGACGCGGCGGCGGGTTACCCATTCAGCGTGTTGCAGAACGGCAACCGCGGCCCGCAGTTGAGCCTGCCGTCGAGTGTCGATCCCGCGCCGCGCCTGCCGGTAGCCGGGTGGCTCACCCATGCCGCCGCCACGCGCCTGTTCGCCGCCGCCGGCAAGGATTTCGACGCGCTCGCGGCGGCAGCCGCGAAACCGGGCTTCAAGCCGGTGCCGCTCGGCGCGACCGCCTCGATCAGCCTCAGGAACAAGATCGACCACTTCGAATCGAAGAACGTGCTGGCCATGATCCCCGGCGACTACAAGCCCGACGAGGTGGTGGTCTATACCGCGCACTGGGATCACCTGGGCACCGACCCTTCGCGGCCCGGCCACAAGGTGTACGGCGGCGCGATCGACAACGGCACCGGCCTGAGCATGCTGCTGGAAATCGCCGGCGCGTTCGCGCAGCAGCGCACGCCGCCCGAGCGCAGCATCTTGTTCTTCATGCCCACGCTGGAGGAATCGGGCCTGCTCGGCTCGCAGTACTACGCGGCGCAACCGGTGTTTGCGCTCAACCGCACCGTGGCCGACATCGCCGTGGACGCGTTGCCGATCATCGGCCGCGCCCACGACATGACCGTGATCGGCAAGGGCCAGTCGCAGTTGGAGGACATGCTGGCCGACGTGCTGAAGGCCCAGGGCAGGGTGATCTCGCCCGAGACCACGCCGGAGAACGGTTTCTACTTCCGCTCCGACCATTTCAACTTCGCCCGCGCCGGGGTGCCGGCCATGCTGGCCAGCTCCGGCCTCGACCTGCTGGACGGCGGCGAGGCGGCCGGTCGCAAGGCCGCCGAGGATTACACCGCGCATCGTTACCACACGCCGAATGATGTATTCGATCCGGCCTGGGATTACTCGGGCATCCTCGAAGACACCCAGGCGCTGTACGAATTGGGCCAATACCTGAGCCACGCCGGCGTGTGGCCGGCGTGGTACGCCGACAGCCCGTTCAAGGCCAGGCGCGACAGGATGATGGCGCCGCCGGCCAAGCGCCAATAGTTGCGTCTCGTCAATACAAGAAACCGGCGGGCATTGCCCGCCCTACCTTCCGCTTCGCCGTTGTAGGGCGGGCACCGCCCGCCGACTCTTGCCGAGTCCCGGCAAAAAACCAACCGTGACGCGCCCCCCGCACAGGCGCTCGTTCAACGCCCCGTCGGTCGATCCAGCTTGTCGAAGTTGACGATGGCGTTGAGCACCAGCGGGTAGCTGCCGATGGTTTCGCCGCGCCACATCGGATTGCTGGCGAACAGCAGCACGTGGCCCTTGCCGTAGCGCGCATCGACCACGGCGGCGCGCTCGGCCATTTCGCTGCCGTGGTCGAGCAGGCCGGCGATCAGCAGCTTGTCGGCGGCGGCGAAGCGCAGGATCACCTGGGGTTGCTGGTCCGCCGGGACCACCCACGGGTTGTTGCGCGTCTGCTCGGCGTTGAGCGGCGTGGCCTGCCACGGTTCCACGTCGGGCAATGCCTCGGGCTCGACGGCGGCGCGGCCCTCGGGCGTATCCGTGTCGTGCGGACCGCCGCGGCCGGTTGCGCGCTGGAAATCCTTCGCCGTCGGCAGGCCGTGGTCGCCGGTGACCAGGTTGGAGATCTTGAACGATTGCCCTTCGGCGCTGTAGATCGCCAGGTCGTCGCGCGTGTAGCTGGCGGCGATCGGGCTCTTGCGGTCGACGAACTGCGCCTGCAGCACGCTGCCGACCACCTTGAGCTTGTCGGTCGGCGTGATCGAAACGCCCGGCGCCAGGCCCACGTCGATCGCGAAGCGCGCGGTGTCCTCGGCGGTGATCAGCAGGCCGCCCTCGTGCACGAAGCGCTTCAGATTGGCGACGCCGGATTCGCCCAGGCCGGGGCGGATGTCGTCGGTGCTGTCGATGCGGCCGATGTTCGGCGTCAGTTCGGTGGTCTTCCATGGCATCGGCTCGCCCCACATCGGCAGGCCGTCGATGATGCGGCGGCTGCTGGCGCCGCCGATCGGACCGAACAGGATCACGTCGTACTTCGCGCGCAGGTCGCCGAGCTTCGCCACGTCCTGGGTGCTGATGTAGTCGTACTTCACCTGCAACTGGTCCAGCGCCATGCGCCACCAGCCTTCGGTCTGCGTGCTGAGCCAGGTGTGCATCACCGCGATGCGCGGAAGTTTCGCGTGCGGCAGGTCGATCGCGGCCAGCCCCGCCGGCACGTCCACCGCCGCGTCGAGCTTGCGCATCGGCGCTTTCAGGATGGAGCTGTCGGTGACGCGCACCACTTCCACGTCGAACAGGTCGCCCATCGACCAGGCGGTGTCGTCATAGGGGTGCTGCTGCGGGTCCTTCGGCGACCAGTACTGGCGGTCGAGCAGGGTGTCGGCGATGCGCGAGTAGGGCTGATCCATGCGCACGACGATGCTGCCGGCGGGGAAACGGCGCGTGCGCGCCGGCTGGTCCTTGCCCTCATCGTCCTTCGCCGCCGGCAGGCTGACCTTGATCGGCACCGTGCTGCGGCTCAGTTCCACGTGCTGGCGCTGCAGGATGCGCAGCAACTGCGCCTGCGAGCCGGGGCGCGCGTCGTCGGCGGGAAACACGTAGGCGGCCGGGCCGGCGTTCTGCGGTTTCTCGATCGAGCGCTTGCTCTTCAGGTAGTAGTTCTTCAGGAACAGCTGACCGTTGTCGGAAAAATACTTCAGCGCGGTGAGCAGGCCGGTCTGCTGGTAATTGTTGTTGTTGCGCTGCGACCAGGTCACCACCGGCAGCGGCGGGTTCGGCTTGTACCAGGTGCGCTGGTACTCCTCCGGTTCCAGGATGCGCTTGACGGTGTCGGCACCGTCGTTGCCGAAGGTCTCGTAGAGCCGGCTGATGCCGTTGTGCATGGCGGCGATGAACATCAGGTAGCCCGGGCTCCAGGTGTCGAAGCTGCCGTGGGTGAACACGCCGGGCATGCCGAGCTTGGTCATCTGTTGCACGTTGTCCCAGCCCAACTGCTGCCACTCGCCGGTGAGGATGGGATCGATCCAGGCGTTGTACGGGCCGTCGCCGACGGTGTTGTCGTAGAGGAAAGGCACCGACTCGTGCAGGTCGTGCAACACCTGCGCGTGCCAGCCGATGAAGGTGTCGGCGACGTTGCGGGTGAGGTTCAACGTCATCGCCATCGCGTCGCGGTTGTTGTCGTGCGCCACGTAATGGCCCCAGTACAGCAGGCGCGGATAGTTCCGGCCGGGATGGGCGCGATGCCAGTTGTAGCGGTCCACCTGGCGGTCGCGGCCGTCCACCTCGACGATCGGCGTGATCAGGGTGATCACGTGCGAGCGGATGTGCTTGATGTAGGGCGCGTCGTCCACCGCCAGCCGGTAGGCCAGTTCCATCAGCGCGGTGGGCGAGCCGGTTTCGGTGGAGTGGATGGCGCCGGTGATGTAGTAGACCGGGGTGGACTGGGCGATCAGCGTGTCGGCGGCAGCATCGTCCATGCCGATCGTGCGCGGGTCGGCCAGCTTGGCCAGGCGTGCGTTGTTGGCATCCAGGCCGGCCAGCAGATCTTCATCGGCCACGGCGACCGCGATCATCGGGCGGCCCTCCTCGCTTTGGCCGATGGTGAACACCTTCACCCGCGGGCTGGCCGCCGCCAGCGCCCGGAAGTAGCGGTAGACGTCGGTGGAGTAGGGCAGGTAATTCGGCGCGCCGGCGATGTGGCCGAGCACCTTCAGCGGCGTCGGCACGGTAGCCGAGGCGGGCAGGTAGTCGGTCAGCGGCGAGTTGAACGATGGATCGGTGGTGTCCTTCAGGATCTGCGCCGTGTACGCCTGGTCGACCGGTTGCGCCGGGTCACGCGCGTAGGTGATCGAGCCGTTCGGCTCGGTGGCGGCGGTGGCTGCACAACTGGCCAACGCCAGCAGGGCAAGCAACGGGATTCGACAACAAGCGGGCATGGCCATGGCTCCCCTTCGCAACGTGGCAACGGATCGTTGCACTGTGCCAGAACGCGGGCGCGCTTGCCCGGGCCGTGTCGGGGTGGTTATCAGCTGGCCGAGCCGGCCGCGGTCGGCCGCCGCCCATGGCGGCGGGCGGCCGGGCCGGCTTGGGTCACTTGGCGGATGCGGCAACCGCCGTCGGGGCGCCCGGGCCGATGCTGGAGCCGACGAACTGCACGATCTGCTGGTACAGCTCGGCCACGTTCTTCTCGTCGTAGAAGCCGTGGCCCTCGTCGGGCTGGTCGATCCAGGCGTGCGCCACGTGGCGATCGAGCAGGGCCGTGTGCAGGCTGCGGCCCTGGATCGACGGCACGCGCTTGTCCTTGCCGCCAACCACCAGCATGACCCTGGCCTTGAGTCGGTCCAGCTGGTTGATCGGCGAGCGCCGCGCCAGCGTGTCCATGTCCGTGCCCAGCACGCGCTGCAGGTAGTTCTCGCCGGAGGTGGACTGCGGTATGTCGCCGCGCCGGTACATCAGGGCGAGGTCATACACGCCCACGTAGCCGATGGTGCACTTGTACAGGTCGGGCTCCTTCACTGCGCCCTCCAGCGCCGCGTAGCCGCCGTAGCTGCCGCCGAAGATGCAGATGCGGTTCGGATCGGCGAGGCCCTGCGCGATCGCCCAGCGGGTGGCGTCGGTGACGTCGTCCTGCATCTTGCCGCCCCATTCGAGCCAGCCGGCCTTCTCGAAGGCGTAGCCGTAACCGCCGGAGCCGCGATAGTTCACCTGCAACACCAGGTAGCCGCGGGTGGCCAGCATCTGCACGTAGGGGTCGAAGTCCCAATCGTCGCGCACGCCGTAGGGGCCACCGTGGACCAGCACCACCATCGGCAGGTGCCGGGCGGTTTCGAGCCCCGGCGGGAAGCTGGCGTAACCCTGCAACTTCAACCCGTCGCGGGCGGAGAACGCGAACGGCTGCTTGGTCGCCATTCGGACGGGGTCGATCCAGCGTTCCGTGGCCAGCAAGGAGGTGAGCTTGCCGGCCTTGCGGTCGAACAGGTAGAAGTGGCCCGGGTCGCTGTCCGCGGACACGTACAGGATGCAGAGGGCGCCGTCGCGGGTGCCGGAAACGATGCGCGCGTATTCGCCAGGGAAGTGCTGCATCAACCCCACCGCCGTCTTCGCTGCCGGCGCGTTGCCATCGAACAGCGCCACGCCTGGCCGCCCATCCTCGAAACCGACGCCGATGATCTGGTCGTCGGCGGGACCGAAGATCAGCGCGTTCGCCTCGACCGTCGGGTTGCTCCACAGCTCGGTCAGCTTGCCGGTGGCCGGGTCCCAGCGACACACCCCGAAGCCGCCCGCCTTCGGCGAGCAGCTGAAGTAGGCATGGCTGTCGTCCGCGTCGAACGCCCACGGAAAGGAGCGGCTGGCCTCGAACTCCGGCAGCTCCTTCCAGCCGTCCGCATCCACCGGGTGGGTGTACACCTTCGGGTTGCCGTTGGCGTCGAGTCCGGCGGCAAAGCGGATGCGGCCCTGGTGGTCGGCCACGAACGTCATGTCGCGACCGGGGGCGTTGATGATGGGCGCGATGTCGCCGCTGCGCAGGTCCATCCGCACCGCCCGGGACAGCTCGCCCTCGTTGCCCGAGCCGGACCAGGAACTGATCGAGACCAGCGCGTGGTTGGGATCGCCGGGAATCGGCGCGATGAACGTCGCCGTGCCGTACTTGCCGTCGTTGCGCTGCGTCAGCCACCTCACCGAACTGCCGCCCTTGCGGTAGCCGTAAAGCAGCAGCGGATTGCCGCCATCGGCCTCGACGCCGAACAGTTCGCCGGTGGACAGCGGCACGTCGTACCCACCCACGTGCTCGCCGACGCTGTAGACCACGTGGGTGGGCGAAGCCCACCAGAAGTCGATGACGTCGTCTCCCTCGCGCGGGCGCACCACGTGCCCCTTCATGTCGGACAGGTGGATCAGTGCCAGCGAGCGCTGCCCCTTGACCAGGCCCATTGCCGCCAGGTACTGCCCGTCCGGAGAAATCTTCACCTCCGTGTATTCGGGATGTCTCGCCAGATCGGCAAACGACACTGGCGCGGCATGGACCACGCCCGCACAGACCAGCAACAGGGCCGCAACCTTGCACCGAATATCCATCTCTGATTCCCCCCCCTGGACGCGACCGTCCGGATGGCGGCCACGCGATCGCTTATTTATAGCAGTCGGAGATCGCATTTTGGAAACGCAGGAACTTGCGCCCGCACCGGTGTCGATCCCGGCCACATTGATATGACAGCCGCTTCCGCGGGCATGAGAATGCCCATCCGCCGTGCGCGATCAGCGTGCCTTGGGCTTGAGGCGAACGTAGAGCTGCTTGCGCACGATGGCGATGACCTTGCCGGAGGCGGTGGTCACTTCGGTCTCGAACCAGCGCAGCACTTTTTCGCCGCCGGCCGCGGCGACGCGCAGTTCATCGACCACGGCGGGGTCGAGTTTGAAGTGTGCGTAGACGTCCTCGTAGCCCGGCGCCACGAAGTCGATCGTGCCGGCCTTGTCCCACACGAAGTAGTCGCTGCCGAGCTGGTGCATCGCCAGCAGCATCCAGAACGGGTCGACCATGGCGAACAGGTTTCCGCCGAACTGGCTCTTGACGTAGTTGCGATTCCACGGCCGCAGCCGCAACACCACCGTCGCTTCGGTGTAGTCCTCGCTGAGTGATTGCACGCGAATCGCGTTGACGAGGGCCGGCGGCCACAGGTTGAACAGCCGGCGAAAAGTGGAGGCGCGCATGAGGGCGATGGAATGAGAAAAGAAACATCCTACCCGAACATACGTAACGGTATGGAACGGGTGCGCACCCCGATGAACACGCAGGAGCACGCTCGCGGGCGATGCGCTTGCGCCGGGATTCGGGATTCGCAAAAAAGCTTAAAGGCATCGCCCGCAAGCGGGCTCCTGCGAGGGGATGATCGGCCTCAGAACAGCATCGAGGCCATTCGTCGCCGGTAACGCCCGACCAGCTCGGCGTCGTCCAGCGTGGCGAAGGCAGCGAGCAGGCGCTTCTTCGCCTGGCCGTCGTTCCAGTCGCGGGCCTTTTGCAGGATGGCGAGAAACTGGTCGAGGCCGGCTTCGGCGTCGCCTTCCTGCAGCAGGCGCAGGCCGAGCAGGTCGCGTGCTTCCCAATCTTCCGGGTTGGCCTCGATGCGCTGTTGCAATGTGTCTGCTGCAGGGGCGGCCGCGGCGGCGCGGGCCAGTTCCAGTTCGCTGCGCAGGCGCTGGGCGCGCGCGTCGGTGGCGAGGTTGGCGGGCAGGGCGTCGAGTTCGGCGCTGGCGGCATCGGCCTGGCCTGCACGCATCAGCGCCAGCGCCAGGTCGAGCTTGAGCTCGGCCTTGGCCGGCTCGGCGGCGATCGCCTGCTGGATGCGGTTGATCGCCGCCTCGGGCGTTTCGGCGGGAGCGTCGTCGTCGGCGATGTCGCCCTCGTCGCCTTCGAGGGCCTGCACGTGGCGGCCGAGGAATTCGCGCAGCTGGCGCTCGGGCAGTGCGCCGGCGAAGCCGTCGACGACCTGGCCCTGGCTGACCAGCATCACCGTGGGGATGCTCTTGATGCCGAACATCCCCGCCAGCTCCTGCTGCGCGTCGACATCGACCTTGCCGAGCCGGAACGCGCCGTTGAACTCGGCGGCCAGCTTTTCCAGGATCGGCCCCAGCGATTTGCACGGTTCGCACCATGCGGCCCAGAAGTCGACCAGGATCGGCGTGTCCATCGACGCCTGCAGCACCTCGGTCTCGAAGGTCTGCTGGTCGATGTCGAAGACGTGGCTGGCGCGGGTGGTATCGGTCACGGAAAGCTCCGGCGGCGGGTTGTGGATGCCCAGATCAGGGCGATGCCCAGCATATCAAGCAGCGGACGCGCGGCCTGCGCTCGCGCGCGCATTCACGAAAGATTTGCGAGAATCCCCCGATGGCCACCGCCGTACGAAACACCGATTGCCTGCATGCGCGTTCGTCCGATGCGCTGCTGATCTGCGAACACTGCGACACCGTCTATCGGCGGCGTCCGCTCGCGCGGGGCGAGGTCGCCCGCTGCGTGCGTTGCGGCGCGGAGCTGGATCGCCATCGCGCGCTGTCGGTCAATGCGCTGCTGGCGCTGATCCTCACCGCCATGATCGTGTTCGTGCAGGCCAACATCTGGCCGATCTTCACGCTCGGCCTGAACGGCCAGTTCAGCGCCACCACGCTGTGGGGCATGATCGTCACGATGTGGGAGCAGGGCGCCCAGGTGGTCGCGGTACTGGCGGCGGCCACGCTGTTCTTTTTTCCGATGGCGAAGATGATGGTGATGGGCTGGCTGCTGTGGTTCGCCCGCATGGGCCGGCGTGCGCCCGGTTTTGCGCCGCTGATGGTGGCTTTGCACCGGATCGGGCCGTGGACGATGAGCGAAGTGTTCGTGCTGGGCGCGCTGGTGGCGATCGTCAAGGCGCACGCCTATTTCGAGGTGGTGGCCGACCCGGGCATCTACGCGTACGGCGCACTGACGCTGCTGATCACCATTTTCGCCGGCGTGGACATGCGCCAGCTGTGGGAGCAGACGCCGGAGCCGCGGGCATGAGCGCGCTGCCCCGTGCGGCCGAGCTGGGCCTGATCGGCTGCCGCATGTGCGGGCTGGTGTGCCGTACCGTGGCCGGCAACGTGAAGCTCGACGGCGACGGCGTGGACGACGCGATGGCCTGCCCGCGCTGCGGCTCCACGCTGCGCCGGCGCAAGACCAACAGCTACGCGCGCACCTGGGCGCTGCTGATCGCCGGCTTCATCCTGTACATTCCGGCCAATGTGCTGCCGATCATGCGCACGGCCAGCCTCAACGACGTCGACGACAACACCATCATCAGCGGCGTGGTCGAGCTGTGGACGAACGGCTCGGCAGACCTGGCGATCATCGTTTTCCTGGCCAGCATCGTGGTGCCGATGCTGAAATTCCTCTCGCTGGGCATGCTGCTGGTGAGCAGCCGGCGCGGCAGCGACTGGGCGCGGCTGCAACGCGCGAAGCTGTATCGGCTGGTGGAGTTCATCGGCTACTGGTCGATGCTGGACGTGTTCGTGGTGGCGCTGCTGACCGCGCTGGTGCGCTTCAACGTGCTGAGCCGGGTCGAACCGCTGCCCGGCGTCATTTTCTTCGGGCTGACCGTGGTGCTGACCATGCTCGCCTCGATGAGTTTCGATCCGCGCTTGATCTGGGATGGCAGGAGCACCGATGACTGAAGAAACCCGCGTCGAACCCGCTCCGGCCGCGCCCGACGCCCTGCCGCGGCCGGTGGTGGAGAAACGCCGCTTCAAGGAGTCGCTGATCTGGCTGGTGCCGGCGCTGGCGGCGCTGGTGGGGCTTTCGCTCGTCATCCACAACTGGTTGCAGACCGGCCCGCAGGTGGTGATCAGCCTGCAGAGCGCCGAGGGGTTGGACGCCGGCAAGACCCCGGTGAAATACAAGAACGTGGTGATCGGCCGGGTCAAGAAGATCCGGCTCAGCCCCGACCGCAGCCACGTGCTGGTGACGGTGGCGCTGGAGAAGAGTGCCGAGGGCTTCGCCACCAAGGGCACGCGCTACTGGGTGGTGCGCCCGCGTATCGGGCTGGGCGGCGTGTCCGGCATCGACACGCTGTTTTCCGGCGCCTTCATCGGCGCCGACGTGGGCGAGTCGAACGAGTGGCAGGAGAACTTTGACGGGCTGGAGGCGCCCCCGGCGGTGCGCCACGGCGAACTCGGACGCAGCTTCGTCCTGCACAGCGACGACCTCGGCTCGCTGGATGTCGGCTCGCCGGTCTATTACCGCCGCATCCAGGTCGGCCGGGTGGCCTCGTACACGCTGGACAAGGACGGCAAGGGCGTGTCGCTGCACGTTTTCATCGACGGGCCGAACGACCGTTTCGTCAGCCGCTCCAGCCGCTTCTGGAATGCCAGCGGGGTGGATCTCTCGCTCGGCGCGAACGGGCTGAAGCTCAACACCCAGTCGATGGCCGCGGTGCTGGCCGGCGGCGTGGCCTTCCAGGACCCGCCCGGTCCCCACGACAGCACGCCGGCACCGGAGGACACGAGCTTCAAACTGTTCGGCGACCGCACCACCGCGATGGCGCCGCCCGACGGCGAGCCGCACTACCTGCGCATGCGCTTCGAACAGTCGGTGCGCGGGCTCGCGGTGGATGCGCCGGTGGAGTTCCTCGGCATCAACATCGGCAAGGTCGTCTCGGTGCGCCTGGACTACGACGAGAAGACGCAGAAATTCCCGGTGCTGGTGGGCGCGGTGGTCTACCCTGAGCGCCTCGGCGCCGCCTACGACAAGCTGGAAGCGATGGCCAGGGCCAACGGCCATGCTCCGGACCTGGCGCGCATGATGGGCGGGTTGATCGCGCACGGGCTACGCGCACAGGCGCGCACCGGCAACCTGCTCACCGGGCAGCTTTACGTGGCGCTGGATTTCGTGCCGCACGCCACCAAGGTCGACTTCGACCCGGCCGCCAAGCCGCTCACCATCCCCACCGCGCCGGGCAGTTTCGACAAACTGCAGGAGCAACTGGCGGAGATCGTCGACAAGCTCGACAAGGTGCCGTTCGACAGCATCGGCAAGCATGTCGACCAGGTGCTGGCCGGGCTCGACACCACCTTGAAGCAGGTCAACGGCAAGACCTTGCCGGCCTTCACCGAGACCTTGCACGGCGTGCAGAAAACCATGGGCACCGCCGATGCGGCGCTGTCGGACGATTCGCCGCTGCAACGCAATCTCGGCGCCACGCTGGAGCAGGTACAGCGCATGTCGCGTTCGCTGCGCGTGCTGTCGGATTACCTCAGTGGTCATCCCGAAGCCCTGCTGCGCGGGCGCCGCCCCGACGACCGACCTGCCACGCCGCCCGCACCGGAACCGGCCCCGGCACAGGAGCACAAGCCATGATGCGTCACGCCATCGCGTTGCTGGCGATCACCGCCGCAGCCTTGCTCGCGGCCTGTGCCTCGGCACCGCTGCACTACTACACCTTGCTGCCCGGATCGGCGGCACCGGTGGCCGAGTCGGCGACCGCGATTGCGTTCGAGGTGCTCACCGTCAACGTGCCGGCGCAGGTCGACCGGCCGCAACTGGTCGTGCGCCAGGGCGGCCAGAGCGTGGCCCTGCTGGAGGGCGAGCGCTGGATCGCGCCGTTGGCCGACGAGGTGCGCGGCGCGCTGGCCGCCGACCTGACTCGCGCCTTGCCGGGCCGTGACGTGGGCGGCATGGCGCCCAGCGGCAAGCCGCTGTTGCAGGTGAGTCTGGACGTGCGCCGCTTCGATTCGCAGCCGGGCGATCACGCGTTGATCGAGGCAGCCTGGCAACTGCGCTGGCGCCACGACGGCAAGCTGGCCACGCAGGCATGCAGCAGCCGCATCCGCGAAGCCGTGGGGCCGGGCTACGACGCCCTGGTGCAGGGCCACCAGCAGGCGCTGGACCAGCTGGCGGAACAGATGGCGGGAGTGGCGCGCGCGCTGGCATCCGGCCAGCCGGCCGCCTGCCCGGAAGGCTGAGTCGGCCGCTCCTGCGTGAATGCCGGAACGGTGCCGGCCTTGGCGGAAACCCCGCGCTGGGCTAGTCTGACCCGTTCACCGCCGCCGGTTCGATCCGGTGCGCACCCACCGCATCATGGCCTTCCGAAATCATGCAGGACAATCAAGCCCCGACCGCTGCCGACACCGACGAAACCGCCTACCGCCCGCAAGCGGTGGAGGCTGCCGCGCAGCAGTACTGGAATGCGCAGCGCGCCTACGAGGTGAAGGAACAGTCCGGCCGGGCCAAGTTCTACTGCCTGTCGATGCTGCCGTACCCGTCCGGCGCGCTGCACATGGGGCATGTGCGCAACTACACCATCGGTGACGTGATCAGCCGCTTCCAGCGCATGCAGGGCAAGAACGTGCTGCAGCCGATGGGCTGGGACGCATTCGGCCTGCCGGCGGAGAACGCCGCGATCAAGCACAAGACCGCGCCGGCCAAGTGGACCTACGCCAACATCGAGCACATGCGCGCGCAGATGCAGGCGATGGGCTACGCGTTCGACTGGTCGCGCGAGTTCGCCACCTGCCGGCCGGACTACTACGTGCACGAGCAGCGCATGTTCACCCGGCTGATGAAGAAGGGTCTGGCCTACCGCAAGAACGCGGTGGTGAACTGGGACCCGGTGGACCAGACCGTGCTGGCCAACGAACAGGTGATCGACGGTCGCGGCTGGCGCACCGGCGCGCTGGTGGAGAAGCGCGAGATCCCGCAATGGTTCCTGAAGATCACCGACTACGCGCAGGAACTGCTTGACGGCCTGGACGCGCTGCCGGGCTGGCCCGATGCGGTCAAGACCATGCAGCGCAACTGGCTGGGCCGCAGCGAGGGGCTGGAGATCCGCTTCGCGCTGGACGGCGAGGGCGAACCGCTGAGCGTGTTCACCACCCGCCCCGACACCTTGATGGGGGTGACCTTCCTCTCGATCGCCGCCGAGCACCCGCTGGCGCAGCGCGCGGCGCAGGACAATCCGAAGCTGGCCGCCTTCATCGCCGAGCTGAAGCACGGCGGCGTGTCCGAGGCCGAGCTGGAGACCCAGGACAAGCGCGGCATGGACACCGGCCTGTGCGCGATCCACCCGATCAGCGGCGAGCGCGTGCCGATCTGGGTGGCCAATTTCGTGCTGATGGGCTACGGCACCGGCGCGGTGATGGCAGTGCCGGGACACGACCAGCGCGACTGGGAATTCGCGCAGAAGTACAGCCTGCCGATCAGGATGGTGATCGTCGACGAGTCGGTGCTCGATGCGCTGAAACAGATCCGCCACGAGCTGGTGCTGGGCGTGGGCAGCGACGCGATGCTGGCCGCGCTGGAAGGCCGCGACATCCATGCGCAGGATGTCTCCGCGCCGCTGCGCGTGGTGCAGGAGTTCGAGCGCCGCATCATGGAGGAGGCGGCCTGGACCGCGCGCGGCACCCTGGTCAATTCCGGCGAGTACGACGGCATGGATTTCGCCCATGCGTTCGACGCGCTGGCCACGCGCTTCGAGCGCGCCGGCTGCGGCGCGCGCCGGGTCAACTGGCGCCTGCGCGACTGGGGCGTGAGCCGCCAGCGCTACTGGGGCTGCCCGATCCCGGTGATCCGCTGCGCGGCGTGCGGCGACGTGCCGGTGCCGGAAGACCAACTGCCGGTGCTGCTGCCCGAGGACGTCGCCTTCTCCGGCGTGCAGTCGCCGATCAAGGCCGACCCGGCCTGGCGCCAGACCACCTGCCCGAATTGCGGCGGCGCCGCCGAGCGCGAGACCGACACCTTCGACACCTTCATGGAGTCGAGCTGGTACTACGCGCGCTACACCTCGCCCGGCGCGGCCACCCAGGTCGACGACCGCGCCAACTACTGGCTGCCCGTGGACCAGTACATCGGCGGCATCGAGCACGCCATCCTGCACCTGCTGTATTTCCGCTTCTATCACAAGCTGCTGCGCGACGAAGGCCTGGTGGCCACCGACGAACCGGCCACCAACCTGCTGTGCCAGGGCATGGTGATCGCCGAGACGTTCTACCGCGAGAATGCCGACGGCTCCAGGGAATGGTTCAACCCGGCCGACGTGGAAGTGCAGCGCGACGATCACGGCCGCGTCACTGGCGCACGGCTCAGGACCGACGGGCAACCGGTGCGGATCGGCGGCATCGAGAAGATGTCCAAGTCGAAGAACAACGGCGTCGACCCGCAGTCGATGGTGGCCAAGTACGGCGCCGACACGGTGCGCCTGTTCTCGATGTTCGCCGCGCCGCCGGAGCAGTCGCTGGAATGGAACGAGGCCGGTGTCGAGGGCATGGCGCGTTTCCTCAAGCGCTTCTGGCGCGAGGTGACCGCCCACGCCAGCGGCCCCGACCATGCGCTGGTGGACCCGGCGGCACTGGATGCCGCGCAGAAGGCCATGCGCCGCCAGTTGCACGAGACCATCCAGAAAGTCAGCGACGACATCGGCCGGCGCCACGCGTTCAACACCGCGATCGCCGCACTGATGGAGCTGCTCAACGCGCTGGGCAAGTTCAACGACGCCAGCGAGCAGGGCCGCGCCGTGCGTCACGAGGCGCTGGAGACGATGGTGCTGCTGCTCAATCCGGTGGTGCCGCATGTCTGCCACGCGCTGTGGCAGGTGCTCGGCCACCCGGTCGCGGTGCTGGAGGACCAGCCGTGGCCGCGAGTCGATCCCGTCGCGCTGGTGCGCGACACCGCGACGCTGGCGGTGCAGGTCAACGGCAAGCTGCGCAGTACCATCGAGCTGCCGGTCAACGCCGGCAAGGACGAGGCCGAGGCATTGGCCCGGGCGCAGCCGCAGGTCAGGCAGTTCCTCGAGGGCATGACGGTGCGCAAGGTCATCGTGGTGCCCGGCAAGATCGTCAACATCGTCGCAGGATGACAACCATGGGCTTCATCAACGCGCGTCGGATTCGCTTGCTGTCGCTGCTGCTCGCCGCGCTGGCGCTGACTGCCTGCGGCTTCCATCTGCGTCAGAACGCCAACCTGCCCGCGGCCATGCAGCGGGTGCATCTGGACGCCCACGGCGGCAGCAATTTCCAGCGCCAGCTGACCCTCGCGCTGGAACGCGCCGGCGTTGCCGTCGAAGACGCGCCCGGCCCCGGCATCGCCGAGCTTGCCGTACCCACCGCCGCCTTCAACACCGACACGCTCACCTCCGGTGGCTACGCGCGCATCAGCGAGTTCGCGATCCACTACACGGTCAGGTTCGGCGTCACCGACGCCACCGGGCAGATCCTGGTGCCGCTGCAGACCATCAACATGTCGCGCGAGTTCAGCTACGACGCCGGCAACACGGTGGGCAGCGCCTCGCAGGTCGAGCAGATCCAGAAGAGCCTCGATGACGACATGGTGCAGGCGATCATGTTCCGCCTGCAGGCCGCCGCCCATTCTCCCGCCGCGGCGTCCAGCGTGCGCTGATGCCGCTCAACCCGAACCAGTGGTCGAAGGCGCTGGCGGCGGATCGACTCGACGCCGTCTACCTGCTGGCCGGCGAGGAACTGCTGGTGCTGGAAGCCGCCGACGCGTTGCGCGCGCAGGCACGGCGACTGGGTTACGGCGAGCGCGAGGTGCTCGAGGTCGGCCAGCATTTCGACTGGGATGACGTCGCCCGCGCCGGCGCCAGCATGTCGCTGTTCGCCAGCCGCCGGCTGATCGACCTGCGCCTGCCGACCGGTCGCCCCGGCATCGAAGGCGCCAAGGCGATCACCGCGTTCTGCGCCGACCCGCCGCCGGACGTCACCTTGCTGATCACCGCGATGGAGTGGAGCAGCAAGCACGACGGCGCCTGGAGCAAGAAGCTCGACGCCAGCCACAGCATGGTGGTGTTCAATGCGCCGCGGCCGCACGAGTGGAACGCCTGGGTCGGTGCGCGGCTGGCTTCGCGCGGACTCAGCGCCAGTGCCGACGCGGTGGCGTTGCTGGCCGAGCGGGTCGAGGGCAATCTGCTGGCGGCGGCGCAGGAGGTCGACAAGCTGGCGGTATTGCATGGTGAAGGCCGCATCGACGCGACCGAGATGGAGAGTCTCGTCGCCGACAGCGCCCGTTACGACGTATTCAAGCTCACCGACGCCGCCTTGTCCGGCGACGGTGCGCGCGCGCTGCGCGTGCTGGCCGGGTTGCGTTCCGAAGGCGACGAGCTGATCGCGCTGATGGGCTGGCTGGTCAACCAGCTGCAGCTGGCGCTGCGTCTGGCCAATGCGCAGAACTTCGCCGCGCAGGCCAAGGCCGAGCGCCTGTGGCAATCGCGCGAGCAGATGTTCCGCCAGGCATTGCGCCGTGCGCCGCGCGAACACTGGCTGCAATGCCTGGCGCGTGCCGCGCGCATCGACCGCATGGCCAAGGGCCGCGAGCAGGGCGATGCGTGGCTGGAAGCCGAACGGCTGATCGCGGCCATTGCCGAGCCGCGCGCCGCGAAGGCGCTCGCGTGAAACCGCTGGCGATTTTTGGCGGCACCTTCGATCCGATCCACCTCGGCCATCTGTGCGTGGCGTGGGAAGCCGCCGAACTGCTCGATGCCGAGGTGCTGATGATGCCGGCCGGGCTGCCGCCGCATCGCCCGCCGCCGATCGCCAGCGCGGCGCAGCGGCTGGCGATGCTGCAGGTGGCGCTGCGCGGCCAATCGCGGCTGATCCCGGATGGGCGCGAGCTGGCCCGCGAGGGCGCGTCCTACACGGTCGACACGTTGGCCGGCTTGCGCGCCGAGCAGGGTGATCGTCCGCTGGTTTTGCTGCTCGGCGCCGACGCGTTCGCCGGCTTGCCCGGCTGGCACGAGTGGCAGCGGCTGTTCGAGCTGGCGCACATTGGCGTGCTCAGCCGTCCGGGTGAACAGGCCCCGCTGCCGGAAGCGTTGCACCGGGAACTCGCCGGCCGCCGGGCGGACGACGCCGCGGCGTTGCGGCTGGCGCCAGCCGGTTGCGTGATCGAGCTGGCGGTCACCCCGCTGGAGATTTCCGCCACCCGCATCCGCCAGTTGCTGGCCGCCGGCCGCGATCCGCGCTACCTGCTGCCGGCGGGGCTGTTCGATTCGGCCGGGCTGCTCGCGCCCTATCGCCGCTGATCCGGCCCCGGATCACATGAATGCATAGTGCACGATGTGGAAGAAGATCGGCGCGGCGAAGGTGACCGAGTCGAGCCGGTCGAGGATGCCGCCGTGGCCCTCGATCATGCTGCCCCAGTCCTTCGCGCCGATGCTGCGCTTGACCGCCGACAGCGCCAGTCCGCCGAGGAAGCCGGCCAGCACGATCACCAGCGACATGCCCGCCGAGCCCCAGAACGTGAACGGCGTGATCCACCACATGCAGGCGCCGATGGCGATGGCCGAGAGGCCACCGCCGACCAGGCCCTCGACGGTCTTGGATGGGCTCACCCTGGGCGCCAGCTTGTGCCGGCCGAACAGCTTGCCGAACACGTACTGCAGCACGTCGCTGATCTGCACCACCAGCAGCAGGTACAGCATCAGCAGCAGGCTCTGCCCCTGATAGCCGGGAATGTGCAGCAGCAGCACCGCTGGCGCGTAGCTCACGCAGTACACCGTGAGCATCAGTCCCCACTGGATCTTGGTGGTGCGCTCCAGGAAATTCTCGGTGTCGCCGCTGAGCGCGGTGATCGCCGGCAACAGCAGGAAGCCGTACACCGGAATGCAGATCGCGAACAGCCCGTACCAGTCGATGCCGATCAGCCAGTACTGCAGCGGTATCGCCACGTAGAAACACAGCACCAGCGGCAGGTGATCGCCGCGGCGGGTCGGCGTGAGCGTGGCGAACTCGCGCAGCGCGAAGAACGAGGCCAGCGCAAAGAACACCAGGGTGGCGACGCGGCCCAGCACGAAGCAGGCGCACAGCAGCGCAGCCATCCACCACCAGGCGCGGATGCGGGCGTTGAGGTTGTCGATCACCTCGCGCTTGTCCGGCGCCGCCCGCCGTCCCAGCCAGCCGCCGATCGCGCTGGCCAGCAGCAACAGCGCCAGGATGCCGCCCATCACCCACCAGAACTTCTGCTGTGCCGTCATGCCAGTGCCACCACCGCCGCGTGGGCGCGCCTGAGGAAATCGTCCTTGTCTTCGTTCGCCCGCAATCGCATGGTTTCGCCGAAGCGCACCACGCAGGTCAGCGGCACCGGCAGCAGGCTGCCCTTGGGCATGCTCCGGTGCAGCGAATCCAGGTAGACCGGCACCAGCTCTGCCTGCGGGTAATCGCGCGCCAGATGGAACAGCCCGGCCTTGAACGGTTGCGGCAGCGGCTGCTGGCTGCGCGTGCCCTCCGGGAAAATGATCAGCGACTCGCCCGTGTCCAGTGCCTCCCGCAACGGCAGCAACGGGTCGCCGTCGCAACGGGTGCGGTCGCGCTCGATGTAGACGGCGCGAAAGCCATGGTCGGCGATGAAGCCGCGAAAGCCGCCGTGGCCCCAGTAATCGCGCGCCGCCACCGGCCGCGTGGTGGCGCGCAAGTTCGGCGGAAGCGCCGACCACAGCGCCAGCGTATCGAGGTGGCTCGAATGGTTGGCGAAGTAGATCCGTTGGGCGGGCGATGGTTTGCAGCCGATCCAGCGCGCATGCGCGCCGACCAGCAGGCGCACCAGCCCGACCAGGACATGCGACGTCATCATGCGGCATTGCCCTGGCGCAGGCGCACGGCGATCGCGCGGGCGCGCCAGATGCAGGTGAGCGCCGAGCCCGCGGCAATCAGGCCGGCGCCGGCAAGCAGCAGTTCATGCCGCCACGGCAGCAGTGCCGCGGCGAGCAACAGCGTCGCCACCTGCAGCCACATGCGGTGCGGCTTGGCCATCGGCCCGCGGAAATCCTGGGTCAGCCCCAGCGAACCACCGAGCACCCTGACATACGCGGTGAGCGCCGCCAGCAACGCGCACAGCCAGCCCAGCCAGGGCAGGGCGGCCGCGTAACCCAGCGCCACCAGGAACAGCGAATCGGCCAGCCGGTCGGGTATTTCGTTGAACAGCGCCCCGGCCGGCGTGCCCTTGTTGCCATCGACCGCGACCATGCCATCGAACATGTTGCAGAGCAGCCGCAGCACGATGCAGGCGGCGCACAGCAGCATGCCGGCCGGAGCGGTCATTGCCAGCAGCGCGGTCGCCCCGAGCACGGCGAACAGCACGCTGACGCAGGAGATCTGGTTGGGCGTGATCGAGGTGCGCACGAGGGCGCGGGTGACGAATTTCGCCCAGGCGCTGCTGCGTGCCGCAATGGGGCGTCGATCGGTTTGCTTCATGCCGGCCTCGTGCTTCTTCCTGGTACGCCCGTCGCGCGAATGGAGCTTGCAGTGTATCAATCGCTCCGGCTGTGGGCGCAGGCCTCATGGCGCGGTGGGCGAACGGCGCCAACACCTGATGGATTCGGCATTTCCTTCGCCAACGCGTTGCGCACGGCTCTTTCGGCACCGTACATTCCGTGGTGTTCGCAGACCGAGGCAGGAGAGCCCGATGCACCGACGGAAGCCCATACGCCACGCCGTACTTCCCTTGATAGCGATAGCCGTTGCACTGACGACAGGATGCCACGCCGCCATGACCGATCAGTCCCCGAAGATCCAGCCACCGCCGGAAACGTATGCGGTGCCGTTGCGGTTTGCACAACACAATTTCGTCGCCTATTGCTACAACACGATTGGTTGCCAGGTGATCTACGACCGTCACTATCAGGTGGAAGATGGGCCTGACGAGGTCAGCCCACCACCGCCGGCAGGCAACTACAAGACGAACTGGAACGCATCCTACCTTGGCATCGAGAACTTCCCGGCACCTGCGCAAGTGCGGTGGAAATCGCTGGATGGCGTTCAGCACGAGGCCAAGGTGGACATGGCGGCGATCTTCAAGGATCAGCTGGTCTGGCACAAAGTGCCCAAGGCGGACATGGCCGACTTTTTCCATGGTCCCGTGGCTGGCGAACCCGGCATTATCCTGGTGGTAAACGACCGCGCCATTGACGTCTATACAAAAATGTTCATTCCGACCAAGACAGAACAGATTCCTGGAAACAAGGACAGCGATTTCCGAGATGACCTGTTTCTTGCATGGACACACACCTATTGATTTGATCGATTTGGGAGCAAGGGAATGGGTCACGAAGACAGGTTGGACAAGGACGGGATCCGCAATGATGGCGTGCCGTACTACAAGGCCGACGCTCCGAGGCTGCAGAGTTACGTCGATGCGGCGGAGGCCTTGTCACGATTTCAAGCGCCGCTGCTGATACATGCCAACAATCCACACGAGCACTTGTTCCTGGCAGCATTCGATGGCACGGGCAACGATGTATTCAAGGACCCGCAGCATGCGACCAACGTGGCCAAAATCAAAGGTCAGATTGACGCCCTGGTCAAACAGGGCAACAAGCAGATCGAGGTGGGTTACGTCCCCGGCCCCGGCACACAGGATCACTATCTCGCGCGCACCCTGGATGGCATCAACGGCAATACCTACGATGAACGCATCGAAAAGATGTACAAGCTGTTCATCAAGCAGGCCAAGGAGTGGCGGCGAGAAGATCCTCAGGCTGAAATCCGCGTTGCCGATCTCGGTTTCAGTCGCGGCTCGGAGGAGGCGGCAGGGTTTGCCCGTCTGGTGGAGGATCGCGGCATCCAGAATCCCGCAGGCGCGATCTACACCTACAACCGCCACCATCAGATCACCCGCGTCGAATACACCAGGTCCCCGCTGGTCGAGCCGGGCCAGGTGGCACAGGTGGTGGGGTTGTTCGATGCAGTGGGTACCGGCGAGCCGGTGCGCGAGCACGACCGGCGCCTGCCGCCGTCGGTGATTTCCGGGTTTCAGATCATTTCCGCGGACGAGCGGCGCGGGTTGTTCAAGTCCGATCGCATCATCGATCCGGGCATGACGCCGGATGGTCGCTTCCTGGGCGTGATCGTGGCTGGGGTGCATTCGGACGTCGGGGGCAGCTATCACCGGGATGGCCTGGCCATCCGCAGCGACAACCTGATGAGCGATTACCTCAATGCCCTCAGCGATCAGCCGTTCCTCACGCTGCAGGCGGTACCCGGCGGCCCGCGCCTGAACGTGGTGCATCGCTCGGAGGACGGCATGCTGATCTATCGACTCGGCCGCAAGGTCGACCGACTCCGTCCCGAGGGCTACAACGAGCTGCTGGTGCCAAAGCACGAGGCTGGCAAGGTGAGCGATCCGTACAACGCCGAGCCCCGCGACGAAGTGCTGAGCCGGCAGTTTGAACGGCAGCCGGTGCAGGCGGGTGCCCGGACGGTAACGCCCGAGTCGGCATGGAAGACGCCAGCCGACGATTTGTCGGCACGGCTCGACCGCCTGCTGGCGGCCGGACAGGCAAACGACTGGGCGACGTTCAGCCGCGAAAACCGCACGCTGGCCGATGGTGACGCTGGCCGCCGGCTGCTCGAGCGCGCCGCGACGCAGGCGGGCTGGCTGGAGCAGCACGCGGCGCAGCAGCAGGCGATGCCCGCGCCACCGCGGCTGCAACCCGTTCCGGAACCCGTGCTGCAGCGCTGAACACGATCGATTGGCATCACGGAGCGACACCATGCAAGAGGACGAATTGACCGCCTTGATCGACAAGACCGCGACGCTGATGGTGCATTACGAGCGCCGCGGCGCCGCCATCGACTCGCGCCTGCAAGCTCTGGCCGATGCGCTGCAGGGACTGGCGCTGCAACTGCCGGCGGTAGTCAAGACCTCTGCCGATGGTGCGTTGCAGACTTTGCCGGCCGAGATGAGTTCGCTGATGCGCGAGGGCCTTGGCTCGTCGATCGGCGATTATCGCCAGCGTCTGGATTCGGCGAGCGGCGATGTGGAAAAGACTGCACAGGCGCTGGCCGGACAGATCGGTCACCTGCAACGGCTGCATCGCCAGTTGATATGGAAAACCCTCGGCGCCGTCGTGCTGGCGTTCGCCTTGTTGCTGGCCGGCAGCGTGTGGTTGTCGACGCATTACACCCGCGTGATTCGCGACAACCAGCTTTCCGCCGAGTTGCTGAAAGCCTACAACGGCGCCGACGTGACCTTGTGCGACAGCGGCACGCTGTGCGCGAACGTGGACACCCGCGGCGCGCGCCATGGCGAGCGGCGGCAATATCTGCCGGTCAAGCCACGCTGAGAGCTTGTGAGTTTTTCAACTTCTCGGGCCGGCCACCGATGGCTGCGACGCCCCTTGTGAGCTCGCTCGTGGGCGATGCTCTCGCTCTTGCAGATACCGAATCCGGACCCCGAAAGCATCGCTCGCGGGCGGGTTCACGCGAAAGAGGGGCGCTGGCTTACGGCGTGTCTTTCAGCTGACCCTGCACTTCGTTGATCGAGTCGCGGATGCGCTTGGAGAACACCGAGTCGTCGTGGTGGATCAGCAGCAGGTGTTCGGTGGCGCGGGTCATCGCGACGTAGAGCAGGCGCGCCTCGTCGGCTTCGGCCTGGCCTTCCTTGGGCAGGCCGCCGATGCCGGGGATGATGACGAAGGGAAACTCCAGGCCTTTGCTGGAGTGCATGGTCACCAGCTTCACGCTGTCCTCGACCACGAACAGGGCCTGCTTGCCGGCGTTGTCGGCGAGGCGGCTGGGGATGCCGAGCTGCCTGAGTGCCTCGTGCAGCCTTTCGCCTTCCCACTGGTTGCGGTAGATCACCGCCATGTCGGAGTACGGACGGCCATGCGCGTGTTCGTCGCGCAGCCGGGCGATCAGCACATCCATCTGCGCGCGGGCGGTCTCGGTGCGCACCAGCTCGGGCACGGCGCCGCGGCGGCCGGCGCTTTCCGGCGCGATCAGCGGTACGCCGTCATCGTCGTCGCTGCGCGAGGCAAGCAGGTCCTGGGCGAACGCGCGGGCGACCGAGAGGATTTCCAGCGTGTTGCGATAGTTGAGCTTGAGGATGGTGGTGCGGCCCTGCGCCTGCACGCCAAGGCTCTTCCAGCTGATCTTGCGGCGGTCGGCATGGCCGTAGATGTTCTGCGCGTCGTCGTACAGCACCAGCAGCGAGTTGGTGGCCGGGTCGATCATCTGCACGATCAGCTTGTACCAGTCCGGCTCGAAGTCGTGGCCTTCGTCGACCAGCACCGCGCCGTACTGGGCGCGCGGAATGCGGCCGCGGTCCACGCCGGCGATCACCGCCGGCGGCAGCGCCTCGATGAAGGCCTTGCCGCTGCCCGGCGGCAGCGGCTCGTGGTAGGCCACCAGCATCTTGCGGCACCACTTGTGGAAGTTGTAGACCTGCACCTTCTCGCCCAGGCCGCGTTCGCCGATCAACTGTTCCAGCCGCGCGGCCAGCGTCTTGTTGTAGCAGAGCACCAGGATCGGCTTGCTCATCTCGCGTGCCAGCTGCATCGCGCGGAAGCCGAGGATCATCGTCTTGCCGGAACCGGCCACGCCGTGGATGATCCGGTGCTCGCCGCCGATCGAGCGTGCCAGTTGCTCCTGCTGGGCGTCCATCACCTTGACCAGGTCGGGGATTTCCAGCGGCCACACCGCGGCATCGGTGGGCCCGAACAGGCCGAACTGGCCGCTGCCGGCTTCCACGCGCAATTCGGGGAACAGGTGCCAGCGCACGCGGTCGATCTGCGGCAGGGTCAGCGCCACCGGATACACCTGCGGGAACATCGCCCACAGCTGCTGCTGGAACGCCTCGGCGTCGACCGTCTCGTACAACTCGTCGCGACAGATCACCAGGTGCTCGGGCAGTACCTCGCCCAGGCCGCCCTCGTCGAACTGCTTGCGGGTGATGTTGGCCAGCACCACGCCCCAGCCCCACGGCATGATCAGCTTGCCGGCGTGGCGCGAGCCTTGCGGGTGGCGCAGCGCGGGGTCGCGCTCCAGCACCACGCCGATCTCCAGCGCATATGCGCGCGCCTGCAGCAGCGGGTTGTTCTCCTTTACCAGGCCGCGCTCGGTGACCAGGGTGAACTGGGTGCTGTCGGCGTGGCGGATGGTGTCGGCCTTCCAGTCCTTCACTTCCAGCACCAGCAGGCCGCGGCGCGGGTGGAACACCACGAAGTCCGGATGGCGCTGCTTGAGCCCGACCGGCACGTCGTACCAGAGCAGGTAGTCGTCCTCCAGCTTCTGTTCCAGCCGTTCGGAGACACGCTTCTCGCCGCCGGTCATGCGCGGCAGGCAGCTGTTGCGGGTTGGGATGAGTGTTGCCACAGGCGCCCCTGGCTGACGTCACCGGGTGACGTTAGCCGATAGGGTGGCGCTGTCAATGCTGATTGACGGCGTGGAGCTGCGTCCAGTGCGACAACTGCTCCGGCGCCACGTCCACCCGCCGACACGCGCGGCTGGCGATGCCGTCCTGCAGGGCGGCGCGGAACACCGGCGCGATCGACCACAGCGCACGCGCGGCCAGTCGCGCCTGGCGCTGTTGCCGAGGCGTGTGGCCGAGCGCCGCGAGCGCCCAATCCGGCAGCAGGGCATGACCGGCACGCAGGAACAGGTCGCGCGACAGCGCGGCCGCCGGCACCGGCAGCCGCACCCGCGCGAGCAGGCCGAGCACGATGCGGGAGCGTTCGGTAAAGGCCAGTTCGGGCTGGATGCGGCGGAAATAATCCATGGTCTCGCGTTCGGACGCCGGCACGTCGCGCGCGCCAAGCGCCTCGGCGATCCGCCGCACCTCGTCGTAGTAGCGGTCGGCAGCACCGGGCGGCATCGCGATGTGGCTGTAGCGGCGGTAGCCCTGCAAAAAGCAGTACGCCTCGCTGACGTGGACCCAGGTGAGCAGGTCGGGATCGTCGGCGCTGTATGGCCGTCCGTCCTCGCCGTGCCCGGTGACGTGGCCGTGGATCATCCGCACGTGCGCGATCATCGCCTCGGCCTGCGCACGCGGCGCATAGGTGGTACCGCCGACGAAGGCCGTGGTGCGACGCAGCCGGCCGACCAGGTCGCCGCGGAAATTGGAGTGGTCCCAGACCCCGGCCAGCGCCAGCGGGTGCAGCGTCTGCAGGGTCAGCGCGGCGAGGCCGCCGGCCAGCATGCCGGGGAAATCCGAGTGCACGCGCCAGGTGGCGCTGTGCGGCCCGAACAGGCCCGGATCGCCGTGCGGATGGTCGTAGTCGGGGCCGTCGGAGCCGGCGCGCGGGAAGGCGCGCAGCACCCAGTGGCGGATCGGTTGGCGCAGCACGTCGATGGGCGAGGGCATGCCTGCAGTCTATCGCCTGGACGCGAAGGTTTGATTTGGACGTCCATTGTGTTATCAATGGCGCCATGTCCTCCATCACCGCCCGCCTGTATTTCTGGTTTTACGGCTACCCGAAGCCAACGGCGGCGGCGCGGACGCGATCGTTTTGAACTGATCGAAAAACCACACCGAACCGCCAATCCATGGCGGTTTTTTTTTGGCCGCCACCTGAATATCCCCAGGAGAGCCGCCATGCACGCCACCGACGACCTGCGCATCCGCGCCATCACCCCCCTCGGCACGCCGGCCGAGATCATGCGCGACTGCGCCGCCGGCGACGCCGCGATGGCCACCGTGGATGCCGCGCGCCGCGCCATGCACGGCATGCTTTGCGGCAGCGACGACCGCCTCGCCGTGGTGATCGGCCCGTGCTCGATCCACGACCCCCGCGCGGCGCTGGAGTACGCCGCACGGTTGGCGCCGCTGCGCCACGAACTGGGCGACGCGCTGGAGATCGTGATGCGGGTGTATTTCGAGAAGCCGCGCACCACCGTCGGCTGGAAGGGGCTGATCAACGACCCCGACCTCGACGGCAGCTTTCGCATCGACAGGGGGCTGCGCCTTGCCCGCGGCCTGCTGCGCGACATCAACACGCTGGGTGTGCCGGCCGGCACCGAGTTCCTCGACATGATCACGCCGCAATACATCGCTGACCTGGTGGCGTGGGGCGCGATCGGCGCGCGCACCACCGAGAGCCAGGTGCACCGCGAGCTGGCTTCGGGGCTGTCCTGCCCGGTCGGCTTCAAGAATGGCACCGACGGCAACGTGAAGATCGCGGTGGACGCGGTGCAGGCCGCGTCGCAGCCGCACCATTTCATGGCGGTGACCAAGGACGGCCGGGCCGCCGTGGCCAGCACCAGCGGCAACGGCGACTGCCACGTGATCCTGCGCGGCGGCAAGGCGCCCAACTTCGACGCAGCCAGCGTCGATGCCGCCTGCACCGCGATCGACAAGGCCGGCCTGCGCCCGCAGGTGATGATCGATGCCAGCCACGCCAACAGCGGCAAGAACCCGGAGAACCAGCCGCGGGTGATCGAAGACCTCGCCGTGCGCATCGCCGCCGGCGAAACGCGCATCCTCGGCGTGATGGTGGAAAGCCACCTGCTCGGCGGTCGGCAGGAGCTGCAGCCCGGCCAGCCGCTGCGCTACGGCCAGAGCATCACCGACGGCTGCCTCGGCTGGGAGGATTCCGTGCAGGTGCTGCAGCGGCTGGCGCGGGCAGTGCGGCAGCGCCGCCGCACTGTTGCCGCGCTTCCGGCGGAAGCCGCCGCCTGAGTCAGCCGAGCAGGCGCGCGTCCAGCGTGATCTCGGCCTTCAGCACCTTGGACACCGGGCAGCCCAGCTTGGTCGCCTCGGCGATCCGGGCGAACGTGTCCGCGTCGGCACCGGGCACTTTCGCCTCGCAGCTGAGGTGCACCGCCGTGATCGTGAAACCGTCGCCGTCCTTCTCCAGCGTCACCACCGCCTTGGTGTCGATGCTGGTGGCGGTGAGCCCGGCGTTGCCCAGGCCCAGCGACAGCGCCATCGAGTAGCAGCCGGCATGTGCTGCGCCGATGAGTTCCTCCGGGTTCGTGCCGGGGCCATCTTCGAACCGCGACTTGAAGCCGTAGGGCGCCTCGCGCAGCACGCCGGTCTCGGTCGAGATCGTGCCCTGGCCGTCCTTGATGCCGCCGGACCAGTGGGCGAATGCGGATTTCTTCATCGGGGTTCTCCTGTGCGGACAAGCACCCATGCTGCACGAAGCTTCATGCAGCCGGCGCGAATGAAGCGGGCATTTCGGTTCACATGCGGTTGCCCCTCGCGCGCCGTATGCTCGCGGTTTGCTCGACCGTCAGGAGCACCCATGCCACTGTCCATCCAGCACGATCGCAAGGCGCACCGCTTCCACACCGAGGTGGATGGCGCGCACTGCGTGCTCGACTACAGCCTGGCCGGCACCGTGATGACGATCACCCACACTGGCGTGCCGCCCGAGGTGGGCGGTCGCGGCATCGCCTCGGCGCTGGTGCAGGCGGCGATGGAGGCTGCGCGTGCGGAAGGCTGGCAGGTGGTGCCGGCATGCTCATATGCTGCCGCGTGGGTGCAGCGGCATCCCGAATATCACGACCTGCTCGGCTAACTCCTGACGCGGAGGCATGCATGGAAAAACCCTCGGCACAGCCGGAGCCGGAGCCGGCTCCGGTCCGGTCGCGTGGCTGGCGGCCGTGGCGTTTCGTGGCGGGGCGCCCGTGGCTGATCCTGTCGCTGGTCCTTTTCGTGGCGTCGGTCGCGGTGCTGTCGTGGGGATTCGGTCTGCGCCTGGCCAGCGCGGTGCTGCTCGGTTTCGACCTGGCCGCGGTGGTCTACCTCGGCATCCTGGCCAGGCTGTTCAACCACGCCACGCCCAGCCACATGCGGCGCCAGGCGCAGGCGCTGGATACCGGGCGCTGGGGCGTGCTGTGGGGCGGCGTGCTGCTGTCGGCGGTGGTGCTGGCGGCGCTGGGTGACGAACTGCACGCGGCCAGGAGCGGCGGGGTGCCGGAGCTGGCCGTCGGCGTGCTCAGCGTGGTGCTGAGCTGGCTGTTCCTCAGCGTGATGTTCGCGGTGCATTACGCCCACGGCTACTACGGCAACTTCGGCGACAAGCATGCCGGCCTGGAGTTTCCCGACACGCCGAAACCCGACTACTGGGATTTCGCCTATTTCTCGATCGTCATCGGCATGACCTTCCAGGTCTCCGACGTGCAGATCACCAGCCCCTACCTGCGCCGCGTGGTGCTGCTGCACAGCGTGATCGCGTTTTTCTTCAACGTGTTCATCATCGCGATCACGGTGAATATCGTGGCCGGGCAGGGGAGCTGATCGGGCCGGGCAACCCGGCCTCGGTTCGCGGCAAAGGGAGCGAGGAGCGGCATGACCGCTTCATCCCTTCTTGCCTTTTCCCCGGGGAATGACCGATGAACGCGCGCCTTGCCTTTGCCCTTGCCGCCAGCAAGGCGTTTGCCCGGGACGCGATGGCTGCCAGCTCCGGCAGCGCGACGTCGCACGATGCCATGAAGCGCGGATCGATGAAGCACGACGCGATGAAGCAGAACGCCATGAAGGGGAATGCGATGAGGAAGGAGGCGATCGGCTTCGGCGGCTGACCGGCTTCAGTTGCCTGCGGCGGCGGTGGATACTGGGATCATCTCCGCCGCAGGCCATCATGCATGAGCGCCTCGTTCGCCAGCCGGCTCGGCATCGAGCATCCGTTGATCCAGGCACCGATGGCCGGGTCGACGTCGCCCGCGCTGGTGGCCGCGGTATCGAACGCCGGGGCGCTGGGTTCGCTCGGTGCCGGCTACCTGGAGCCGCAGGCGATCCTGGACCAGGCGGCGCAGATCCGGGCGCTGGGCGATCGGCCGTATGCGATCGGCCTGTTCGTGCTGCCGGACGAGTTCGAGGCCGACATGGCAGCGGTGGCCAGGGCGCGCGAACAGCTCGACGCGCTGATGGCGCGCGAAGGACTCGACGTGCGCACCCGCGTGCCGGCGCGCTGGGCGCCACGTTTCTCCGAACAGTTCGCCGCGCTGTGCGAGGCGCGTCCCGCGGTGGCGAGTTTCGCGTTCGGGGTGATCGATCCGGCCCAGCGGCGCGAATTGCGCCGACGCGACATCGCCGTGATCGGTACGGCCACCACGGTCGCCGAGGCGCGTGCCTGGGCCGATGCCGGTGCCGACGCCGTGTCGCTGCAGGGCGCCGAGGCAGGCGGTCACCGCGGCACCTTCCTGCATGAGCCCGAGGACGCGATGATCGGCCTGTTCGCCCTGCTGCCGCTGGCCGCGCGCGCGGTGAACATCCCGGTGATCGCCGCCGGCGGCATCATGGACGGCCGCGGCATGCTGGCGGCGGAAGTGCTCGGCGCGGCGGCCAGCCAGCTCGGCACCGCCTTCCTCGCCTGTCCGGAATGTCCGGCGGCGGAGGCCTGGAAGCAGGACTTGCCACGGGTCGAGGAGCATCAGGTCGCCACCATCCGCAGCTTCTCCGGCCGCGCCGCCCGTGGCCTGCGCAACCGTTTCGTCGAGGCGATGCCGCAGGCGGCGCAGGGCCTGCCGTATCCGGTGCTGAACGCGCTCACCGCGCCGCTGCGTCGCGCCGCGGCGGCGGCCGGGCGTGGCGACCTGCTGTCCGAATGGTGCGGCCAGGCCGCCGCCATGGTGCGCCCGCAACCGGCCGCCGAACTGGTGGCGCGGCTGATGCACGAGTACCGGATGGCGAAAAGGTCGCTCGCACATTGATGGCCGCGGCCTGGGCGGCCGGCTTGACTTGCCGTCACGGCTGGGCGGTTATACTGCGCCCGCGCCATTTTGCGCGGCGATCCTGCATCGAGGCCCACCCTTTTGAGCACAGCTCGTAGCACCCCGGCCGTCACCACGGCCACCCTGCGCAAGTGCGTCATCGACGCGCTCGAAGAACTGAAAGCCAAGGACATCCGCGAGATCGACGTCCGCGGCAAGACCTCCATCGCCGACCTGCTGGTGATCGCCTCCGGCACCTCCGCCCGCCACGTCAAATCCATTGCCGACGAAGTCGGCAAATTCGCCAAGAAGGCCGGCGTGATGCCGCTGGGCGTGGAAGGCGAGACCGAGGGCGAATGGGTACTGGTCGACCTGGGCGACGTGATCGTCCACGTGATGCTGCCCCGCATCCGCGAGTTCTACGGCCTGGAGCGGCTGTGGACGGTGGGTGACCACGGGCACGAAGCCGACGCCGCGCAAGCCGGCTGAATTTCGTGTGGGGTGCGTCGCAGGAGTGGCCCCTCACCTCAGTCCTCTCCCCGCAGGGGAGAGGAAGCGAACGCGGCGCTGCGCGCGTGTCATTTCATGAGAGCGGACCATGCGCGCGCGCCTGATCGCGGTCGGTGAACGCATGCCAGGGTGGGTGGCGGAAGGCTTCGCCGAATACCGCAAGCGGCTCTCGCACGAACTGCCGCTGGAGCTGGTCGAACTGAAGCCCGGCCTGCGCGGCAAGGGCCGCGACGATGCACGGGCGATCCAGGACGAGGGCGCCGCGCTACTCGCCGCCTTGCCGCACGACGCCCACGCGATCGCACTTGATGGCCGTGGCAAGGCCTGGTCGAGCGAGGACCTGGCCGAACAGCTGGCGGGATGGCGCATGGGTGGGCGCGATCTCGCCTTCCTGATCGGCGGTCCCGACGGTCATGCGCCCGAAGTCCTGGCGCGCGCCGACCAGCGCTGGTCGCTGGGCCCGCTGACCCTGCCGCACATGCTGGTGCGGCTGGTGCTGGCCGAGCAACTGTATCGCGCGTGCAAGATCGCGGCGGGGCATCCGTATCACCGGGGGTGAAGGTGGGGCCTCCTGCCCGGTCGTTTCGCCCGACCCTTTCGTCGTTCTCCCTGGGCATGGCGTGGTGAGCCCTTCGACTCCGCTGGGCTGCGCTCAGGGCGAACGGAGTTTGCGGCTGGGCGAAGTACCCGTCACGGATTGGTGGATGCATGCAACATCGCGTTGCGGGCCCGGGCGAGCTATGGTTTTCCGAATCCCGAATCCCGAATCCCGAATCCCCGCCATGCCAACCCGCATCCAGCTCGCCACGATGGCAGACCTCGACACCCTGGTGCCGTTGTTCGACGGCTATCGCCAGTTTTACCGCCAGTCGCCCGACCTCCCGCGGGCGCGGGCGTTTCTCGCCGAGCGCATCGAGCGCGGCGAATCGCTGATCCTGCTGGCGCGCGACGATGACGGCACGGGGTTGGGTTTCACCCAGCTGTACCCGCTGTTCTCGTCGGTGCGCGCGGTGCGCACATGGCTGCTCAACGACTTGTTCGTGGCCCGGTCGGCGCGCCGACGCGGGGTGGCGGGTGCGTTGTTGCGGGTGGCGGCCGAGCAGGCGCGCGAACGGGGTGCGGCGAGCCTGTCGCTGTCCACGGCGCTGGACAATGCGCCGGCGCAGGCCTTGTACGAATCACTGGGCTGGCGGCGCGAATCGGGCTTCTGCGAGTACAGCCTGGGGCTGTGAGACGGCTATGCTGCCGGGATCGTCACGCCGGAACTGTCCATGCTTCATCTCGCTTCCCAGTCGCCGCGTCGGCGGCAGTTGCTGCAGCAGCTCGGCGTCGAGTTCGCCGTCATTGATGTCGAGGTGGTGGAGTGTCGCGACGCGGCGGAGTCGCCGCTGGCCTACGTGCAGCGGGTGGCGCACGACAAGGCGCGTGCGGGGCTGGCATCGCTCGGCGCTGACGTCGCCGACGCGGTGGTGCTGGGTGCCGACACCGAGGTGGTGCTCGACGGCGAGGTGTTCGGCAAGCCGCGCGATGCGCGGGATGCGGCGGCGATGCTGGGCCGGCTGGCCGGACGCACGCATGAGGTCATCTCGGCGCTGTGGCTGGTGGCGAACCGGCGCGAGCTGGCGGCGGTCAGCGTGTCGCAGGTGCGCTTTGCGGCGCTGGATGCGGCGGCCATCGCCGCCTACGTCGACACCGGCGAGCCATTCGGCAAGGCGGGTGGCTACGCGATCCAGGGCCGTGGCGCGGCCCTGGTCGAACACCTCGCCGGCAGCTATTCCGGCGTGATGGGCCTGCCATTGTTCGAGACCGCACAGGCGCTGCGCAAGTTTGCGGATTGATCGCGGGTCAGCCTGCGTGAGCCGCCAGGAACCACGCCGCCGTGGCCAGTGCGTTGTTCGCCGCGTGTGCCATCACGCCCGGCCAGATCGAGCCCGAACGCAGGCGCAGCCAGGCCAGCGCCATCGCCAGCAGCCACAGGGCGGGCAGCGCGAACACCTGCCAGTTGAGCCCGGGCAGGTGGGCAGTCGCAAATACCGCTGAACTCAGCACCGCGGCGCCGAACCGACCCCAACGCGGCTGCAGCGAAGACAGAAGCACGCCGCGGAACAGCAGCTCTTCCACCAGCGGCCCCAGGCTCGCCACCATCAGCATCAGAGGAATGCGCCAGCCCAGCGGCGTGTTCTCGCCCAGTTGCTGGATGTTCTGGGTGACCGGGTGGCCTTGCGCCAGCCAGTGCGTCAGCCAGCCGCCGAGCACGGGTGCGAGCAGGCCGATGACCACCGCCAGCGCGAGAAAGCCCAGCCGCGACGGGCGCACGAAGCCGAAACCCGGCGGCTGCGCCAGCGACCACAGCCGCGGCGAGCGCCGCCACACCAGCCACAGGATCGTGGCTGCCGCCAGGCCCAGCGTCAGCATCACCAGCAGCGCCTGCATGCCGGGCTGCTGCAGGGTTTCGCGGATGCGCACGGTGAAATCGGCCACGCCGTGCCAGTCGTGCAGGTGGCCGGTGGCGATGGCCAGCAGGACCACCAGCACGCTGCTGCCGGCTGCCTGCAGGGCGAAATAAAGCACGATCCAGCCCAGTGCCATCCACGGTCCGGGGGCCGTCGGCGCAGCGGTGGTGGCGGGGCGGATGTCGATGGTCGAGGCTTCCTCAGCTGCGGCGAGTGACGAGCCGCGCCGCAGCGGCACGGCGTTCCTGGCAGCACGCTAGTCCGTGGCTGCGCTGCCGCGCAATCGGCCATCCGACACGGTCGCTACCGGCCGCATGGCGTAACATCGTGGCAGGAACCGATGCATCAGGGGGCGCGCGATGGCTATCGACTTTGGCAGGACGGCCGACGATTACGTACGCCATCGGGCGGGTTTTCCCGAAGCGTTCTTTGAACGCATCTTCCAGGATGGCACGGCGCGCGCCGGCCAGCAGGCGCTCGACCTGGGCAGCGGCACCGGCACGGTCGCCCGGGGCCTGGCGTTGCGCGGCTGCACGGTCACCGCGCTGGATCATTCGGCGCCGCTGCTGGCGCAGGCGGCCGAGCTCGACCGGGCTGCCGGCGTGCAGGTGAAGCAGGTGCGGGCGCGGGTCGAGAACGCGGATTTCCCGCCGGCCTCGTTCGACCTGGTCACCGCCGGGCAGTGCTGGCACTGGTTCGAGCGCGCACGCACCGCGGCCCTGGTGCGTCGCTGGTTGCGCCCGGGCGGACACTTGCTGATTGCCCACTTCGACTGGCTGCCGTTGAACGGCAACATCGTGCAGGACACCGAGCGGCTGATCCTGGCCTGCAATCCCGGCTGGACCCTGCACAGCGGCAGCGGCCTGTATCCGGCCTGGTTGAAGGATGTGGCCGAGGCCGGTTTCACCGATTTGCGCACCTGGTCGTTCGACCTGGACATCCCCTACAGCCACGAGGCCTGGCGCGGCCGGATCCGTGCCAGCGCCGGTATCGGCGCCGTACTGGATGCGGCCAAGGTGAAGCATTTCGATGGGGAACTGGCCGCGATGCTGGCCAGCCGTCATCCGCACGAGCCGCTGGCGGTGCCACATCGCGTATGGGCCTTGAGCGCCGTGGCGCCGGGGTTGCCGGATTGACGGCAAGCGCGTCAGCCTACCGCCATCGCGCGCACCACGCCGATGGCGGCCATCACCAGCAAGGCGATCCAGCCGACTGAGGCCAGTCCGAAGCCGGGGCCGCGTTTCGCCGGCTCGGCCATGTACGCCACCGCGTACCACACCCGTCCCGCCACCCAGACCAGTCCGGCAATGCCGGCCCAGCCGGTGAAGCCGTAGGTCGCCGCCAGCCACAGCGTGGGCAGGAACATCACGGTCTGTTCCAGCGTGTTCATCTGCACGCGGTAGGCTCGCTCGAACATCGGGTGCCCACTGGTGGCCGGTGCCTTGATCGCGTATTTGCCGCGGGCGCGGCCCACCAGCCAGCTGGTGCCGAACAGCAGCAGGATAGTGAGCAGGGTAACCAGGGCGGGCAACTGGGTCATGGTGGTCCTCGGCAGATGGGGTATCGGTGGCGTGCCGCTTGGCGCGATCGCGGGCGTGGCGCTATCGTCGCACGATGGCGCCACCGCACGGCGCCCGGCGAGGACATCATGGATTGGCGAAAAGGTGGCAGCAGCAGCAACGTCGAGATCGGCGGCAATGGCGGCGGTCGGCGCTTCGGCGGCGGTGGCGGCCGGATGGGCATCGGCGGCCTGATCGTGCTCGCGATCCTGGGCTGGGTCTTCTTCAAGAATCCCATGGCCCTGCTCGACCAGGGCGGCAGCGCGTCCTACGCGCCGTCGTCCGACACGCCGGCCCAGGTCGATCCGGAGCAACAGGCCTTCGTCAGCGCGATCCTGCATTCGACCGAGCAGACCTGGGGGGAGATCTTCCAGGCCAGTGGCATGACCTATGTCGAGCCGAAGCTGCACCTGTTCAGCGGCGGCGTCAGCACCGGCTGCGGCGGCGCGACCAGCGCGGTGGGGCCGTTCTATTGCCCGGCCGACCAGAAGGTCTACCTCGACCTGGCCTTCTTCCAGCAATTGCAGGACGAGCTGCATTCGTCCGGCGACTTCGCCCGCGCCTACGTGATCGCCCACGAGGTGGGCCATCACGTGCAGAAGCTCACCGGCGTGTTCGACAAGGTCGACGAGGCACGCCGCCGCGGCGCGCCGATGGATGGCGCCGACGGCCTGTCGGTGCGCCAGGAGCTGCAGGCGGACTGCTACGCCGGCGTGTGGGCAAACCACAGCCAGCGCGAGTTGAACTGGCTGCAGCCGGGCGACATCGAGGAGGCCCTGAACGCCGCCAGCCACATCGGCGACGACGCCCTGCAGCAGCAGTCGCAGGGCCGGGTGCGGCCGGACACCTTCACCCACGGCACCTCGGCGCAGCGGGTGAAATGGTTCAAGACCGGCTTCGGCAGCGGCGACGTGAGTCAGTGCAACACGTTTGCGGGTGAACCCTGAGCGCGTGTTGAACGTATCGTTTGGTCCGCCGTGCGGCGGGTTGCGGACGCTCTAGAATCGTCCGCTGCGCGCCGCGGGGTGCGCCATGAGCTGCGCCCGGGTTCGATTCGATGCTGCATCCCTGTTTGCGTTGCGGTGCCTGCTGCGCGTATTTCCGCGTGGCCTTCCATTGGTCGGAGACGGAGGCGTTCCTGGGCGGCAAGGTGCCGCCGGAGCTGACCGAGAAACTCGATCCGCACCGCGTCGTGATGCGCGGCACGCAGGCCGCACAGCCGCGTTGCACCGCCTTGCAGGGCGTGGTGGGCGAGGCCGCGCAATGCGGTATCTATCCGCTGCGGCCATCGGTGTGCCGCGAGGTGCAGCCCTCGTGGGAGTTCGGTGCGGCCAGCCCGCAGTGCGACAAGGCGCGCCTGGCGCACGGCTTGCCGGTACTGCAGCCGGAGGATTGGCTCGACCCCTTCGATGCCGGCGAACCGCCGTTGCCGCAGAGTGCCTGAGCGGCCACGACTGTCGGGCGCGCGCCTTATTTGCGCGGTGGTGGCTTGCTGCCTGTGCGTGGCTTGGCGCCGCCTGGCCTGAATCCGCCGGGTTTGTGGCCGCCCGGCTTGTGGCTGGTGGCGTGGTGTGCGGGCGGTGCCGCTGAGCCGGTGTCGTTGCCGTCCCACTCGTGGATGCGCAACTGCTGCTGCACCACCCACACCTTCTTCAGGTGCTCGAAGATTTCCTTCGGCATGCCGTCGGGCAGGTCGATCAGGCTGTAGTGGTCGCGGATGCTGAGGCGGCCGATGTACTGGCTGTCCAGTCCTGCCTCGTTGGCGATCGCGCCGATGATGTTGCCCGGCTTGACGCCATGCTCGTGGCCGACTTCGATGCGGTAGGTGCGCTTGCCTTGTTCGGTGGCATGCGCGCGCAGCGGGCGCGCCGCGAACTCGCGCGGTGGCGCGCCCTCGTGACTGCGCGGCTTGTGCTCGCGGGCCGTGCGGCTGGCACCGTCGCGCTCGCGCGGCTTGTGTTCGCGCGTGGCCGGCTCGTACTTCTCGCGCTTGGGCGGCGGCGCCAGCAGCAGCGGTTGGTCGCCCTGGGCGATGCGCGCCAGCGCGGCGGCGATCTCGACCGCCGGCACGTTGTGTTCCTGCTCGTACTGCTCGATCAGCTGCTGGAACTGGCCGAGGTCGCCCTGCGCCAGCATGTCGCTGATGCGCTGCTTGAACTTGCCGATGCGTACATCATTGACCACCTCGACCGACGGCAGCTGCATCTGCTCGATCGGCTGGCGGGTGGCGCGCTCGATCGCGTGCAGCATGCCGCGCTCGCGCGGGCTGACGAACAGGATCGCCTCGCCGCTGCGCCCGGCGCGGCCGGTGCGGCCGATGCGGTGCACGTAGCTTTCGGTGTCGTACGGGATGTCGTAGTTCAGCACGTGGCTGATCCGCTCCACGTCCAGCCCGCGCGCAGCCACGTCGGTGGCGACCAGGATGTCGAGCTTGCCGTCCTTCAGCTGCTGGATCACCCGCTCGCGTTGTGCCTGGGCGATGTCGCCGTTGATCGCGGCGGCGGCCAGGCCGCGCGCCTGCAGCTTCTCGGCCAGCTCCTCGGTGGCCTGCTTGGTGCGCGCGAAGATGATCATCGCGTCGAACGGCTCGGCCTCGAGGATGCGGGTCAAGGCATCGAGCTTGTGCATGCCGCTGACGAACCAGTAGCGCTGGTGGATGTTCGCCGCGGTCGTGGTCGAGGACTTGATGGTGACTTCGACCGGGTCCTTCAGATGCCGCTGCGCGATCTTGCGGATCGGCACCGGCATGGTCGCCGAGAACAGCGCGACCTGGCGCCCGGGCGGGGTGGCCTGCAGCACCTTCTCGACGTCGTCGATGAAGCCCATGCGCAGCATCTCGTCAGCCTCGTCGAGCACCAGGAATTTCAGCTCCGAGAGGTCCAGCGTGCCCTTGTCCAGATGGTCGATCACGCGGCCGGGCGTGCCGACCACGACGTGCACGCCGCGCTTGAGCGAATGCAGCTGCGGGCCGTAGCTCTGGCCGCCGTAGATCGGCAGCACCTGGAAGCCGGGGACGTGCGCGGCATAGGTCTGGAACGCCTCGGCCACCTGGATCGCCAGCTCGCGCGTGGGCGCCAGCACCAGCGCCTGCGGCTTGCCGGCGCGGCGCTCGATGCGCGAGAGGATCGGCAAGGCGAACGCGGCGGTCTTGCCGGTGCCGGTCTGCGCCTGGCCCAGCACGTCGCGGCCTTCCAGCAGCGGCGGGATGGTGGCGGCCTGGATCGGCGAGGGCGACTCGTAGCCGACGTCGGCCAGCACGCGCTGAACGTCGGGGTGCAGTGCCAGCGCGCCAAAGCCGGACGGGACCGGGGCGTGGTCGGAAGTGGGGGATGACATGGGGAAACCTCGGAGCGGAACGCAGCGCCGTGAATGAGACGCGCAAGGGGCGGATTCTACCAGTCTCTGCCGACGCGCGTGGCCGGCAAGCCTGAACGGGCTGCCATCGTGGCGGCCAAGTATGCTGGCGGTTCGCGCGACCAGGACAGTACAAAGCCATGGCCATCGAAACGATTTCCGAACAGCGCCTGCATGCGGGCGTGCAGGGCTTCTATCGGCATGAATCGCATGCCTGTGCCGGCCCCATGCGCTTTGCCGTCTACCAGCCGCCGCAGGCGGCGCGGCAGCAGTGTCCGGTGCTGTATTTCCTGGCCGGCCTCACCTGCACCGAGGAAACCGCCACGATCAAGGCCGGCGCGCAAAGGCTGGCGGCCGAACTGGGCCTGATCCTGGTGATGCCCGATACCAGCCCGCGGGATACCGGCTTCGACGGCGCCACCGGCGACTGGGAGTTCGGCGAAGGCGCCGGCTTCTACCTCGACGCCACCGAGGCACCGTGGTCGACGCGCTTCCGCATGGCCAGCTACGTCGTCGACGAACTGCCCGCGTTGGTCGGCACCCATTTCCCGGCCGACCTCGCGCGCAGCGGCATCTGCGGCCATTCGATGGGTGGCCACGGCGCGCTGACCCTGGCCTTGAACAATCCTGCACGCTATCGCTCGGTGTCGGCCTTCGCCCCGATCGTGGCCCCCAGCCAGGTGCCGTGGGGGCGCAAGGCGCTGCCGCGTTACCTGGGCGACGACCCGGCGGCCTGGGCCGCGCACGATGCCTGCGAACTGGTGCGGCGGCAGACCTTTCCCGGCACCATCCTGATCGACCAGGGCGAGGCCGACGGCTTCCTCGAAGCGCAGCTGAAACCGGAACTGTTCGACCAGGCCTGCGCCGAATCCGGACAGGCCCTGCTGCTGCGCCGGCACGCCGGCTACGACCACAGCTACTGGTTCATCACCAGCTTCATCGACGACCACCTGCGGCACCACGCCGGGGCGCTGGGTTTGCTGTAGGAGCCCCCTCGCGGGCGATACCGTTGCCCCGGAGCCGCGAGGAAAAGAGCATCGCCCGCAAGCGGGCTCCTGCCGCGGGAGACTCGGCGCGTGTCGGCTTGCTCAGGCCTTGGCCGCCGGGCGCCGGTTGTTGCGGCGGCGCTGGTTGCCGGCGGCGTGATCGCCGCGGCCCTGCGGCGCGTAGCCGTTCGGCCGTGCCGCGCCGGCGGGCTTGCCCTGGCGCGGTGCCCGCGACTGCTGGCGCTGACCGCCGCCACCCTGCTTCGGACGCGGCGCGCCGGCATCCAGTCGCAGCGGGGCGGACGGCTCGTAACCGGCCACGGCGGTGATCGCGATGTCCTGCTTGAGCAATTTGCGGATGTCGAACAACAAGCCGGATTCGTCATGGCTGACCAGCGACAGCGCCAGGCCTTCCATGCCGGCGCGGCCGGTACGGCCGATCCGGTGCACGTAGTCTTCGGCCACCGACGGCAGGTCGAAGTTGATCACGATCGGCAACTGCTCGATGTCGATGCCGCGCGCGGCGATGTCGGTGGCGACCAGCACGGTGACGCGGCCGCTCTTGAAATCGCTGAGGGCGCGCGTGCGCGCGTTCTGGCTCTTGTTGCCGTGGATCGCGGCGCTGCGCAGGCCCGAGGCGTTGAGGTAGGTGACCAGCTTGTCGGCGCCGTGCTTGGTGCGGCTGAACACCAGGCTCTGGCGGCGGCTGTCCTGCGACAGCACGTGCAGCAGCAGGTCGCGCTTGCGCGAGGCGTCCACCGGGTGCACCTGGTGGCTGACCAGGGCGGTCACGGTGTTCGGCGCCGAGACCGAGATCTCGCGCGGGTTGTGCATGAACTCCATCGCCAGCGTCTTGATCGCCGGTGCGAAGGTGGCCGAGAACAGCAGGGTCTGGCGCTTCTTCGGCACCACCTGCAGGATGCGCTTCAGCGCCGGCAGGAAGCCCATGTCGAGCATGCGGTCGGCTTCGTCCAGCACCAGCGTTTCCACCGCGGAGAGGTCGAGCGTGCGCTGCTGCAGGTGGTCGATCAACCGGCCCGGGGTGGCAATGACGATGTCCACGCCGCGGCGCAGCGCATTGATCTGCGGACCCATGCCGACGCCGCCGAAGATGGTGGTGGCGCTGACGTGGATGTGCTTGCCGTAGTCGCGCATGTTCTCGTGGATCTGCGCGGCCAGCTCGCGGGTGGGGGTGAGGATCAGTGCGCGCGGGCGGCGGGTCATGGTCTGCCCGCTGGTCGACAGTTTCTGCAGCAGGGGCAGGGCGAACGCGGCGGTCTTGCCGGTGCCGGTCTGGGCGGCGGCGAGCAGGTCGTGACCTTCCAGCGCCGGCGGGATCGCCGCGGCCTGGATCGGGGTGGGATTGGCGTAGCCGTAATCGGCGAGCGCACGCAACAACGCGGGCGCAAGGCCCAGCGAATCGAAGGACATGAAACACTCCTGGGCAACCCGGAGTGTTCATACCGTGTTGCGAAGCAAAGGGAAGGGGGGCGGCAGGTGCCGCTGCCATCGTGAAGACGACGGCCCGGCAAGTATAGCGGATTCGACGCGCCGGCGTCTGCCCCTTCGGGCAGGAGTCAGCGCGGGTGGTGCGCCACCACCAGGTAGCTGTTGAACGGGGTGCGCCCACGCAACGGCTCGATGCGCACCTCCAGCCCCGCCTGCTCGAGTGGCTCGCGCAATTCGCCGGCACTCGGATAATGCTGCGCACCGCCGGAAATCCAGCCGGAAGCATGCAGAAAGAACTCCTCCACGCGGGTGGCGTGGAAGCGCCAGTTGGCCTCGCGCAGTACGTTGCGGATGATCAGGCAGCCCTGCGGCGACAGGTGCCGGGCGGCGTCCCGCAGCAGGGCCGGCTGGCGCACGGCGGGCAGATAGTGCAGTACGTCGAGCAGGGCGACATGGCCCTGCTGCGCGGGCAGTTCGGCGGCGTCAGCCTGTTGCAGCCGCATCATGGCATCGAGTCCCGCGCGTTGCACCGCACGTTGGCCCGCCAAGATCTTGCGCGGGTCGTGGTCCAGCCCGAGGTAGGGCTGGTGGTGGCCTTGCGCGTGCAGGTACTGGCCCAGCAGGCCGATGCCGCAACCGATGTCCAGCAGCGGCAATGCGGTGCCGTCGATCCGCGCCGCCACGGCCGCGTAGACCGGGTCGCTGGCCAGCTTGCCGCGCACATAGCCACGCTGCAGGCTGCCCTGATAGAGCCGGGCGATGCGTTGCCGGGTGTGACGGTCCATGCGCGTCCCGCGTGCCGAAGATGCGGCCAGCCTAGCAAGCTTGCCGGGACGGTGCGGGGTTGCGTGGCGGGCCGGCCTCGTGCATACCGTGCGCAGCGCTGGCCGACGGCCGCTCCCTGGAGTTCCGCGATGTCATGGTTTGCACCCCTGCGCCAACTCGATGTCACCCAGCGGCATACGGTGGCGGCGAGCTTCCTGGGCTGGACGCTGGATGCGTTCGACTTCTTTCTGCTGGTGTTCGTGCTGGGCGACATCGCCGACGATTTCCACGTGCACAAGACCGAGGTGACGCTGGGCATTTTGCTGACCCTGGCGGCCCGCCCGCTCGGCGCTCTGCTGTTCGGCAGGCTGGCCGATCGCTACGGGCGCCGGCCGGTGCTGATGTTCGACGTGCTGCTGTTCTCGTTGCTGGAACTCGCCTGCGCCTTCGCGCCGACGCTGACCGTGTTGCTGGTGCTGCGCTTCGCCTTCGGCATCGCGATGGGCGGCGAGTGGGGCATCGGCGCTTCGCTGGCGCTGGAGAGCATCCCGGCGCGTTCCCGCGGCATGGTTTCCGGGCTGCTGCAGAGCGGCTACCCGTGCGGCTACTTTCTCGGCGCGATCGCCTACTGGGTGGTATTCGACGTGCTGGGCCTGGGCTGGCGCGCGATGTTCGTCGTCGGCGTGCTGCCGGCGTTGCTGGTGCTGTATCTGCGCAGCAAGGTGCCCGAGTCGCCGGTGTGGCAGGCGGGACAGGTGGGCAGGCAGCGGCGGAGCCTGCGCGATTCGATGCGCGGGCAATGGAAGCGACTGCTGTACATGATGCTGCTGATGATGGCGTTCAACATGTTCAGCCATGGCTCGCAGGACATGTATCCGACCTTCCTCAAATCGCAGTTGCACCTGCAGGTCGGCGCGGTGACCGTGCTGACGATGCTGCTCAACGCAGGCGCCATCCTCGGTGGTCTGAGCTTCGGCGCCTGGTCCGAACGCATCGGCCGGCGGCGGGCAATGATCGTGGCGGCGCTGCTGGCCTTGCCGTGCATTCCGCTGTGGACGCATGGCGGCTCGCTGGTGCTGCTCGGGTTGGGCGCGTTCCTCATCCAGGTGATGGTGCAGGGGGCCTGGGGCATCGTGCCGGCCTACCTCAACGAGTTGTCGCCCGACGACGTGCGCGGCACCTTGCCCGGCTTCGCCTACCAGCTGGGCAATCTTCTGGCCGCGAGCACGGCCACCGCGCAATCTTGGCTGGCCGACCGCAGCGGCGGCAACTATGCGCTGGTGATGGCGGGGTGGATGGCCGTGGTCGCCGTCGCGCTGGCGCTGCTGGCCTGGCTGGGGCCGGAGGTGCGCGGTACGCGCTTTGGCAGGTCGCACTCCTGATAGAATCGCCGGTTTGCGCCCTCTTGCGAGACACATGATGAAAGCTGGAAAGGACAAGGTGGTTTCCCTGCACTACACGCTGACGGTGGCCGGCGACAAGGTCGAAAGCTCGCACGACCGCGACGAGCCGTTGTGGGTGCTGCTTGGCCACGGCCAGCTGATTCCCGGTCTGGAAGCCGCCCTGGAAGGCCACGAAGCCGGCGAGAATCTCGCGGTGGACGTGGCCGCCGTGGACGCCTACGGCGAGCGCCAGGAAGGCCAGATCCAGCGCATGTCCAAGAAGTACTTCCCGCAGGCCAGCCGACTCAAGCCCGGCATGGTCACCGTGCTGCAGCTGAAGCAGGGTGGCCAGCGCGCCGTCACCGTGCACAAGGTCGGCATGAGCACGATCGACGTGGATCTCAACCATCCGATGGCCGGCAAGGACCTGCATTTCGATGTCGCCATCGGCGAGGTGCGCGAGGCCACCGAGGAAGAACTCCAGCACGGCCATGCCCATCCGCCGGGCAGTGCGGAGCACTGAGCAGGGGATATCGAATCAAGGCAATGACGGCGCCCTCGGGCGCCGTCATTCGTTGGCCCTCTCCCTTCCACGGGAGCGTTGGAGAGGGGTAGCCCGGGCGACCCGCGGAAGTCCCACTGCGGGTGAAAGGTCCGGATGAGGGCCGGCAATTCGTGCAGGGGCGCACCCTGTGCGCGACGATCTTCGCCGCGTAACGAAAGGCATCGTGCACAGGGTGCGCTCCTGCAGGGTTCCGGCCCGTGTGGCCCCTCAATCCAGCACCCGCTTCCCGTACGCGAAATGATCGCCCCAGTAGGGCCCGTCGATGTCGTCCAGCCGCACCGTGCCACCGCTGTTCGGCGCATGCACGAAACGCCCCTTGCCGACGTACACGCCGACGTGGCTGATGCTGCCGCCGATGTCGAAGAACACCAGGTCGCCGCTGGCCAACTGGGTCATGCGCTTCACCTTGTGCGCGCGCATCGAGGCCATGGCGTGCGAGGTGCGTGGCAGGGCGATGCCGGCCGCCGTGCGGTAGATGTAATCGACCAGCCCGCTGCAGTCGAAGCCGCCGGCCGGCGTGTTGCCGCCCCAGCGATAAGGCGTGCCCACCAGGCCGATCGCGCGGAACAGGATGTCGTTGGCTTCGCCCGCGCTGGCGGCTGACGGTGCGCGTGGCGGCAGGTCGGCCAGCGCGGAATGCGAAGTCCTGTAAGTCGGCTCGCGATGGTGCGGCGCGCTGGCGCAAGCGGCCAGCAACGCGAGCATGGCGCCGAGCAGCAAGGCGTGCGTCATGCGCCGGGCGGCGGCGATCGACGTGACGCGGCGTGTTCGGTCCATGCGCATGGCGGGGTCCCGGCTTGAGTCGGGCTGAGGTTATCAAATCAATGGGTTGGAAGAAAGTTCTCACAAGTTGGTGCAGTTGTGGCCATGCCGCGGTATCGGCGCAGCTGGTTACAATCCGTCGATGGATTCGGATCGCGACGATGTGTTGATCCTTGGTGGCGGCGTCATCGGGCTGGCCTGTGCGCTGCAACTGCGCAAGGCCGGTGCCAGCGTGCGCGTGCTGGAGCAGGGCACGCCCGGTTGCGGCAGTTCGCACGGCAACTGCGGCACCATCACGCCCAGCCATGCGGCGTCGCTGGCCATGCCGGGAATGATCGGCGTCGCGTTGCGGTCGATCGTCCACGCGGACGCGCCGCTGTATCTCGACCCGCGCCTGGACGGGCCGCGGCTGCGCTGGCTGCTGGGTTTCGCGCGCCATTGCAACTGGAGCGACTTCCATGCGGCGACCCATGCGCGGCTGGCGATCCTGCAGCGCTCGCGCCGGTTGCTCGGCGAGCTGGTGCATGACGAAGGGCTCGACTGCGAGTTCAGCGAGCAGGGTACCTTGCATGTCTACCGCACGGACCGGCTGCGCCAGGCGGACGAGAAGGGGCATGCGGCGCTGCTGGAAAAACTCGGCGTGACGGTGCAGCGCCTGGACGGCGCCGAGGTCGAGGCGATGGAGCCGGCCTTGAAGCCGGGCGTGGCCGGCGGCGTGCTGCATCCGCAGGATGCCTCGCTGCGGCCGGACCGCTACGCGGCCGAGCTGGCGCGCCGCGTGCTCGAACGCGGCGGCACGATCGAGAGCGGTGCGTGCATCGAGGGCTTCATCACCGACGGTACGCGGATCACCGGCGTGCGCACTTCTCGCGGCGCGTTCCGCGGCGAGCGCATCGTGATGGCGCTGGGCGCGTGGTCGCCGCTGCTGGCACGACAACTGGAGCTGCGCCTGCCGATGCAGCCGGGCAAGGGTTATTCGATCACCTGGGATCGTCCCGCGCTGGCGCCGCGCCGTGCGCTGAGCCTGCGCGAACCTTCCGTCTGCGTCACCTGCTGGAGCGACGGTTTCCGGTTGGGCAGCACGATGGAGTTCTCCGGCTACCGCACCGGGCTCAATCGCACCCGTCTGGAGGCGTTGCGCCGCGGCGCCGCCGCGAACCTGCGCGAACCGGCCGGTGGCCGGTTGTTGGAGGAATGGTGGGGTTGGCGACCGATGAGCGTCGACGAAGTGCCGATCATCGGCCCCAGCACGCGCTGGACCAATCTGTGCCTGGCCACCGGCCATGGCATGCTGGGGGTGAGCATGTCGGCGGCCACCGGTGAACTGGTGGCGTCGCTGCTGGCCGGCACGCCGGCGCTGCTCGACGCCACCCCCTACGCACCCGCGCGTTTCGGGCTGTAGCGATCGCGGCGCCATCCGTCGGCGCCTCCCACGAACGCCGAGGAGCATGCGATGACGGCAAGCCATGACCTGATCGTGCTGGGCGCCGGTTCCGGCGGCCTGGCCACGGCCTTTCGCGCAGCCAGGCATGGTGCCCGCGTGGCCCTGGTCGAGCCGCGAGAACTGGGCGGCACGTGCGTCCATCGCGGCTGCGTGCCGAAGAAGGCCATGTGGATCGCCGCGCAATGGGCGCAGGAGCAGCGCTGGGCGACAGCGCTGGGGTTCGATGCACAGCCCGGGCCGCTGGACTGGCGGCACTTTCGCGAGGTGCGCGTGGCCTACATCGGAGGCATCGACCGTCGCTATGCCGAACGGCTGGAGCAGGCCGGTGTCGAGCTTGTGCGGCAAGCCGCGCGATTCGTCGCGACGGACACGGTGGAGCTGGCCGATGGCCACCGTGCGCAGGCGCCGCACGTGGTGATCGCCACCGGCGCACGGCCGCGTCGGCTGGATCTCCCCGGCTTCGATCTGGGTCTGGTGTCGGACGACATCTTCGCGCTCGACGCCGCGCCCGCGCGCGTGGCGATCGTCGGCGGCGGTTACGTGGCGTCGGAGTTCGCCGGCTTGCTGCGGGCGCTCGGCTGCAGTGTCGAGATGCTGGCGCGCGAGCGCCTGCTCGGCGGGTTCGACGCGGAACTGGTGCGCGCCCTGCGCGAACACATGCATGGCCAGGGCATCGCCGTGCAGCTGGACACCGACGTGCGCGGCGCACGTCGCACCGACGATGGCATCGTGCTGGACGACGCTGCCGTTGCCGGCACGCGAGGTCCCTACGACGCGGTGCTGTGGGCGGTGGGGCGCGTGCCGAACACCGAATCGCTGGGCCTGGATACTGTCCGCGTGAAGCGGGACGACAAGGGCCACGTCACGACCGATGCCTGGCAGGACACCAACGTCGCGGGCATCCACGCGGTGGGCGACGTCACCGGCCGGCATGCGCTGACCCCGGTGGCGGTGGCCGCCGGGCGCGCGCTCGCCGACCGCCTGTTCGGCGGGCAGGACGAGTCGCGGCTGGATTACCGCAACATCCCCAGCGTGGTGTTCTCCAAGCCACCGCTGGGTCGCGTCGGCCTCACCGAGGAAGAGGCCCGCGAGCGCCACGGCGACGCGGTGCGCATCCACTGCAGCCGCTTCACGCCCATGGCCTGGGCGCTGGTGGGCAAGCGTGAGCAGAGCCTGATGAAACTGGTGTGCGTTGGCGAGGACGAACGCGTCGTCGGCATTCATCTGCTGGGCGCGAGTGCCGACGAGATGCTGCAAGGGTTCGCGGTAGCCCTGAAGCGCGGCATCCGCAAGCGCGATCTCGATGCCACGGTGGCGATCCACCCGACCTCGGCGGAAGAGCTGGTGTTGATGGATTAGTGGCCGCGATCGAAGACTCGGGATTCGGGGGAGCGGCCGCATGCGGGCTTTGGCTTTCGACTCCTCAACCCTGATCCCGGCCCTTAGACTACCCCCATGGACACGTTCACCTTGCACCGGGGCCGCGTACCCCTGCTGATCAGCCTGCCGCACGATGGCAGCTTCATTCCCGCCGACATCGCCGCGCGCATGCCCCCGGCCGCGCGGCGCTCGCCCGATACGGATTGGCACGTGGCGCGGTTGTACGAGCCGCTGGCCGAGGCGCTGGGCGCCAGCGTGCTGAAACCTGCCGCCTCGCGTTACGTGGTCGACCTCAATCGGCCTGCCGATGGCCATGCGCTGTATCCGGGCCAGCGCGAGACCGGCCTGGTGCCGTTGATCGGCTTCGATGGCGAGCCCTTGTACCGCGACGGCGGTGCGCCCGACGCGGCCGAAGTTCAACGGCGGATAAACGATTACTGGCAGCCTTACCACGATGCATTGGCGCAGGAACTTGCGCGGTTGCGGGCCGAACACGGCCGCGTGGTGCTGTGGGAAGGCCATTCGATCCGCAGTCGCGTGCCGATGCTGTTCGAGGGCAGGCTGCCGGATTTCAACCTCGGTACGGCAAACGGGGCGAGCTGCGATGCCGCCCTGCAGATGCGCCTGGCCGATGGCCTGCAGGCGCAGTCGCGCTTCAGCGTTGCGATCAACGGGCGTTTCAAGGGCGGTTACATCACCCGTCATTACGGTCGCCCGGACGCCGGCGTGCAGGCGGTGCAACTGGAGCTGGTGCAGCTCAACTACATGGACGAGGCGAGCTTTGCCTATGACGCGTCGAAGGCGTCGCAGGTGCAGGCGTTGATCGAATCCTTGTTGCGCACCTGTCTGGACTGAACGCAAGAAATTGCCGGCGGCCGGAGCGTTTTTCGACTGTCAAGATCCGGCGCGATCCGGCGCACCGAAATGGCCTGCTGCATTCAGCAGCCGTATGTCCTGTGCGCCGCATTGTCTTGCCGTCGCGCCACCCGAGGCGCCGGGTTCCGGCCGGGCTCGCGGCATTTCTTCTCCGAGGTTTGTCACCATGATGCGTAATGTTCTGATTGCCTCCCTGCTGGTTGCGGGCGTGGCGCTTTCCGGCTCCGTGCTGGCCCAGGCTGCTGCCCCGCAGGCCGCCGCCCCCGCGGCGCAGGCTGCCGTGGCAACCAAGGCCGCCCCGGCGACCGAAGCTGCGCCGAAAGCCGCTGCGCACACGACGACGCACCACAAGACCCACAAGCATCACAAGAGCCACAAGAAGGCCGCCGCCACGCCGACCGCGGGCTGATCCCGCGCCGGCCTGGAAAGGTTCTGGCTTCAGTGCCCCGCCGACTCAGGTCGGCGGGTTTTTTTGTGCCGGCAGCGCGGCAATGCACTTGAGCTCGATCGCGATCGGCGTGGGCAGGCTGTGGATGCCCAGCGTAGTGCGGCAGGCGTCGACGCCGGCGAAATATTCCGCGTAGAGGCGGTTGTAGGTCGCAAAGTCGCGCGCCATGTCGGTCAGGAATACGGTGACGTCGATGAGATCGGTCCACTGCGCACCGCTGGCTTCCAGCACGGCGCGCACGTTGGCGAACACCTGTCGGCATTGCGCCTCGATGTCGTAGTCGAGCAGACGGCCATCCGCGTCGTGGACGTTGCCGGGAATGGCATTGCTGCCCGGTTGGCGCGGGCCGACGCCGGACAGGAACAGCAAATCTCCGACCCGCCGCGCGTGCGGATAGGCGCCCACCGGTTGCGGCGCGGCGTCGGTGCGGATACCCGCGCCGCTCATGCGCCGCCGGTCCAGCGGCGGGTCAGCTGGGCCACCGCCTGCTCATAGGCTTCGGGCAACTGTTCGCGGCCGCGCACGTCCAGCCCCAGGTCGTGCATGTGACCGTTGTCCAGGCCGTAGATCCACGCGTGCACGGCCAGTTGCTGGCCACGCTCCCAGGCTTCACGCACCACCGTGGTGTGGCAGACGTTGAGCGCCTGTTCCAGCGCGTTCAACTCGCACAGGTGGGCGTGGCGCAGGGCGAACGACTGGTTCGGGTCGAGCTTGTCCGAGTGCTTCAGGGCAATGTCGGTGATGTGCCGCAGCCAGTTGTCGATCAGGCCGAGGCGGCTCTCCTTCAACACCGCGCCGACGCCGCCGCAGCCGTAGTGGCCGACGACCAGGATGTGCTTGACCTTGAGCACGTCGACCGCGAACTGGATCGTGCTGAGCGCGTTGAGGTCGGTGTGCACCACCACGTTGGCGACGTTGCGATGCACGAAGATCTCGCCCGGCGGCAGGTCGACGATCTGGGTGGCCGGAACGCGCGAATCCGAGCAGCCGATCCACAGATACTGCGGCGCCTGCTGCTGCGACAACTTCTCGAAAAAGGTCGGGTCCTGCGTGGTGACCTGATCGGCCCAGCGGCGGTTGTTGGCAAGCAGATCGTTCAGTGAGTTCATCGAGGTTCCAGGCGTTTCGGACGGGTGGCGCGGCGTATCAGGGGCTGGCACCGTACGCGATGCAGACGTTTTTCGGTTCGGTGAAGAAATGCAGCGCCTCGGCACCACCCTCGCGGCCGACGCCCGATTGCTTGGCGCCGCCGAACGGCGTGCGCAGGTCGCGCAGCAACCAGCAGTTGATCCACACGATGCCGAATTCGAGTTGCCCGGCCAGCCGGTGCGCGCGGGAAAGATCCTGCGTCCACAGCGACGCGGCCAGTCCGTAGTGGCTGTCGTTGGCGATCGCCAGCGCCTCGGCTTCGTCCTCGAACGGGATCAGCGCGACTACCGGGCCGAAGATTTCCTGCTGGTTGGTCTGCGCCGAAGAGGGCAGCCCTTCGATCACGGTCGGCGCGATGAACCAGCCGCCGGTGCAGCGGCCCGGCACGGCAACCGCCACGCCGCCACACAGCACGCGCCCGCCCTCGGCGCGGGCCTGTGCGATGCAGCCGAGCACCTTGTCGTAGTGCGCCCGCGACACCATGGCGCCGAGGTCGCTGCGTGCGTCGTCCGGATCGCCCACGCGCAGCGCCTGCACGCGCGCAAGGTAGCGTTCGCGGAACGCGTCGTAGATGGAGCGCTGCACCAGCAAGCGCGAGCCGCACAGGCAGATCTCGCCCTGGTTGGCGAAGCCCGAGCGCACGATGGTGTCGAGGTTGGCGTCGGAAAGATCCGCATCGGCGAACACGATCGCCGGATTCTTTCCGCCCATCTCCAGCGAGACTTTCTTGAACGCCGGTGCCGCGACGGCAGCGATGGCCGCGCCAGTGCGCGTGGAGCCGGTGAACGACACCGCCTTGACCGCCGGATGCGCCACGATGGCCTCGCCGACCTGTGGCCCCAGCCCGTGCACGATGTTCAGCACTCCCGGCGGAAAGCCGGCCTCGATGCTCAGCTCGCCCAGCAGGGCGGCAGTGCACGGCGTGATCTCCGAGGGCTTTGCCACCACCGTGTTGCCGGCCGCCAGTGCCGGCGCGATCTTCCAGGTGAACAGGTACAGCGGCAGGTTCCACGGACTTATGCAACCGACCACGCCGAGCGGCTGGTGCAAGGTGTAGTTGATGGCGCCGGCGCCCGGCGTGCCCGTTTCCATCGCATGCGACTCGCTGCCCCAGCCGGTGATCGCGGCGGCGAAGTAGCGCAGGTTGCTCACCGCGCGCGGGATGTCGAGGCGGCGCGCGAGGGCGAGCGGCTTGCCGCTGTCGCGCGATTCCAGCGCAGCGAACTCCTCCAGCCGCGCCTCGATCAGGTCGGCCAGGCGGTGCAGCAAGTGCGCCCGTTGCTCGATCGGCGTGGCCGCCCAGGCGGTTGCTGCGCGACTGGCGGCGGCCACGGCGGCCCCGACATCGGCGGCATCGGAATCCGGGCATTGGGTCAACACGCCCGCCGTGGCGGGTTCGTGCACGTCGAGCCAGCTGTCGCTAATGGGCGCCCGCAGGCGGCCGTCGATCAGGTTGGCTAGGCGCGGAGTGGACATCCGCGTCATCTTAAGTCCAGCACGCGACAATTGCACCGAACGCGACCGTACGCAGGGCGCGCGACGCGCTGGATGGGCCGGGCTTCAGTCGGGCTGCTGGCGGGTCTGGTCGCTCAGAGCGAGCGCATGCGCCCACCGTCGACCGGCAGGCTCGTGCCGGTGATGTAGCTGGCCGCCGGGGAGGCGAGGAAGGCGACGGCGGCGGCGGTTTCCGCGGGATCGGCGAAGCGGCCCATCGGAATCTCCGCGGCCATCTCGCGCGCGACTTCCACTTCGCTGCGCCCCGACTTCTGCGCCCGTACCCGCACGATCTGTTCGATCCGCGGCGTGTGGGTGGAGCCCGGCAGCACGTTGTTGACGGTGATGCCCAGCGGCGCCAGTTCGCCAGCCAGGGTCTTGGCCCAGCTCGCCACCGCGCCGCGGGTGGTGTTGGAGACGCCGATGCCGGAGAGCGGCTCCTTCACCGAGGTGGAGATGATGTTGACGATGCGGCCCCAGCCGGCGTCGCGCATGCCGGGGATCACCACCTGCGCCAGCGTGTGATTGGCCAGCAGGTGCTGGCCGAAGGCATCGAGGAATTGCGGCGGCGTGGCGTCGAGGATGCTGCCCGGCGGCGGTCCGCCGCTGTTGTTGACCAGGATGTGCACCGGCGCCGCCGCGACCAGGGCTTCGACCCGTTCGCGCAGGCTGCCGGTGTCGCCCGCATCGGCGACCAGCAGGTCGTGGTGCTGCGCGCCGTCGGTGTGCGGCAGGCTGCCGACCACCTCGGCCAGCACTTCGGCGCGACGCGCAAGCACGGTGACGTTGGCGCCGAGCAGGGCCAGCTCGATCGCGCAGGCACGGCCGATGCCCTGGGAAGCGCCGCAGACCAGCGCATGACGTCCACTCAGATCCAGTTGCATGGAGTTCTTCCTCGGTGAGGGGTCAGGAGGAGAGACGCGTGGCCAGCGCGCCCAGCCAGCACAGCCAGCCTAGCCAGGGACCCAGTCGCCACAGGTGGCGCCAGCGGTCGATCGAGCGGTCGCCCAGCGCCGGCAGTGCCGGCGAGCGCAGCACCTGCTGCATTCGCGCCCAGCGGCGCCAGGCGGAGGGCCGCGCGTGGTCGGCTGCCGCGATGATTTGCCAGTGTTGCGGATAACGCCGTCGCAACAGCGTGGCCAATCGGTATTGCGCCACGAACGACAGCACAAACAGGCCCACCCCGGCGACCAGCAACGCCAGGTACAGCACGATCACGACGAACTGCCGCGTTTCCCGCTCCAGGGCAGCGGCAACTCGTTCAGCAGGCCGTCGCCGTGGGGTGCTTCGCCGCACACCGCGTTGTCGATGGCTTTCTGGTAGACGGAGTTCATCATGCCGATCCACAGCGACCCGTCCGGCCCGTGCGGGATGCTGAAGCTGCCGCTGGAGTTCATCTTCAGGGTGGCCGCAGTGGTGGCGTTGGAGAGCGAGGCCGGCGACTGCTCCCAGTAGGTCTTGCCCGACTGCTGGTCGGCCGAGCTGTAGACCAGCAGGTAGTGGGCCTTGTCGCTGTCGATCTTGAAACTGCCGAAGGCCCCGCTGGTTTCGTCGCTCCAGCCCATGTGTTCGCACAGGCGGATGTCGTCGAAGCGGATCGGCTGGAAGCCGTCGTCGAGCAGCACGATGGTGGGCGCGAACAGGTAGCTGGCATGCAGCCAGCGTCCGTTCAATTCCGATTTCAGCGCTACCCGGTACGGCAGCTTCATGCCGGTGGGCAGGCGGAAGGCGAGGAAATAGCTCTTGGTGCCGTTGAGGTTGGCGACCATGCTGCCGCTGCCCAGGGTGAACTTCTGCGGCTGCCACGGCAGCAGGCTGCGGTAGGAGAAATCGGCGAAGCTGCTGCAGCAGGGCGTGGCCTGCTGCAGATGCAGTTGGGCGATCTTCAGCGGATCGCCGGGGTCCTCCGCGGGCGGCCGCAGGTTTGGCGGCAGCAACGCCTTGGCGGCATGGCAGCCGGTCAGCGCGAGGGCGGCGGTGAACACGGCGGCAAGGGCGGCGAAGCGGTACGACATGGGCGTCAGAACTCGGCGGTGCCGGCGGCACGCGGGTAGGGGATGGCGTCGCGGATGTTGGACAGGCCGCAGATGTAGACCAGCAGGCGCTCGAAGCCGAGGCCGAACCCGGCGTGCGGCACCGTGCCGTAGCGACGCAGGTCACGGTACCAGCCATAGCTGGCCGGATCGAGGCCGAACTGGATCATGCGGCGGTCCAGATGATCCAGCCGTTCCTCGCGCTGGCTGCCGCCGATGATCTCGCCGATGCCGGGCGCGAGTACGTCCATCGCGGCCACGGTCTTCTCGTCATCGTTCAAGCGCATGTAGAACGCCTTGATCGCCTCGGGGTAGTTCATCACGACCACGGGGCGGCCGACATGTTTCTCGGCGAGGTAGCGTTCGTGCTCGGTCTGCAGGTCGATGCCCCAGGCCACCGGGTATTCGAACTTCTCGCCGGACTTCTTCAGGATCTCGATCGCGTCGGTGTAGTCGATGCGCTCGAACGGCTTGGCGATGAATGCCTCCATCCGGCTGATCGCATCCGGTTGCACGCGTTCGGCGAAGAACGCCATGTCGTCGGGGCGTTCGTCCAGCACGGCCTTGAAGATCGCCTTGAGGAAGCCCTCGGCGCAGTCGGCATTGGCGGCCAGGTCGGCGAAGGCGATCTCCGGCTCGCACATCCAGAACTCGGCCAGGTGGCGCGCCGTGTTGGAATTCTCGGCGCGGAAAGTGGGGCCGAAGGTGTACACCTTGCTCATCGCCAGGCAATAGGCCTCGACGTTGAGCTGGCCGGACACGGTGAGGAACGCCTCGCGGCCGAAGAAGTCCTTGCGGAAGTCGATCTTGCCGTCGGGCAGGCGCGGCAGGTTGGCCAGGTCCAGCGTGGACAGCCGGAACATGTCGCCGGCGCCTTCGGCATCCGACGTGGTGATGATCGGCGTGTTGATCCAGAAGAAGCCCTGCTCGGTGAGGTGGCGGTGGATCGCCGTCATCATCGTGTGCCGCACGCGCGTCACCGCGCCGAACAGGTTGGTGCGCGGGCGCAGGTGGGCGACCTCGCGCAGGAACTCCATCGAGTGCTGCTTGGGCTGGATAGGGTAGGTTTCCGGGTCGTCGACCAGGCCGGTGACGATCACCTCGCCGGCCTGGATCTCGAAACGCTGACCCTTGCCCTGCGAGGGCACCAGGGTGCCCGTGACGATCACGCCCGCGCCGGCGGTGAGGTGCTTCACCTCGCTCTCGTAATTGGCCAGGGTGGCCGGCACTACCGCCTGGATCGGGTCGAAGCAGGAGCCGTCGGTGACGTTGACGAAGGACAGGCCGGCCTTGGAATCGCGGCGCGTGCGCACCCAGCCGCGCACGGTCACCTGGCTGCCGGCATCGATGCTGCCCGACAACGCCTGCTTCACACTGACCACGGCCATGGATTGGAACTCCTGCTGCTTGCGCACCGGTCGGTGCGCTGGATGGTGGGCGCCCGCGCGGCGCGCGGAGCCAAACCCGCATGATAATGTAGGGCTTGCCCGGGTCGCGACACCTGCCGCCCATTTCACGAGATCGAATCCGCCTGCCATGAGCATCAGCATCACCCCCGCTGCCAACGAACGCATGCGCCACTTCCTCGCCTCGACGCCCGCGGCGGCAGGCGTGCGCTTCGGGGTCAAGCGCACCGGCTGTTCGGGGTTTGCCTACGTGGTCGACCTGGCCGAGTCGATGGACGAGGGTGACCGGCTGCTGGAGGTGGACGGCGTGCCGCTGATCGTCAGCGACAAGAGCCTGGCCCTCGTCGACGGCACCGTCATCGACTTCCAGCGCCACGGGCTCAACGCCAGCTTCGTGTTCCACAACCCGAACTCCACCGGCGAGTGCGGCTGCGGCGAGAGCTTCACCGTCAGCTGAGCGCCTCTGCCCGGCGCGCAGGCTTTTCAATGACTTGCGTGGCCGTTGTGCGTCATCGTACAATTCCGCTTCTGTCTGCACCCGAAAGGGCACGGGCGGGACACTTGCCTCACCGCACTGACGGGAGGCTGCCAGGCCGCTTTGGCCGCATCCACAAGGAGTCAACCCACGATGACCCTGCGTCATTACGAAGTCGTATTCATGGTCCATCCGGACCAGAGCGAGCAGGTTCCCGCCATGCTCGAGCGCTACAAGTCGCTGATCGAGGCCGACGGCGGCAAGATCCACCGCCTGGAAGACTGGGGCCGGCGCCAGCTGGCTTACCCGATCGTCAACCTGGCCAAGGCACACTACGTGCTGCTCAACATCGAAGTGAGCCAGAACGCGCTGAACGAGCTGGAGTCCGGCTTCCGTTTCAACGACGCCGTGCTGCGCCACCTGGTGATCCGTCGTGACGAGGCCGACATCGAGCCGTCCTTCATCCTGAAGTCGAAGGAAAAGGACGACGCCAAGTCCAGCCGTCGCCGCGACGACGACAACGATGGCGAGAGCCGTGGCCATGGCCACGCCGACAACGATCGCGACAGCGACGACTGATCAGGGAGCACCCACATGTCCAAGTTTTTCCGCCGCCGCAAGTTCTGCCGCTTCACTGCCGAAGACGTGAAGGAGATCGACTACAAGGATCTCAACACCCTGCGCCAGTACGTCACCGAGAACGGCAAGATCGTGCCCAGCCGCATCACCGGCACCAAGGCGCGCTACCAGCGCCAGCTGGCCACCGCGATCAAGCGCGCGCGCTTCCTCTCGCTGCTGCCGTATACCGACAACCACGACGTCTGAGGACGTCGAGGGAATAGGGAGTAGGGAATAGAGAATCGGTTGTTCAGTCGTACCGCCTTTTCTATTCCCTATTCGCCATTCCCTATTCCCTCAATTCGGACAACCGTCCTCTGGCTGCGTCGGGCCACACCGGCGCTAACGAACAGGAAAGCATCATGGAACTCATTCTTCTGCAGAAAGTCCGCAATCTCGGCAACCTGGGTGACAAGGTCACCGTGAAGCCGGGTTACGGCCGCAACTACCTGCTGCCGCAGGGCAAGGCCGCGCGCGCCAATGCCGCCAACCTGGCCGCATTCGAGCAGCGTCGCGCCGAGTACGAGGCCAAGGCCAACTCCGTGCTGGCCGACGCCGAAGCGCGCAAGGCCAAGCTCGCCGATGTGGCGGTGACGATCCCGGCACATGCCAGTGCCGAGGGCAAGCTGTTCGGTTCGGTCGGCCCGCGCGACATCGCCGAGGCCCTGGCCGCCGAAGGTCACGCCGTCCACAAGGGCGAAGTGATCCTGGGCGAAGGCCCGCTGCGCACCACCGGCGAGTTCGAGGTTGCCGTGCACCTGCACGCCGACGTGCACACCACCGTCAAGGTGATCGTGGTCAGCGACAAGTAAGTTCCGGTCCATCGGAAACGTCCGGGCGCCGCGAGGCGCCCGTTTGTTTTTCGAGGGCCGGGAATGGGGAACAGGGCATCGGAAACGGCCTGGCCGCTGCCTTCGATTTACCACTCCCGATTCCCCATTCCCGGCTTTATCCCCAGCCATCCCCAACATATCCACAGAGTTGTTGTCTCGACGCGTGAGACGCGGCCGCGCATGATGTGTCGACATGTCCGCCCACCTGCGGTCGGCGCCTGCGGCGCCGGTGGCGGGGTCGTTCCCGAGGTAATCCGATGTCCTTCGTCCCAGAGCGCAAATCCTCCTCCGCGGCGATCGAGGCGTTGCGGGTGCCGCCGCATTCCATCGACGCGGAGCAGGCGGTGCTGGGCGGGTTGATGCTGGCCCCCGGCGCGCTGGACAACGTCGCCGACCGGCTGGCCGAGGACGATTTCTACCGCAAGGATCACCGGCTGATCTGGCGCGCGATCAACGAGCTGGCCAACAAGGGCATGCCGTGCGACGCGGTGACCCTGGGCGACTGGTTCGAGAGCAATGGCCTGGCCGAGATGGTCGGCGGGGCCGGCTACCTGATCGAGCTGGCCAACAGCACGCCCAGCGCGGCGAACATTGCCGCCTATGCCGAGATCGTGCGCGAGAAGTCGGTACTGCGCCAGCTGATCGACGCCGGCACCTCGATCACCGAGGACGGCTACCGGCCCGAAGGCAAGAGCGTGCACGAGGTGCTGGAAAGCGCCGAGCAGCGCGTGTTCCACATCGCCGAATCCGGCGCCCGCGGCAAGAAGGATTCCGTCTCGATGCGCGAGGCGGTGAAGGATGCCTTCAAGCTGCTCACCGAGCGCTACCAGAACCGCGGCCAGCTTACCGGCGTCAGCACCGGCTTCACCGACCTGGACGAGCTCACCTCCGGCCTGCAGCCGTCGGACCTGATCATCGTGGCCGCGCGCCCCTCGATGGGCAAGACGGCCTTCGCATTGAACATCGCCGAGACTGCGGCGCTGGGCAGCAAGAAGGCGGTGGTGGTGTTCTCGATGGAGATGTCCTCCTCGCAGCTTGCATTCCGCCTGATCTCCTCGGTGGGCCGCATCCACCAGCAGCATCTGCGCAACGGCACGCTGGAGGAGGAGGACTGGCCGCGCGTCTCCAATGCCATCGCGCTGCTGTCCGACGCCAAGATATTCATCGACGACACGCCCAGCCTGTCGCCGGTGGAGTTGCGTTCGCGCGCGCGCCGGCTGCATCGCGAGCACGGCGGTCTCGGCCTGATCGTGATCGACTACCTGCAGCTGATGCAGGTGCCCGGCAACACGGAGAATCGCGCTACCGAAATTTCAGAAATCTCGCGTTCACTGAAGGGGCTTGCCAAGGAGCTGAACGTGCCGGTGATCGCCCTGTCGCAGTTGAACCGCTCGCTGGAACAGCGCGCCGACAAGCGCCCGATGATGTCCGACCTGCGCGAGTCCGGCGCCATCGAGCAGGACGCCGACGTGATCATGTTCATCTACCGCGACGAGTACTACAACAAGGAATCGCAGGACAAGGGCATCGCCGAAATCATCATCGGCAAGCAGCGCAACGGCCCCACCGACACCTGCAAACTGACCTTCCTCGGCCACTACACCAAGTTCGTGAACTACGCACCGGACTCGTTCGTGGGCGGGTTTGATTGAGGCAGGGAATCGGGAATGGGGAATAGGGAATCGAGAAGCGCCTGCAATCTCCGGGGCATTCCGGTGTGTTTGCCAAGTCCGGAACATCAGGGCATGTCTCGAGGCCACGTGCTGTTCCCATTCCCTATTCCCCATTCCCGATTCCCTGGCGAAGCCCCATGAGCCGCACCACCGTCGCCACCATCCATCTCGGTGCGCTGCGCCACAATCTGGCGCGGCTCAAGGCCATGGCGGCGCCGGCGAAGGTGATGGCGGTGGTCAAGGCCGATGCCTACGGGCATGGGCTGGAGCGGGTGGCGCGTGCGCTGGATGGCGAGGCCGAGTGCTTTGCGGTGGCGGCGTTGGGCGATGGCCTGCGCCTGCGCGCGGCGGGGCATCGGCAGCGCATCGTGGTGTTGTCCGGGCCGGACAAGCCGGGCGACCTCGCCGAGATGCAGCGGCTGCAGCTGGAAGCGACCATCCATCACGAGGCGCAGTTGCCATGGCTGGCCGCGATGGCGCCGGTGCGCGGGCGGCTGCGGGTGTGGCTGAAGGTCGACAGCGGCATGCACCGGCTGGGCTTCGCGCCCGGGCGTGTCGCGGCGGTGCATGCGCAGCTTGCCGCGATGGCCGGCGTCGATCCCGAGATAGGCCTGCTTACGCATTTTTCCGATTCGGAGGTGTTCGACGACCCGCAGACGCCGGCGCAGATCGCCCGTTTCGCGGCGGTGACGGACTCGTTCGCCGGCCCGCGCTCGCTGTCCAATTCCGCCGCGGTGCTCGGCTGGCCCGACGCGCGCGGCGACTGGGTGCGCACCGGCGGATTGCTGTACGGCTTGTCGGTCGTCGAGGGCAGGCATGGTGGCGATTTCGGCTTCCGCCCGGCGATGACGCTGTCCACCCGGCTGATCGCGATCAACCGCATCGGCCGAGGCGAGCGCATCGGCTACAACGGCACCTGGACCTGTCCCGAGGACATGCCGGTCGGTGTGGCCGCGGTCGGCTACGGTGACGGCTACCCGCGCAGTGCCGCCGCCGGCACGCCGGTGCTCGTCGGCGATCGCCGCGTGGCATTGATCGGCCGGGTCTCGATGGACCTGATCACGCTCGACCTGCGCGGCGCACCCGACGCGACGATCGGCGACCGGGTGACGCTGTGGGGGCCGCAGCTTCCGGTCGAAACGATCGCCGCCGCGGCCGGCACGATCTCCTACGACCTCACTTGCGGCATGACCCGCCGTGTGCTGTTCGTCGAGGACGAAGGCTGACATCGTTGCGCGCCGCGCGCGTCTCGCCGCCTGCGATGGTCGCGCACTAAACTCGTTGTCCTCTGTCGCTTCACTCGGGAAATCCGCATGGCCAAAGCCAGGACCGCCTACGTCTGCACCGAATGCGGCGCCGAGCACAGCAAGTGGCAGGGACAGTGCGTCGAGTGCGGGGTGTGGAACACGCTCAGCGCGATCGTGCTGGAGCCGGCCACGGCGGGCAAGGCGTCGGCAGGTGCACAGCGTTCCAGCTATGCCGGCGCCGCTGCGGGCGCGCCGAAGATCACGCCGCTTACCGAAGTGATGCTGACCGCCGACGCGCGCACGCTGACCGGCATCGGCGAGCTGGACCGCGTGCTGGGCGGCGGTCTGGTGCAGGGTTCGGTGGTGCTGATCGGCGGCGATCCGGGCATCGGCAAGTCGACCCTGCTGTTGCAGGTGCTTGGCACGCTGGGTCTGCAGCTGCCCAGCGTCTACGTCACCGGCGAGGAGTCGCTTTCGCAGGTGGCCGCGCGTGCGCAGCGCCTGGGCCTGGCGCTGGAGCCGCTGCAGGCGCTGGCCGAGACCTGCATCGAACGGATTCTCGAACAGGCCATGGCCACGCGGCCGAAGGTGCTGGTGATCGACTCGATCCAGACCATCTGGACGGAATTGCTGGCCGCCGCGCCCGGTTCGGTGTCGCAGGTGCGCGAGTCGGCCGCCAAGCTCACCCGCTTCGCCAAGGAGACCGGCACGGCGGTGTTCCTGGTCGGCCACGTGACCAAGGAGGGCGGCATCGCCGGCCCGCGCGTGCTCGAGCACATGGTCGATGCGGTGCTGTATTTCGAGGGCGAATCGGGCAGCCGTTTTCGCGTGTTGCGCGCGTTCAAGAACCGCTTCGGCGCGGTCAACGAACTGGGCGTGTTCGCGATGAGCGACAAGGGCCTGCGCGAGGTGCCGAATCCGTCGGCGATCTTCCTTTCCTCGCACAGCACTCCGACATCAGGCAGCGCGGTGATGGTGACCCGCGAGGGCACGCGCCCCTTGCTGGTCGAGGTGCAGGCACTGGTCGACCAGTCCTCGCTGGGCAACCCGCGCCGGGTCACCCTGGGCCTGGAGCAGAACCGGCTCGCCATGCTGCTTGCCGTGCTGCATCGGCATGGCGGCGTGGCAGCTTACGACCAGGACGTGTTCGTCAACGTGGTCGGCGGTATCCGCGTGCAGGAAACCGCGGCCGATCTGCCGGTGCTGCTGGCGGTGCTGTCCAGCCTGCGCGATCGCCCGCTGCCGGAGCACATGGTCACCTTCGGCGAAGTGGGCCTGTCCGGCGAGATCCGTCCGGTGCCCAATGGCGAGGAGCGGCTCAAGGAAGCGGCCCATCACGGCTTCCGCCGCGCGATCGTGCCCAAGGCGAATGCTCCGAAGAAGGGCAGGGTCGGCGAGATGGAAGTGATCGGTGTGGAGCGGCTGGGAGAGGCGATCGACGCCTGCCGCTAGAACCGGTCGCGGGCGGATTCAGCCCATCGTGCGCTGCAGGATCACTTCCAGCACGAATTTCGAGCCGAAGAACGCCAGCCCCAGCACCGCCATGCCGATCAGGGTGAGGTTGACGGCGCTGCGCCCGCGCCAGCCATGGCGCCAGCGACCCCACAACAAGGCCCCGAAGATCAGCCATGCCACGACGCTGAGCACCGTGGTGTGCACGAGGTGTTGCGCACGGATATTGGCGATGAACAGGAAGCCGCTCAGCAAGGTCAGGGTGAGCAGCGCGAATCCGGCGCCGATCAGGCGAAACAGCAAGGCTTCGGTCTGGGTCAGCGGCGGCAGGGCGCGAACCAGCATGCCTGGCCGGCGCGCGCGCAGCGCGCGCTCCTGCACCGCCAGCAGCAGGGCGAGTACCGCGGCGATCGACAGCACGCTGTAGGCAAGCAGCGCGATCACCACGTGCAACTGGATCTGCCAGTCCATGGGCCTGGGCACGGTCGGCGGCGCCAGGAACACGTCCAGCGCCAGCAACAGTGCAGCCAGCGGAAACACGATCACGCCCAGCCCGGCGACCGGTCGCGACAGGTTCACCAGCAGGGTCAGCGCAGCCACCACGCAGGCCACCAGCGACAGCGCGGCGAAGAAGTGCAGGTCGAGCCGGCCGCCATGCGCTCCCAGCAGGACCGCTGCGTGCAGCAGGACCGCCACCGTTGCCGTCGCCAGGCCGAGCCGCCGCGGCGAGCGCGGACAACCCGTCAGCGGAGCAGCCAGCAAGGCGGCGCCGCCGGCGTAGAGGGCGATGGCGAGAATGGAAGGAAGAGTCAGCGACATGACGGTGAAGTGTCGCACAGGGCCCTGTCGGGTTGCATGCGGGAGCCGATCGATCCGTCCGCTATAATCATCCTTTTCCTGTTCGCCGGTTTCGCCATGTTCGAGTCGCTCAGCCAACGCCTTGCCACCACCGTCAACCGACTGCGCGGTCGCGGCCGGCTGACCGACGAGAACATCCGCGAAGCGCTGCGCGAAGTGCGCATCGCGCTGCTGGAGGCGGATGTGGCCTTGCCGGTCGTGCAGGCGCTGATCCAGCGCATCAAGGTGCGCGCGGTCGGCCAGGAAGTGGCGCGCAGCCTGTCGCCCGGTCAGGCGCTGGTGAAGGTGGTCAGCGATGAGCTGACCATGGTGATGGGCATCGCCAACACCGAATTGAACCTGGCCCAGCAGCCGCCCGCGGTGGTGCTGATGGCTGGCCTGCAAGGCGCGGGCAAGACCACCACGGTCGCCAAGCTGGCGCGGCTGCTGACCGAGCGCAAGAAGAAGAAAGTGATGGTGGTCAGCTGCGATGTCTATCGTCCGGCCGCCATCGAGCAACTGCGCACGCTGGCCGGGCAGGTCGGGGTGAAGTTCTTCCCCTCCGAGGTGGGCCAGGACCCGTTGCGCATCGCCAGGGACGCCATCGCCGCCGCGCGGCGCGAGCTGGTCGACGTGCTGATCGTCGACACCGCCGGCCGCCTGCATGTGGACGAGGCGATGATGGCCGAGATCAAGGCCTTGCACGCCGCGATCACGCCGATCGAAACCCTGTTCGTGGTCGATTCGATGACCGGCCAGGATGCGGCCAACACGGCCAAGGCGTTCGACGAGGCGCTGCCGCTGACCGGCGTGATCCTGACCAAGAGCGACGGCGACGCCCGTGGTGGCGCGGCGCTGTCGGTGCGCTACGTTACCGGCAAGCCGATCAAGTTCCTCGGTGCCGGCGAGAAAACCGACGCGCTGGAACCATTCCATCCCGACCGTCTGGCCCAGCGCATCCTCGGCATGGGTGACGTGCTGAGCCTGGTCGAGGAGGTCGAGCGCAAGGTCGACCAGGACAAGGCGCAGAAGCTGGCCCAGAAGGTGATGAAGGGCAAGCGCTTCGACCTCAACGACATGAAGGATCAGCTGGAGCAGATGGGCAACATGGGCGGCCTGGCCGGCCTGCTGGACAAGCTGCCCGGCGTCTCCAGCCTGCCTGACAGCGTGAAGTCGAAGGTCAATGACGGCGAAATGAAGAAGATGATCGCGATCATCAACTCGATGACCGGCAAGGAGCGCCGCCACCCGGACCTGCTCAACGGCTCGCGCCGTGCCCGCGTGGCGCGGGGCTCCGGCACCCAGCCGGCCGACGTCAACCGGGTGCTCAAGCAGTACATGCAGATGGAAAAGATGATGTCCAAGCTGGGCAAGGGCGGCAGCAAGGGCCTGATGCGGCAGATGCGCGGCGCGATGAAGGGCATGGGTGGCATGGGCGGGCTGCCGCCGATGCGCTGAAGGCGAGAAATGAGCGGAGAGGAGCGAGAAACGAGAGTGGAGCGCCGAGCTGGCTTTCTCTCGTTTCCCACTCCTCTCCACTCACTCCTGCCTTCCCAAGCCTTCCCTTTTCCCGAAAATCCGCTAAAATGCCCCGTTTCCCGCGCACGACTCTCGTGCGCCTGCCGCTGATTCGGCAATTTCCGGAGTTTTACCATGGTCAAGATTCGTCTTTCGCGCGGTGGCGCAAAGGGCCGTCCGTTCTACCACGTCGTGGTGACCGATCAGCGCAGCAAGCGCGACGGCCGCAACATCGAGAATGTCGGCTTCTACAACCCGGTCGCCTCGGGCAAGGACAAGCGCCTGGAGCTGAACGTGGCGCGCGTGCAGGAGTGGGTCGGCAAGGGTGCGCAGATGAGCGACAAGGTCGCCGCCCTGGTCAAGGAAGCCGGCAAGCAGCAGCCGGCCGCCTGAGCATGACGACAGCCGGTCGACGCGTCCTGATCGGGCGCATCGTCGGGCTGTACGGCGTGCAGGGCTGGCTGAAGATCGAATCCTTCGCCGAGCCGCGCATGCGGATCTTCGATTACCAGCCGTGGCTGCTCGGTGCAGCGCCAGGCGCGGAAAGGGAGGTCTCCGGCGTGAAGGGTCGACCGCAGGGCAAGGGCATGGTGGCCCAGTTGCCCGGGGTGGACGACCGGGACCAGGCGGCAGCGTTGGTCGGCACCGACATCCATGTCACCCGGGAACAGCTGCCTGCTCCGGCAAAGGGCGAGTATTACTGGGTCGATCTCGAAGGACTCGAGGTCGTCACCATTGACAACGTGGAGCTGGGGCGGGTCAGCCACCTGTTCGCCACCGGCGCCAACGATGTCGTGGTGGTCAGGGACGGATCGCGCGAGCGGCTGATCCCCTTTGTCCAGGGTTCGTATGTGCGTTCGGTGGACTTGTCCGCAGGGCGCATGGTGGTGGACTGGGATCCCGAATTCTGACGTCGCCGGCTGGTGGGCTCGAGGATCAAGGATCATGCGCATCGACGTCGTCAGCCTGTTTCCCGACTTCGTGCGCCAGTGCGCCGCCGTCGGAGTCGTAGGACGCGCGCAGCAACGCGAGTTGCTGCAGGTGGAAGCCTGGAACCCGCGCGACTACGCCACCGACAAGCACCGCAGCGTGGACAGCAGCTCGTACGGCGGCGGTCCGGGCATGGTGATGATGATCGAGCCCCTGCGCACCACCTTGAAGGCGATGCGCGCGGCGGCACCGGAACCGGTGCATCTGGTTTATCTCAGTCCGCAGGGAGCGCGGCTGACGCAGGGCAGGGTGGAGGCGCTGGCGAAACTGCCGCGCATCGGCCTGCTCTGCGGACGTTACGAAGGTGTGGACGAGCGTCTGCTGGCGCACGAGGTCGACGAGGAGCTCTCCATCGGCGATTATGTGCTGTCCGGCGGCGAGCTTGCCGCGGCGGTGGTCATCGACGCGGTGGGGCGCTTGCAGGATGGCGCGCTGAACGACGCGCAGTCGGCCGAGCAGGATTCATTCTCCGATGGCCTGCTCGATTGCCCGCACTATGGAAAACCGGTGCAGGATGCACTGGGTGAGGTACCGGCGGTGCTGCTGTCCGGCGATCATGCGGCAATTGCCCGCTGGCGCCTCAAGCAATCGCTGGGTCGCACCTGGTTGCGCCGCCCGGACTTGTTGTCACAGCGTGGACTGGATGCGGCATCCCGGGCCTTGCTGGATGAATTCCGCCGTGAACATGCCTCCGGGCAGTCGACACGGCAAGACGATGCGACCGGGTGACGGTCGCAGCCTTGATATCGCAAAAGTGAACCGACAGGTGCGCCATGAACAAGATCATTGAACAGTTCGAATCCGAGCAGATCACCCGCCAGCTGCCGGACTTCGGCCCCGGCGACACCGTGGTGGTGAACGTGAAGGTGAAGGAAGGCAACCGCGAGCGCGTGCAGGCGTTCGAGGGCATCGTCATCGCCAAGCGCAACCGCGGCCTGCATTCGGCCTTCACCGTGCGCAAGATCTCGCACGGCACCGGCGTGGAGCGCGTGTTCCAGGCGCACAGCCCGACCATCGACTCGGTCTCGGTGAAGCGCAAGGGCAAGGTGCGCGGCGCCAAGCTGTATTACCTGCGTGGCCTGGAAGGCAAGGCCGCCCGCATCAAGGAAGACATCGCCGCCGCTGCCGCCGCCAAGGCGAATGCCAAGGCTTCCGCCGAGTAATCCACTCGTCGAACGGCCACATGAAAAACCCCCGCGGAGCGATCCGCGGGGGTTTTGTCGTCTGCTCCCGGCCGTTCGATGAAAGCCGCTCTGACGCTTTTGCGAATCCCGAACCCCGAACCCCGGAACAAACGTCACTCCAGCCGCTGCGGCACCTGCAGGAAGTTGCCCTGCACGAAGTCGACGCCGCAGGCGAACAGCAGCGACGTGCTGGTGGCGTCCTCGACCCATTCGGCGATCGTCAGGCGCTTCAGTTCGTGCGCCTGCTGGCAGATCTCGGCGACCTTCTTCTGGCTGTCGGCATGCTGCGGCAGGTCGGCCATGTGGCTGCGGTCGATCTTGAGGTAGTCGGCGTCGATGTGGTTCAGCAACTGGAACGAGTTCAGGCCCGAGCCGAACTGCTCCAGTGCGAAGCCGCCGCCCATCTTCTTCCACGTGTTGACGAACTCCTGCGCGGGGCGCAGCAGGGTCATCACCTTGCTCTCGGTCATCTCCAGCACCAGGCGACCGTGTTTCAGCCGGGCCTTGCCCAGGCGCTCCTTCAGCCAGGGCAGCAGGCTGTCGTCCTGCAGCGAGGCGGCGGTGAGCTTGATGAAGAACGTGGTCGGTTGCCCCTGAGGCTCCCGCGACTGCAGGATGCGGATGGCCTGGTCGAGCACCCAGCGGTCGATCGCGCCGGTGAGACCGTGCTTTTCGGCGATCGGCATGAAGAAGCCCGGCAGCACCTCGCCCTGGGGGCCGTTCATGCGCAGCAGAATCTCGGAGAACTCGCCCTCGGCGTCCTGCAGGCTGATCGTCTGCTGGTGGTAGAGCACCAGGCCATCGCCGGCCAGCGCCTGTTTCAGCAGATCCAGCCAGTAGCGCTCGCGCTCCGCGTCGGCCTTCTCCCGCGCCGCCGGGTCGTGCAGTTCCACCTGGCTTCCGCCCAGGTTCTGCGCGGTGCGCAGGGCGTGACTGGCCTGGTTGAGGAGCAGCTCGCTGTTGGCGTTCTTCTCGCCGAGCAGGCTGCCGCCGACGCTGGCGGTGACCGTCAGCGAGCGCGTGCCGGCGTCGAAGATTTCGCTGCCGACGCTGTGCTGCAGCTTGGCGATCCATTCGCGGATTGCCTCGTCCGAGCGCGAGTCCAGGGTCACCCCGAAGGTGTGCTCGGCAAGCATGCCGGCGATGTCGGTGGCACCCAGCAGCATGCGGATGCGCCCGGCGAAGCCGGCCAGCAGCTCGTCGGTCTTGCCCAGGCCGATGCCGCTGACCAGCGAGGCCCAGTTGTCCGGTTCGATCAGCAGCAGCGACTGGCCCTTCTTGCCCTTGGCCGCTTCGGTCACCGCGTCGTCGATGCACGCCAGCATGTGCTGGCGGTTGTACAGGCCGGTGACCGGGTCGCGCTGCAGCTGTTCCAGCACGGCCGGGTCGACAAGCTGGCGGCGGAACACGATCTGCAGGCAGCGCTCGCCTTCAAAGGTGGCCGGGGCGAACTCCACGGTGGCGTCGAAGCGGGTCTCGTCGGCGCGTCGCGCGCGCAGTTGGAGCTGGGCAGGGAACTTGCCCTGGTGGGCCTGGCCGCGCAACAACGCCTTCATCTCCTCGGCGTTGGCCGAGTCGATCATGTCCAGCAGCGGCATGCCCAGCAGGTCGTCGAAGCTCTCGTAGCCGAAGGTATCCAGGTAGGCCTGGTTGGCGCGCACGTGCATGCCCTCGTGCACGTAGGCGATCGCGTCGGTGGAGGAGTCGAGCAGGGCATCGCAGCGGCGCTCGGTTTCGCGCAATGCGGTGTGCAGCCAGCGCACCTGGCGGCGGGTGTGCAGGGATTCGAACTCGCGCTTCAGCACCGCGATGAGCTGTTTGGGATGGGTGCGTGCGGCCACGCCGCGGGCGCCGTGCACGAACAGGTCGGCGACCAGTTCGCTGTCCATGTTGGTGACCAGGCCGACCAGGGCGAAATCGCGGCCGGAGGCCTCCATCACGCTCATGGTTTCGTCCAGGCTGACGTCGGTGACCGAGGGGTCGAACATCACCACGTCAGGCTCCAGTTCGGCCACCGCCGAGCGAACCTGCTCGATGTTGGTGGCGCGCGCCGGTCGCACCGCGATGCCGCTGTTGCGCATCAGGCTGATGATCTGCTCGGCCTCCTCCAGGGAGTTCTCGACGAACAGGATCTTGATGACGAAGTCTTTTTTCATGGGGTGGGGCGTGGGTTCCGGACAGGGCGGGCGCCCGTGACGGGTCCGCAAGGTCGATGGCATTGAGTGTTTGTAGCGGATTCCGCGGTCGCTCGCCACCGGCGCGGCTGCCCCGGGCCAGGCCGGCGGCGGCTCACAGTGGCCGTTTGGCGGGGTCGCCCGCCACCTCGCGCACCAGCCGCGGCACCAGGTAGCCGGGCAGGCGCGCGCGCAGGGCTTCCAGCAGCGCGAGCGCGGTGTCGTCGGCCACCTCGAAATGGGCGGTGCCGTGGACCCGGTCCAACTGGTGCAGGTAATAGGGCAGCACGCCGGCGGCGAACAGGCGTTCGGAAAGGTTGGCGAGCGCCTCGGCGTCGTCGTTGACGCCGCGCAGCAGCACCGACTGGTTCAGCAGTGTTGCACCGGCCTCGCGCAAGGCGGCGCAGGCCGCATCGACGCTGGCGTCGAGCTCGTTGGCATGGTTGGCGTGCAGCACCACCACCTTCTGCAGCGGGAGGCCGGCCAGCCAGGCCAGCAAGGGGGCATCGACCCTCTCGGGCAGCACGATCGGCAGGCGTGTATGGATGCGCAGGCGAATCACCTGCGGCAACCCGGCCAGGCCGCGGGTCAGCTCCTCCAGCTTGGGCGTGGCCAGCGACAGCGGGTCGCCGCCGGAGAGGATCAGTTCGCGGATCGACGGGTCGGCGCGCAGTCGCTCCAGCGGCTCGCGCCAGTGCGAGGCGGCGGCGATCTCCTCGCCGTAGGGGAAGTGCCGGCGAAAGCAGTAGCGGCAGTTCACCGCGCAACTGCCGCTGGCGATCAGCAGCGCGCGCCCGTCGTACTTGTGCAGCATGCCGTGGCCGGCCTTGGCCGAGAGGTCGCCCACGGCGTCGAGGGTGTAGCCGGCGACCCGGTCGTGCTCGGCGCGCTGGGGCAGCACCTGCAGCAGCAGCGGGTCGCGCGGATCGCCGCGCCGTATCCGCGCTACGAAGCCGCGCGGCACACGCAGGGCGAAACCGGCGTCGTCCGGCGGCAGCAGGTCGGTGCGGTCGCCCAGGCCCACCGCCTGGAGCAGTTCGGCGGGGTCGGTGATGGCGTTGCGCCAGAGCTCGCGCCAGTCGGTTGCAGGCGACGATAGGCGGGGGCTGGGGCTTGCGGTTATCATGGAGAGCCTTGGCCGGGCTTCTTGGCCCGTGAAAAGATACCCATTTTAGCCGTCCTGCGGGGCGGTTTTACCTTTGGAGCAGACAGCGCATGGCGACCCTCGGCCTCAACGACGTCAAGACGGGCAAGAAGATCCTCCACAACGGCGATCCCTGGATCATCACCGAGGCCGACTTCATCAAGCCGGGCAAGGGCCAGGCGTTCACCCGCATCCGCATCCGCAACCTGAAGGACGGCCGCACCACCGAGCAGACGCTGAAGTCCAGCGACTCGTTCGAGGAGGCCGACGTCACCGACACCGACATGCAGCTGTCCTTCATCGACGGCATCGGCAAGGACCGCCTGTGGCACTTCATGAACATGGAGACGTTCGAGATGGTGCCGGCCACGCAGGCCGCGATGGGCGATGCGTGGAAGTGGCTCAAGGGCGAAGAGGAGTGCGTGGTCACCCTGTTCAACGGCAACATCGTGGCGGTGCAGGCGCCGAAGTTCGTCGAGCTGAAGATCGTCGAGACCGACCCGGGCGTGCGCGGCGACACCTCCGGCGGCGGTGGCAAGCCGGCCACGCTGGAGACCGGTGCGGTGGTGCGCGTGCCGCTGTTCGTCGGCCAGGATGAAGTCATCAAGGTCGACACCCGCACCGGCGAATACGACAGCCGCGTCAAGTGACGAACCGGCGCGCGGGCCATGCCCGCGCCTTTGCCGGTTCGTCATCCCTGCGCAGGCAGGGTCCAGTGAAACACTCGTGCGCAGCACGCCTCATCCTGCGCACAAGCAACCGCAGCAACATGGGATCCGGGCTTTGGCCGGGATGACGAACACGGGGCGGGCACCATCGAGGGGTGTGCCGCCCCTTCTCGCATCCACCCCTTGCAAGTGAGTGAACGATGACCCAGACCACCCCGCAATCCATCGACCTGCTGATCGAGGCGCGCTGGGTGGTGCCCGTCGAGCCGCATGCGGTGGTGCTGGAAAACCACGCCGTGGCCATCGACGGCGAGCGCATCGTGGCGCTGTTGCCGATCGACGAGGCCCGCGCCACCTATGCGCCGCGCGAGCGCGTCGAACTGGGCGAGCACGCGCTGATCCCCGGCCTGGTCAACAGCCACACGCACAACCCGATGACCCTGCTGCGCGGCCTCGCCGACGACCTGCCACTGATGGTCTGGCTGCAGCAGCACATCTGGCCGGCCGAGGCCAGGGTGATCGGCCCGGAGTTCGTGCGCGACGGCGTGGAACTGGCCGTGGCCGAGATGCTGCGCGGTGGCACCACCTGCGCCAACGAGAACTATTTCTTCCCCGACGTGATCGGCGCGACCTATCGCAAGCTGGGCTTCCGCGCGGTGGTCGGCCTGCCGGTAATCCAGTTCCCCACCGCCTGGGCGAACAGCCAGGACGAGTATTTCGCGCGCGCCGGCGAGGTGCATGACAGCTTCCGCGGCGATCCGCTGGTCAGCACCGCGTTCGCGCCGCATGCGCCGTACACCGTCTCCGACGAGAGCTTCGAGCGCATCCGGCTGCAGTCCGACCAGCTCGACATCCCGGTGCACCTGCACCTGCATGAGACCGCGCACGAGATCGAGGAAGAGAAGAAAAAGAGCGGCCTGCGCCCGTTCCAGCGCCTGCAGCGCCTGGGCCTGGTCAACGACCGCCTGATCGCGGTGCACATGACCCAGGTCACCGACGGCGAGATCGCCGCCTGCGCGAGCGCCGGTGTCTCGGTGGTGCATTGCCCGGAATCCAACCTCAAGCTCGCCTCCGGCTTCTGCCCGGCGGAGCAGTTCCGGCGCGCCGGCGCGAACCTGGCGATCGGCACCGACGGTTGCGCCTCCAACAACGACCTGGACATGTTCGGCGAGATGCGCACGGCGGCGCAGCTGGCCAAGGCGGTGGCGCAGGACGCCGCCGCCTTCGACGCCGCCTTTGCGCTGCGTGCGGCGACGCTCAACGGCGCGCGGGCGATCGGGCTGGAAGCGCGCATCGGCTCGATCGAACCCGGCAAGCAGGCCGACCTGGCTGCCGTGCGCCTGAGCGACCTGGAGACCCAGCCGCTGTTCCACGTCGCCTCGCAACTGGTGTATGCGTGCAGCCGCCAGCAGGTTACCGACGTGTGGATCGCCGGGCACCGCAAGCTGGCCGCGCGCGAGCTGATCGACATGGATACCGCGGCGATCCTGGCGCGAGCGCGCGCCTGGCGCGAGCGGATCGCCGCAACTTGAGTGGGAGTTTTCCGATGAATCGTTACCTGGTTTTGCTGATCCGCCGGCCGCAGTTCGACGCGGCCGTGGTGCCGCAGCATCTGGCCTATCTGGACCAGTTGCGCGGCGAGGGCAAGGTGGAGCTGTCCGGCGGCTTCGGCGACAAGTCCGGCGGTGCCTACCTGCTGCACGCGGCCGACCTCGCCGAGGCAACGGCGCTGGTGCAGCGCGACCCCGCGCATGTCAGTGGCGGCTGGGACATCACGGTGCACGAATGGCAGGCGTCTTGACTTTTGCGCTCATCCATAAGCGTGAAAATCAAGAGGCGGCCATCCATGGCCGCACTTTTCAATAAATTCGTGGATTCAACGTGGACTCGAACATGACCGCCAATGTCAGCCCCGCCGAAATCGCCCGCTTCGACCAGCTGGCGTCCCGCTGGTGGGACCCCGACGGCGAATCGCGACCGCTGCACGACCTCAATCCGGTGCGCACGGCCTACATCGCGGCACGCGCGGAACTGCGCGGTGCCCGCGTGGCCGATGTCGGGTGCGGCGGCGGCCTGCTCAGCGAATCGCTGGCCCGTGCCGGTGCGCACGTCACCGGCATCGATCTGGGCGAGAAGGTGATCGACATCGCCCGCTTGCACCTGCACGAGTCGAACCTGCAGGTCGATTACCGGGTGCAATCCTCCGCCGAGCTGGCGGCTGCCGAAGCGGCGTCGTTCGACGTGGTGTGTTGCATGGAGCTGATCGAGCACGTGCCCGATCCGGCGGCGCTGGTCACCGACCTGGCCGCGATGCTCAAGCCCGGCGGACGGTTGTTCATGTCCACCATCAATCGTACGCCGGCGGCGTTCGGTGCGGCGATCCTGGGCGCCGAATACCTGCTGCGCATGCTGCCGCGCGGGACACACCACTACGCGCAATTCCTCAAGCCCTCCGAATTGTCGCGATTGCTGCGCGGCGCGGGGCTGGAGCTGGAAGACGTCAGCGGCCTGGCCTACAACCCGTTCCGCCGCGAGGCACGCTTGAGCTCTCTCACGGCAGTCAATTACGTGCTTTGCGCGCAGAAGCCGGCATGAGCAAGCCGCTGCCTTCATCCGTCGCCGGCGTCCTGTTCGATCTCGATGGCACCTTGCTGGACAGCGCGCCCGATCTGTACGCCGCGCTGCAGGCGCAGTGCGCCGAGGAGGGCGTGGCATCGCCCGCCTACGCGCCCGTGCGCGAGGTGGTCTCGCGCGGTGCCCGCGCGGTGCTGCGTTGCGCGTTCGCCTCGCGCGGCGAGGCGGTGATCGAGGCGCTGGTGCCGCGCTACCTGCAGTTGTACGAGCAGGTGATGGCCCGCGACACGCGCGCCTTCGACGGGGTCGACGACCTGCTGGCGCGGCTGGAAGCGCGAGGCCTGCGTTGGGGCATCGTCACCAACAAGGCGGCATTCCTGACCGACGAACTGTTGCGCCGGATCGGCTGGTCGACGCGCGCCGCCGCCGTGGTGTGCGGCGACACCTTGCCGGTGAAAAAGCCCGATCCGGCACCCGTGCTGCTGGCCTGCGAACGCGCAGGACTGGTGCCGGGCCAGTGCCTGTTCGTCGGTGACGATCGCCGCGACGTGCAGGCCGGCGCAGCGGCGGGCGTGTTCACCGTGGCCGCGAGCTGGGGCTACCTCGACGGCGGCGATCCGCACGCCTGGGGCGCCGATGTCGTGCTGGATCGGCCCGCCGCCCTGGCCGAGTTGCTGCGACTGGAGTCGGCGACGGCATGAGCGAACCAGCTGGGCAGAACGCGGTGTTGCAGGGCTTCATCGACAAATGGCTGGCCGCGCAGCCGCAGCAGCGCGTGGCGCTGGCCTTCGTCGACGGCCGCCGCCATCCGGGCCACGTGGCGCTGGCCGCGCTGGAGCAGGAGCTGCTGAGCGCGGCTTACGGCATCCGCGAGCCGCAGGTGGCCGCCGCCAAGCTCGGCTGGTGGGCGGAGGAACTGGCCGGTGCGGCGGCCAGCGGCGGGCGGCATCCGCTCACCCAGGTGCTGTTCGATGACGAGCGCGCTCACGCGATCGCCACGGAGCTGTGGCTGGCGCCGGTATTGGCGGCGATGGCGCAGCTGGAGCAGGGCACGGCGGCCGATTACGCCGACCAACTGCAGGCGGCGATGCCGCTGCACGGTGCGCTGGCCGCACTGGAGACGGCATGGTGGTATGGCGCCGCGGCCTCGCCCGAGCGCGCGACCCGGGTGGCCGTGCTCAATCACTTGTTGCATGCCTTGTTGCACCTGGACGCAGACGCCGAACGCGACCGCCTGCCACTGCCGATGGCCCGGCTGGCACGCCACGGGCTGGATCGCGCGCAACTGCGCAAGCCTTGCGCACCGCGGCAGCAGGCGATCCGGGCGCAGTTGCAGGATTTGCTCGGCGACTGGCGCGCTGCCGATGCGCTGGGCGGGCCACTCAGCGTGTTTCGTGCACTCGAGTCGCGTCAGGCCTGCGCGCTGGCGCGCCGCGCGCTGCATGCCGACGAGGCACTGGCCGTGTTGCAGGCCGACTGGTCGCGCACGCCGTGGTCGACGCCGTGGCGGGCGTGGCAGGCCGCCCGTGCATGGCGGCGCCAGACACAGTAGTTTTGCGCGAGCGGACGCAGCGTTTCCGTGGCGACACCATTGTGAGGTGGCCGCCTTGCCCCAAGATTGGCGGTTTCGCGGCGGCTCGTCGCGCCGATGCCAGGATCTCCTCCATGCCCAGCCAGGAAAACACCGCCCGCTTGCTCCCCGACGTGGCCGTCCACGCACAGCCGCATCTTGCCGGTGCGCTGGATTGGGTCGGCATGGCCGAGATCCAGGTGCCGGTATTGTTCGACGCGGGCGATGGACAAACGCAGCGCTCCAGTGCCCGCGTCGGTGCCTTCGTCAATCTCAAGCGACCGGACAAGCGCGGCATCCACATGTCGCGGCTGTACCTGCAGGTGGAGCAGGCGTTGAGCACGCAGACCCTGAGCGCCGACATGCTGCGCTCGCTGCTGCGCGGCTTCCTCGACTCGCACCAGGATCTGTCCGACCGCGCCTGCCTCAGCATCCGCTTCGAACACCTCGTGCGCCGGCCGGCACTGAAAAGCGCGAACAGCGGCTGGCGCGCCTATCCGGTGTGCATCGAGGCCAGTCTGGTTGGCGACCAGTTCCTGCTGGAGTTCGGCACCGAGGTGGTCTATTCGTCGACTTGCCCGGCCTCGGCGGCGCTGTCGCGGCAGCTGATCCAGGACCAGTTCATTCACGATTTTGCGCCCGGCGAGGCGCTCGATCATGCCGCCGTGCTGGCGTGGCTGGGCAGCGAGAAGGGCATCGTGGCCGCCGCCCATGCGCAGCGCAGCGTGGCGCGCCTGCGCGTGCGCCCGGCGGCCGACGCCGGCTTCCATCTGGTCGGGCTGATCGATCGGGTCGAAAGCGCGCTCGGCACGCCGGTGCAGACCGCGGTAAAGCGCGAGGACGAACAAGCCTTCGCCTTGGCCAACGGCGGCAACCTGATGTTCTGCGAGGACGCCGCCCGGCGCATCCAAAAGGCACTCGATGCCGACGACCGCCTCGGCGATTTCCACATCCGGGTGGAACACCAGGAGAGCCTGCATCCGCACGACGCCGTTGCCTATGCCAGCAAGGGCGTGGAAGGCGGCTACGGTTCCATCGGTTAGGCCGCGCGATCGTCAGCGGGAGTGCGGCACATCCGGATCACGCGGCGCGTCGTGGTCGCGGCAACTCGCAAAATGAAAATGTTCCGGCACCGGATCTTCTCCGCCGGGACACAGCGGCTGGCAGCGCAGCAGTCGCCATGCGGCCAGCAGGCTGCCCCGCCACGGACCGAAGCGGATGACCGCAATCCGTGCATAATCGGAACAACTGGGGTGGAAGCGGCAGCGAGGGCCAAGCAGGGGGCTGAGCCAGCGCTTGTACAAACCAAGCAACCACAGTATGAATCGGGAGAGGATGTTCACGGATACCGAAGCGGCGTGCGCCATGTAGTGGTACAAGTATTCCAGAAGCAGGCTTGCCGGTGTTGAATGCATCGGCTATAACACGCGGCCCCCAAGGCCAATCAGGGTGAAGGGATATGGCGAAGACCAAAGCGAGTTCGACCGCCGCCAAGGCGCACAAGGGCAAGACGCCCAACAAGGCTGGCACCAAGGCCGTCAAGTCGAAGCCGGTGGCAGGCAAGGGGCAGGCTGCCAAGGTCGCCGCGAAGTCCCCCGCACGGGCCGTCGCGAAACCCGCCAGCAAGGCCACCCCGAAGAAGGCTGCGCCGCACACCAAGGCCTCCAGGCCGACTGCCCACGCACCGGCCAAGAAGGCCGCGGCGGGCAGCAAGGCCGCCAAGGGCAGGACGCCGGCGAGCAAGGCCGCGGTGAAGAAAGCGCCGGCGAAGAAGGTCGTTGCCAAAAAGGCCGTGACGAAACATCCCGTCGTGAAGCATCCCGCAGTGAAGAAGGCTCCCGCGAAGAAGGTATCGCCCGGGAAGGCTGCAGCGGGCAAGGCACCGGCCAGCAAGGTCGCGGCGAAGCCCGCGGCGAAGAAGCCGGCGCCTCGGCCGGTGCACGGCAAGGCCGCCAAACCGGCGGCACCGGCAGCCAAGGCGCCGGCAACCCACGCGGCACGACCGGAGCCGGTCGCGGCGACCATCCACCATTCTCCTTCACCCGCGAGCAGGCTCTTCAAGGGCAAGGTGGCAAGCGCCACGGCCATGGTCAGCGCTCCCGGGAATCATGCTTCCTCCCACAAGAAATCGAAGAATTCGTCGTCCCCAATGAATAAACTGGCAACAAAAACTCTAGACAGCGGCGTCACCCGTGAAGACGGGCGATACGCCTTGCCCTCCACCAGCACGATCTCCTTGCCCAAGGGTTATCGCCCGAGCAGCGACGAGGAGTACATGAACCCGCGACACCTGGCCTACTTCCGCAACAAGTTGCGTGAATGGCGCGACCAGCTGGTGGAAGAGTCGCGCCAGACCATGGACAACCTGCGCGAGGAAGTGCGGGACGTCGGCGACGAAGCCGAACGCGCCACCCGCGAAACCGAGAACTCGCTGGAGCTGCGTACCCGCGACCGCTATCGCAAGCTGATCTCCAAGATCGACAAGGCGCTGCGCCGGATCGAGGAAGGCAGCTACGGCTTCTGCGAGGAGACCGACGAGGAGATCGGCGTCGACCGCCTCGACGCGCGCCCGATCGCCACGCTCTCGCTCGACGCCCAGGAACGCCGCGAACATCTGCAGAAGCAGATGGGGGACTGAGCAAGGCGCGCCGCTTCGCGATGCAGCAAAAAGCCCCGCTTCGAGCGGGGCTTTTTGCGAGGAGCGAGTGAAGATGAGTGGGAGAGGAGCCGGAGCGCGACACGCCGTTGCCTTCTCTCATTCCTCGCTTCTCTTTGCTCGCTTCCCTTCCTTGCTCACTTTTGTCCCGCCGCTGCCGCGGCGTATCCCTTCAACTTCGCCAGCATCGCCGTCAGGCCGTTCGAGCGGGTGGGTGAAAGGTGCTTGGCCAGGCCGATCGTGCCGATGAAGCCGGGTTCGGTGGCCACGATCTCCGCGGCCGGGCGGTCGGAGTAGACGCGCAGCACCAGCGCGATCAGGCCAGAGACGATGGCGGAGTCGCTGGTGGCTTCGAAGTGCATGCACGACGCATCGCCACTGGGCACCAGCCACACCATCGACTGGCAGCCGTGCACGCGCCAAGCTTCGGTCTTGCACTCCTCGGGAAACGGCGGCAATTGCCGCCCGAGGTCGATCAGGTACTGGTAGCGCTCGCTCCAGTCGCCGAGAAAGGCGAACTCTTCGGCGATTTCCTGCTGGGCCTGGTCGGTGCTGCTGGCGGCAATATTCATGCGGCCATTATCGCGCGTAGCAGGGCGGGAAATGAAACCCGCTCCGGCATGGCCGTCAGGCCTTGGCGATGCTCCACCGCGTGCCCTGTGCACCATCCTCGATCACCACGCCCATCGCAGCCAGCTCGTCGCGGATCGCGTCGGCGCGGGCGAAATCGCGGGCGCTGCGGGCGACGCGACGCGCTTCCAGCAAGGCCTCGACTTGCGCGGCATCCACGTGCACGCCGCCGGAGTGCTTGAACCATGCTTCCGGGTCCTGCTGCAGCAGGCCGAGCAGGGCGCCGCCGCCGAGCAGATCGGCCTTGGCCGCGGGCGTGCCGTGTTGGCGCGCGGCGTCTGCAAGCACGGCCAGTTCGGCCAGCGCCAGGGGCGTGTTGAGGTCGTCGCAAAGCGCCGCTTCGACGGCGGCCGGCACGGGCAGCCGCGATGCGTCGATCGCCACGTCGGCAAGGTCGCGCAGCACCCGGTACCAGCCGTCCAGCGTGCTGACCGACTGCTGGATGGCGCCGTCGGACCAGTCCAGCGGCTGCCGGTAGTGGCCGCTGAGCAGGCGCAGGCGCAGCGCCTCGGGCGGGTGGAGTTTCAGCAGCTCGTGCACCAGCAGCACGTTGCCCAGCGACTTGGACATCTTGCGGCCGTCGAAGGTGAGCATGCCGTTGTGCATCCACCAGCGCGCGAAGGTCTTGCCGCCGTGCGCGCAGGTGGATTGCGCGATCTCGTTTTCGTGATGCGGGAACAGCAGATCGACGCCGCCGGCGTGGATGTCGATGGTCTCGCCCAGCTGCGCGGCGCACATCGCCGAGCACTCGATGTGCCAGCCGGGGCGACCGCGCCCCCACGGGCTGTCCCAGCCGGCCAGTTCGGGCGTGGAGGGCTTCCACAGCACGAAATCGGTGGGGTTCTTCTTGTATGGCGCGATTTCCACGCGTGCGCCGGCGATCAACTCTTCGGTGTCGCGGCCGGAGAGCGCGCCGTAGTCGGGGTACGAGCCGACGTCGAACAGTACATGGCCTTCGGCCGCGTACGCGTGGCCGCCGGCGATCAGCGCCTCGTTCATGGCGATGATCGCGCCGATGTGCGCGGTGGCGTGCGGCTCCAGGTCCGGCGGCGCAATGCCCAGCCCGGCCATGTCCTCGCGATAAGCGCGCGCGTAGCGCTCGGTGATGATCGAGATCGGCACGCCTTCTGCCAATGCCGCGGCATTGATCTTGTCCTCGACGTCGGTGATGTTGCGGGCATACACCACCTGCGGGTAGTGCCGCCGCAGCAGCCGCGCCAGCACGTCGAACACCACCGGCCCGCGCGCGTTGCCGATGTGCACGTAGTTGTAGACCGTCGGTCCGCACAGGTACATCGTGACGCGCGCGGGATCCAGCGGAACAAACGGTTCGGTGCGGCGCGTCAGGCTGTTGTAGAGCGAAATCGGCATCGGTCACATCCGCGAGGGAGTCGGCGGTCGGGCGGGGCAGGTTGCGCATCTTAACAAGCGACGATGCCGCTCGTGCCCGGCGGATCGCCCGCTCCTGCCCGGACCTGGCGATCCGTGATGCCGTCGGCCTTGCGGCAAACGGTCGCCACGGCTGAACAGGCCGGTCCGGCCTAAGCGTGTATTCATAGTGAATTTGCTGCAATGCTGCCAGTCCGCGCGTGGCGTGGAACGTGCATCACGGGAGCAGGTCATGGTCAAGCTATGGGTTTCCGCGTTGGTGCTGGCCATGATGGCAGCCGGCGCGCACGCGCAGAATGCGCCGTACCCCAACGATGACGGCAATGCCCACTACGGCTGGGCCGACGTGCTGCGCGCCGACCCGGTGCATGGCGTGACGCGCACCAACGTGCCGCGGCAGGAGTGCTACGACCAGCAGGTGGTGCGCCACGAGGGCGGCAACAGCACCGCCGGCACGGTGCTGGGCGCGGTGATCGGTGGCGTGCTGGGCAACACCGTGGGCAAGGGCGACGGGCGCAAGGCGGCGACGGTCGCCGGTGCCGTGGCCGGTGGCGCGATCGGCAACCGCAGCACGCGCGGTCGCGATTACGAGAGCACGCAGACCCAGTGCCGCGAGGTGAACACGGTCAGCGAGCAGCGCCGGATCATCGGCTACGACGTGGAATATCGCTATCGCGGCGAGGTCTACATGTCGCGGCTGGACTACGATCCGGGCGAACGCCTGCGCGTGCGGGTTTCCGTCACCCCGGTGGATTGATCCCGACTTCCGCTCATCCATCCCGCCGCCCCTCTCGGGCGGCGATTTTTTTCAGACGCCGATACTTGCCGGACAGGCACTGACCTGGCGCAGATTTTTGTTGCATGGCAGCGAAATTCTCGCCATGATAGCCGCCGACCACCCGGAACATCGCATGTCTTCAGCCGTCTATACCGCCACCGTACTTACCAGCGCCCGCGCGGCCGCTGGCATGACGTCGCGTGCGCGCCGACCGATGACTCGACATCCGGCCGGGTAGGCAGTCGCACGCGTTTCTTGTGCATCGACGACAAACCCGGCCCTTGTGCCGGGTTTTTTGTGTTTATTTCACGCGGATCCATCCGCAACACCCCGGCCATCCATGGCCGGACTCTTCAATAAGGCATCGACTTCATGACCATTCGGCATTTCTTGACCACCCAGGATTACAGCCGCGCCGAGATCGACGCGCTGCTGGAACAGGCTGCCGCGTTCAAGCGTTCGCCGCGCGGCCAGCAGCTCGCCGGCAAGTCGATCGCATTGCTGTTCTTCAATCCCTCGATGCGCACCCGCACCAGCTTCGAGCTGGGTGCGTTCCAGCTCGGCGGTCACGCCATCGTGCTGGCGCCGGGCAAGGACGCGTGGCCGATCGAGTTCGAGGTTGGCAGCGTGATGGACGGCGATACCGAGGAGCACATCGCCGAGGTGGCGCGGGTGCTGTCGCGTTACGTCGACCTGATCGCGGTGCGCGCGTTCCCGAAATTCCAGGACTGGGCGGTGGATCGCCAGGACAAGGTGATCAAGGCGTTTGCGCACTACGCCACGGTGCCGGTGATCAACATGGAGACGATCACCCATCCCTGCCAGGAACTGGCCCACGCGCTTGCGCTGAAGGAGCACCTGGGCGACCTGCAGAACAGGAAGTACGTGCTGACGTGGACCTATCACCCGAAGCCGCTGAACACCGCGGTGGCGAATTCGGCGCTGCTGATCGCGACCAAGCTGGGCATGGACGTGACCCTGCTTTGCCCGACACCCGACTACGTGCTGGACGAGCGCTACATGGCGTTTGGCCGTCTGAACGCCGAGCAGAACGGCGGCTCGCTGAAGGTAAGCCACGACATCGAGGAAGCCTACGCCGGCGCCGACGTGGTCTACGCCAAGAGCTGGGGCGCGCTGCCGTTCTTCGGCCGCTGGGAAGAGGAGAAGCCTGTGCGCGAAGCGAACAGGCACTTCATCGTCGACGAGGCGAAGATGGCGCTCACCAGCCGCGGCCTGTTCAGCCACTGCCTGCCGCTGCGCCGCAACGTCAAGGCCACCGACGCGGTGATGGATTCGCCCGCCTGCATCGCCATCGACGAGGCCGAGAACCGCCTGCACGTGCAGAAGGCGGTGATGGCTTCGCTGATCGGGCAGGGCTGAACCGTCATGTACACGCCGAAGCATTTCGTGGAAAGCCGCATCGAGGCCCTGCACGGGCTGATCCGCGCGTACCCGTTCGCCACGCTGGTGACCCGCGCGGCCGACGGATTGACGGCCAATCACCTGCCGTTCGAACTCGTCGGCGAGGTGCTGCACGGCCATGTCGCGCGCGGCAACGAGCTGGCCCAACTGGATGGCGCCGAGGTGCTGCTGGTGTTCCAGGGCCCGGACGGCTACATCAGCCCGAACTGGTATCCCAGCAAGCACGAGACCGGGCGCGAGGTGCCGACCTGGAACTACGCGGTGGTGCACGTGCACGGCCGGCTGCGCGTGATCGACGACGCGGCGTGGCTGCGTCGTCTGCTGGAAACCCTGACCGACCACCATGAGGCGGGCCAGCCGCAGCCATGGAAGATCAGCGACGCGCCGGACGACCATATCGAGACCTCGCTGCGCGCGATCGTCGGCCTCGAAGTCTCGATCGACCGCATCGAAGGCAAGTTCAAGCTGAGCCAGAATCATCCCGCGCGCAACCGCGCGGGCGTGATCGCCGGGCTGCGCGAGCGCGACGGCGATGGCGATGCGGAACTGGCCGCATGGATGTCCCGACAAGAGGAGTCGAAACCGTGAATCATCAGCATCACTATCGCGTCGCCGTGGAATGGACCGGCAACCTCGGCAGCGGCACAGACGGCTACCGCAACTACAGCCGCGACCACATCATCCGCATCGACGGCAAGCCGGTGGTCGCCGGTTCCTCCGACCCCGCGTTCCGCGGCGATGCCGCGAGGCACAATCCCGAGGACATGCTGGTCACGGCATTGTCGACCTGCCACATGCTGTCGTATCTGCACATGGCCACCGTGGCCGGCGTGGTGGTGACGGCGTACAGCGACGCTGCCGAAGGCACGATGGCCACCGAGGGCGACGGCGGCCGTTTCGTCGAAGTGGTGCTGCACCCCACGGTGACCATCACTGCCGCCAGCGACCCGGCCAAGGCCGAAGCGGCGCACGAGGCGGCGCATCACGCCTGCTTCATCGCCAATTCGGTGAATTTCCCGGTGCGCTGCGAGCCGCGTGTCGTCGTCGAATCCGCCTGACCCTATTTCTTTCCAGGATCTGCAAGCCATGAGCAAAGACATCGTCCTCGCCTTTTCCGGCGGCCTCGACACCAGCTTCTGCGTGCCTTACCTGCAGGAGCGTGGCTGGGCCGTGCACACCGTGTTTGCCGATACCGGTGGTGTCGACGCCGAAGAGCGCGCCTTCATCGAGAACCGCGCGAAGGAGCTGGGCGTGGCCAGCCACGTCACGGTCGATGGCGGCCCGGCGATCTGGGCGGGCTTCGTCAAGCCGTTCGTGTGGGCGGGCGAGGGTTACCAGGGCCAGTACCCGCTGCTGGTGTCCGACCGCTACCTGATCGTCGAGGCCGCGCTGAAGCGCGCCGCCGAACTGGGCACGAAGGCGATCGCGCATGGCTGCACCGGCATGGGCAACGACCAGGTGCGTTTCGACCTGGCGGTGAAGGCGCTGGGCGACTACCAGATCGTGGCGCCGATCCGCGAGATCCAGAAGGAACACACGCAGACGCGCGCCTACGAGCAGAAGTACCTGGAAGACCGCGGCTTCGGCGTGCGCGCCAAGCAGCAGGCGTACACCATCAACGAGAACCTGCTCGGCCTGACCATGTCCGGCGGCGAGATCGACCGGTGGCAGGCGCCCGGCGCCGGCGCGGTGGGCTGGTGCAAGCCGCGCGCCGAATGGCCGTCCAAACCGCTGCGGGTGAAGATCGGCTTCGTCAACGGCGAGGCGGTGACGCTGGACGGCGAGGCGATTGCAGGGCACGCCATGCTGGCGAAGCTCAACGGCCTGTTTGCGCAGTACGGCGTGGGCCGCGGCCTCTACACCGGCGACACCACGATCGGCCTGAAGGGCCGCATCATCTTCGAGGCGCCGGGCCTGACCGCGCTGCTCGCCGCGCACCGCGCGCTGGAGGAAGCCGTGCTCAGCAAGCAGCAGAACCGCTTCAAGCCGGAAGTGGCGCGCAAGTGGGTGGAGCTGGTCTACGAGGGCTTCTTCCACGACCCGCTGAAGACCGACCTGGAGGCGTTCCTGGCGTCCAGCCAGTCCACCGTCAACGGCACGGTGACGCTGGAAACGAATGGCGGCAGCGTCGGCGCGGTGGCGGTGGAGTCGAATCACATCCTCAACGCCAAGGGCGCCACCTATGCGCAGTCGGCCGACTGGGGCGTGGAGGAGGCCGAGGGTTTCATCAAGCTGTTCGGCATGAGCAGCACGCTGTGGGCCGAGGTCAATCGCGGATGAGCGCCTTGCTCGATGCCACGCTGAAGCACCTGGCGGCGCTGGTCGGTTTCGACACGCGCAACCCGCCGCGCGCGATCGATACCGGCGGCATCTTCGACTACCTGCGCGCGCAGCTGCCCGGCTTCGACGTGACGGTGACCGACTTCGGTGCCGGCGCGGTGGCCCTGCACGCGGTGCGCGGCGAGCCGAAGGTCCTGTTCAACGTGCACCTGGACACCGTGCCGGACTCGCCGGCGTGGACGGCCGATCCGCACGCGTTGCGGGTCACTGCCGATCGCGCGATCGGCCTGGGCGCGTGCGACATCAAGGGGGCGGCGGCGGCGCTGCTGGCGGTGGCGAATGCCAGTCACGGCGACCTGGCTCTGCTGTTCACCACCGACGAGGAGGCGAACGACGCGCGCTGCATCGCCGGCTTCCTGCGCGAACCGCATGCCTACGACGCGGTGATCGTGGCCGAACCCACGAAGGGCGAGGCGGTGCTGGCGCATCGCGGCATCCAGTCGGTGCTGATGCGCTTCGCCGGCCAGGCCGGGCATGCCTCGGGCGAGCAGAAGCCGGGCGACAGCGCGCTGCACCAAGCCGTGCGCTGGGGCAACGCGGCGCTGGATTTCGTGGCGGCGCAGTCGCACGAGCGCTTCGGCGGCCTCACCGGCCTGCGTTTCAACATTGGCCGCATCGAGGGCGGCATCAAGGCGAACATGATCGCGCCGACGGCGGAAGTGCGCTTCGGCTTTCGCGCCTTGCCCACGATGAATCCGGATCACCTGCTGATCCGATTCCGCAATCTGGTGGAACCGCCGCCGGTGGAGTTCGCCGAGACTTTTCGTGGCGCCTCGCTGCCGGCCGGCGATACCGCCAACGCCGAGGCGAACCGGCTGGTCGCGCGCGACGTGGCCGACGAGCTGGGCATCCCGGTCGGCAGCGCGGTGGACTTCTGGACCGAAGCGGCGCTGTTCTCCGCCGCAGGCTATACCGCCTTCGTCTACGGCCCCGGCGACATCGCCCAGGCGCACAGCGCCGACGAGTGGGTCGCGCTGGATCAACTCGAACACTATGCGCAAACGGTTTATCGAATCGTTGAGAAGTCCGGCCAGGGACGGCCGGTTTTTGACCCCCGCGATCATGGATGAGCGCAAGGAACAAACAATGGACACGGCTAGGCACAACACCCGCAGGACCATCGTGCGCCTGCTCTCCAGCATGGGCAGCGCGAAGGAAATCCAACAGTACCTGAAGCGCTTCTCCGAGGTGGACGCCAAGCGCTTCGCCGTGGTCAAGGTCGGTGGTGCCGTGCTGCGCGACGAGCTGGCCGATCTGGCCTCGTCGCTGACTTTCCTGCAGCAGGTGGGGTTGACCCCGATCGTGCTGCACGGCGCCGGTCCGCAGCTGGACGAGGAACTGGCTGCCGCCGGCATCGAGAAGCACACCATCGACGGTCTGCGCGTGACCTCGCCCAAGGCGCTCGGCATCGTGCGCCGCGTGTTCCAGCAGCAGAACCTGAAACTGGTCGAGGCACTGCAGTCGATGGATACGCGCGCCACCTCGGTGGCGACGGGCGTGTTCATGGCCGACTACCTGGACCGCGATACCTACGGTCTGGTCGGCAAGGTTCGCAGCATCAACCTGGCGCCGATCGAGGCCAGCCTGCGCGCGAACTCCATCCCGGTGATCGCCAGCCTGGGCGAAACCGACGAAGGGCAGATCCTCAACGTCAACGCCGACTTCGCCGCGAACGAACTGGTGCGCGTGCTGCAGCCGTACAAGATCGTGTTCCTGACCGGCACCGGCGGCCTGCTCGACGAGCACGGCAAGGTGATCGATTCGATCAACCTGAGCACAGAGTTCGATCACTTGATGGCGCAGCCGTGGATCAACGGCGGCATGCGCCTGAAGATCGGGCAGATCGCCGACCTGCTGGCCGACCTGCCGCTGACCTCGTCGGTGTCGATCACCCGCCCGTCCGAACTGGCCAAGGAGCTGTTCACCCACAAGGGTTCCGGCACCCTGGTGCGACGCGGCGAGAAGGTGCTGCGCTTCGACTCCTGGGACGGCGTGGACCGCGCGCGCATGCGCAGGCTGATCGAGTCCAGCTTCGGCCGCACCCTGGTGCCGGACTATTTCGAGCGCACCCGGCCGATGCGCATCTACGTCAGCGAGAACTACCGCGCGGCGATGATCCTTGTCGAGGAGGACGGCTTGCCGTATCTCGACAAGTTCGCCGTGCTGGATGACGCGCAGGGCGAAGGCCTGGGCCGCGCGGTGTGGCAGGTGATGCGCGAGGAGAATCCGCGGCTGTTCTGGCGCTCGCGTCACGGCAATCCGGTCAACCCTTTCTACTACGCCGAATCGGACGGCTGCATCAAGCAGCCACGCTGGAAGGTGTTCTGGTACGGCATCGACGGGTTCGACACGATCTCCCGCTGCGTGGCGCACTGTGCGCAGCGCCAGCCGACACTGGTGGATTGAGCCATGCACACGAACAGGAAAACGATAGGCATCGTCGGCGCGCGTGGCCACACCGGCATGGAACTGATCCGCTTGATCGCGGCGCACCCGCTGCTGCAACTGGCCTTCGTTTCCTCGCGTGAGCTGGACGGCCAGCGAGTGGCCGATCACGTCGACGGTTTCGCCGGCGAACTGCGCTACGCCAGCCTGGACCCGGCCGCGGTGGTGGCGCAGGGCGCCGACGTGGTGATCCTGGCGCTGCCAAACGGCAAGGCGGCGCCGTTCGTCGAGGCGATCGACGCGGCGAAGCCGGACGCGTTGATCCTCGATCTCTCCGCCGACTACCGCTTCGACCCGTCGTGGTACTACGGCCTGCCGGAACTCACCCGCGACAAGTGGCGGGGCGAGAAGCGCATCAGCAACCCCGGCTGTTACGCCACAGCCATGCAGCTCTCCATCGCGCCGCTGAAGGATCTGCTGGCCGCGCCACCGGTGTGCTTCGGCGTCTCCGGCTACTCCGGCGCCGGTACCACGCCGTCGGACAAGAACGATCCGGACAAGCTGCGCGACAACCTGATGCCGTACGCGCTCACCGGCCACATGCACGAGAAGGAAGCCTCGTTCCGGCTCGGCGTGCCAGTGGAGTTCATGCCGCACGTGGCGCCGCACTTCCGCGGGCTCACCGTCACCACCAACCTGTATCTCACCCGCCCGCTGAAACGCGAGGACGTGCTGCAGCGTTTCCATGCCGCCTACGACGGCGAGAAGCTGGCCGTCGTGACCGACGAGGCGCCGTGGGTCAGCCGCATCGCGCACCGCCACCATGCCGAGGTCGGCGGCTTCGCGGTATCGGCCGACGGCAAGCGCGTGGTGATCGTGGCCACGCTGGACAACCTGCTGAAAGGCGCCGCGACGCAGGCGATGCAGAACATCAACCGCGCGCTCGGCGTGGACGAATACACCGCGATTCCAGTGGAGCAGGGGTGAGGGAAGAGGAGTGAGGAGTGAGAGAAAAGCTCACACTCCCAGCGCTCCCGCCCCTTCCGCTCTTGATCTCTCTCACTTCTCACTCCTCTCAACTCACTTCTGGCTCCCATGACCCAACCCCTCTGGCAAAAATCCGGCATCCAGATCGACGCAAGGATCATGCGCTTCCTCGCCGGCGACGACGTGATCCTCGACCGCGAGTTCTTCCTGCACGACATCACCGCCAGCAAGGCGCATGTGGAGGGGCTGGCCAACATCGGCGTGGTCAGCGCGGATGAAGCCGCCGCGTTGAAGCGCGAGCTGGATGCGCTGGCCGACGATTTCACGAGCGGCGCGTTCGTGCTGGACGAGCGCTACGAGGATGGTCACTCGGCGATCGAGGCGCGGCTCACCGAGCGCCTCGGCGACGCCGGCCGCCGCGTGCACACCGGACGCAGCCGCAACGACCAGATCCTGGTTGCCACCCGGCTTTGGCTGAAGGACAAGCTGGCCGCGCTGGAGGCGCATTGCCGCGCCATCGCCGGAGTCTGCCTTGAGCGCGCGTCGCAAGAAGCCGTGCCGATGCCCGGCTACACCCACCTGCAGCGTGCGGTGGTGTCGTCCACCGCGATGTGGTTCGCCGGCTTCGCCGAGGGCTTCATCGACAATGCGCTGCGCGCGCGGCAGACGATGACGCTGATCGACGCGAACCCGCTCGGCACCGCCGCCGGCTACGGCGTGAACATGAAACTCGATCGCGAGTACACCACCCGGGCGCTCGGCTTCGCGCGCGTGCAGATTTCGCCGATCTACGCGCAGCTGTCGCGCGGCAAGTTCGAGATGGCCGCGCTGGAGGCGATCGGCGGTGCGCTGCTCGACCTGCGAAGGATGGCGTGGGACCTGTCGCTGTTCACCACCGCCGAATTCGACTTCGTCAAATTGCCGGCCGAGTACACCACCGGCAGCTCGATCATGCCGAACAAGCGCAACCCCGACGTGATCGAACTGCTGCGCGCCAGCTACGCCAGCGTGGCCGCCGCGCGCACCGAGATCGAGCAGCTGCTGTCGCTGCCGTCCGGTTACCAGCGCGACCTGCAGTTCTCCAAGGGCTCGATCTTCCATGGCGTGCGTCATGGCCTGATGGCGCTGGAACTGGTACCTGACCTGCTGGCGCGGTTTGCGTGGAACGAAGCCGCGATGCGCGCGGCGATCGAGCCGGCGATGTACGCCACCGACGTGGCAATCGAGCAGGCGGCCGCTGGCGTGCCGTTCCGCGATGCGTATCGTGCGGCGGCCGAAACCGCGGCATCCGCAGGGCAGGGGCGCACGCCCGAAGGCAGCCTCGCCGCCCGCGTGTCGCCGGGCGCTGGCAACGACCTGCGACTGGATGAACTGCACGCGCGATTGCGTGCGCTCGACGACTGAAGCGGAGGCACGGGCATGGCGGCGATCGACACGGGGAACACGCACACCGGCCTGCCCGCACAGGCATTGCCCTCCTGGCGCCGCGCCGTGCTGAAAGTGGGCAGCAACCTGCTTGCCGCCGACGGCGGCGGCCTCACCCCGCGTCATGCCGAAGCGCTGGCCGGTTTCGTTGCCGCCAGCCATGCCGAAGGCCGAGAAGTGGTACTGGTGTCCTCCGGCGCGGTGGCGGCCGGGCGCGCGCTGCTGCGCCAGCATGCGCGCGACGGCGGCGGCCTCGCCGCGCGGCAGGCGCTGGCCGCGCTGGGGCAGGCGCCGATGGTCGCGCTGTGGCAATCGCTGTCCGCGCGGCCGGTGGCGCAGGTGCTGCTGACCCACGACGACCTGCGCAACCGCCGCCGCTACCTCAACGCGCGCGCCACGTTGCACGAGTTGCTGCAGCTCGGCGTGCTGCCGGTGATCAACGAGAACGACACCGTGTCGGTGGATGAACTGAAGCTCGGCGACAACGACAACCTTGCCGCCATCGTGGCCGCGCTGGTCGACGCCGACCTGCTGCTGATCGCCTCCGACGTCGATGCGCTGTACAGCGCCGACCCGCGGCGCGATCCCGCGGCCGTGCCGATCGCGCAGGTGGCCGCGCTGACCCCCGAGATCGTCGCGATGGCCGGCGACAGCGGCAGCGCGGCCGGCACCGGCGGCATGCGCACCAAGCTGCAGGCCGCGGCGAAAGCTGCCGCCGCCGGCATCCCCACGGCCTTGTTCAGCGGGCGCGAGGCGGCCACCGTGCAGGCACTGCAGCGCGGGCAGTTGCGCGGCACGCTGATCGCCGCGGCTTCAACGCGACTGCAGGCGCGCAAGTACTGGCTGCGCCACGCACCCGCCGCGCCGGGCCGCATCCGTATCGACGCCGGTGCGGTGAAGGCGCTGGCCGGCGGGCGCGTCTCGCTGCTGCCGGGTGGCGTGCTTGGCGCCGACGGCGAGTTCCACCGCGGCGACCTGGTGGAGATCGTCGACGCGGACGGTGCCGCCGTCGCGCGCGGACTCAGCCAGTACGGCGCCGCCGAAGTGCGCCGTTTGGCCGGCCGGCACAGCCGCGAGATCGACGGCGTGCTCGGCTACAGCTACGGCGACGAGGTCGTGCATCGCGACGACCTCGTCGGCATGAGTCGCCCGGTTGCGTCCGGGCAGGAGATCAGCACATGAGCACGATCCGCGAACAGGCCCTGGCTTGCCGTGACGCCGCCCAAGTCGTTGCGGCGCTGGGCAGCGAGGCGAAGCGCGCGCTGCTGCGCGACATGGCTGCGGCGCTGGAAGCGCAGTCCGCCGCGGTGCTGGCCGCCAACGCCGAAGACATGCGCCAGACCGCGGCGAAAGGCGTGCAGGGCGCCATGCTCGACCGCCTGCGGCTGGACCAGGCACGCGTGGCCGGCATCGCCAACGCGCTGCGCGACGTCGCCGAGCTGCCCGATCCGGTCGGCGTGACGACGCGCCGCGAGACACGGCCGAACGGGCTGTCGGTGGAGCGCGTGCGCATCCCGCTCGGCGTGATCGCGATGATCTACGAGGCGCGTCCGAACGTCACCGCCGACGCCGCCGCGCTGTGCCTGATGGCCGGCAACGCGGTGATCCTGCGCGGCGGCTCCGAGGCGATCCATTCCAACACCGCGATCGCCGCGGCGCTGAAGTCGGCACTGGAGGCGCACGGCGTGCCGACCGCCGCCGTGACCCTCGTCGACGACCTGCGCCGCGAGACGATGGTCGAACTGCTGCAGCTGGTCGACATCGTCGACCTTGCGATTCCGCGCGGCGGCGAGGGCCTGATCCGTTTCGTTGCCGAACACGCGCGCGTGCCGGTGATCAAGCACTACAAGGGCGTCTGTCACCTGTACGTGGATTGCGCCGCCGACCTCGACCTGGCGTTGGACCTGCTGCTCGACGGCAAGACCTCGCGCCCCGGCGTGTGCAACGCGCTGGAGACGTTGCTGGTGCATCGCGACGTCGCCGAAGCGTTCTTGCCACGCGCAACGCAGGCACTGTGCGAGCGCGGCGTCGAGCTGCGCGGCGACGAGCGCAGCCGCGCCCTGGTGCCCGACATGCGCGCGGCGACCGACGACGACTACGCCGCCGAGTTCCTCGACCTGATCCTCGCCGTGCGCGTGGTCGACGACCTCGACGCCGCTATCGCGCACATCCGCCGCCACGGCTCCGACCACACCGAGGTCATCGCCACCGCCGACGAAGCCGCGGCGCAACGCTTCGTGCGGGCGATCCGCTCCGCCGTGGTGACGGTCAACGCCTCTTCACGCTTCAGCGACGGCGGCGAATTGGGCCTCGGCGCGGAGATCGGCATCTCCACCACGCGGCTACACGCCTACGGGCCGATGGGCGCCGAGGCGCTGACCATCGAACGCTTCGTGCTGCGCGGCGACGGCCAGGTGCGGCACGCCGAAAGCCGCCGGTGAAGGCGCGCATCGTGCGCCTCAGCCCCGCACCAAGGCGCGCCGCCAGTGCCGCAGTGCACCGGCCGCCACCAGCAGCCAGGCCAGCAGGCTGATGTAGACGCCGAGGTCGGACACCGGCTGCAGCAGATCCAGGTCCAGTGCCTGTGCCAGCGCATTCGTGCCGACCGTGTACATGCCCAGCGGAAACACGATGTCCCAGTCGTCCACCGCGTAGCGCAGGCGCACGTGGCGCATGCCGTGGCGCCACAGCTCGAGGATCGCCAGCAGCGGAATCCACCAGGTGGCGCTGGCCCAGAAGAACAGGGTGAAGCCCTTGACGAAGGGCACCAGCGCACCGAGCGACGGTTGCGCCGGCGCATGCAGCACCAGCAGGCTGCCGGCCAGCGTGGTGATCGCCAGCGCGCCCATGTTGATCCAGTACGGCGGCGTGAAGCCGCTGGCCGGCAGCGGCAGGAACAGCAGGCGGTAGAAGATCAGCGTGATCAGGATCAGGTACAGCGCCGCCCCGACCAGGTACAGGCACAGCGCGGCGAACAGCCAGCCGAGCGCGGGCGTCGCATGGTCGTGCGCCACCAGCAAGGTGATCGCCACCGCCAGCGCCTGCGTCGACACCACCGCCACCAGCCAGCCGCCATTGATGCTGCACCGGAAGCCGGGCTTGCGCTGGCCGGTGATCACGGCGAGCAGCAGCAAGTACGACAGGCAGCCCCAGCCGACCGCGCCGAGCACGGTCAACGCGACGGCCCAATGCGGCAGCGGAACCACCAGCACGCACTGGCTGGCCAGCACACCGCTGGCCGCGACGAAGGTGAGAAAGCCCGCGCCCCGCGCGGGGTTGGTGAAGTCGTCCAGCACCTCGCGCCGGGCATGCACGAGGCGCAGCGCGTTCAGCGCCAGCAGCAGCACGAAGGCCACCGCGTTCAGCACGAACAGCGCACGCGCCAGCACGGGCATGCCGTGCTGGCCGGCATCGATGGAGACGATGCCGGTGGCCATCACCAGCGCGAACGCGCCGGGGTCCAGCTTGCGGATGCTCGATGGAAGGGTGCGGCTCGGCATCATCGTCCTGGCTCCGGCGAGCGGCCGTCCGGGTGACGGCCGACGGGCGATCCATCCTTGGATTCGCCGTGGTTTGCGCCGGTCAGCTCGACGGGGTCAGCAAACGGGTCAGCTGGTCGAGTTGGGCGCGGTAGTGGTCAAGCACCTGCGCAGTGATCGTTGCATAGCGGTTCGCCTCGTCCCAGCGCCGTGCCTCGATCGCCTCACGCACGCCGGGAACCGTCTTGACGCCGTAGCCGGTGAGCATGCCTGGGGCGTAGATGAAGTGCCGGAACCACGGCCGGCCGGGCAGGCCGTCGGCATCGGTCAGCGCCTGTTCCATCCGGCCCATCTGCCGGTTGATCTGGCGCAGCCGCGCGGCGGGCAGGGCAAAGCCGTCGGCGGCCTGCCGCGCGTAGGCGGCCTGGAAAGCCTTTGCGCTCTGCTCCAGCTGGCTGGCGGCGCGGTCCAGCGGGGCCAGCTCGATCGCCGGCACATCGGAGTCGCGCGCCGGCGGCAGCAGCGGCCGGGTCGGGTCGCTGTCCAGCGCGTAGGCATGCGCGTCGAGCAACTGGTGCTGTTGCGCCGTTGCCTTGCGTGTCTTCTCGATCAGCTTGTGCAGTTCGCCGACGTAGCGGCCCAGGGTCTGGCTGAAATCGCCGAAGCGCAGCGGCAGCACATCGGCATCGGCGCTGCGCAACACGATGTGGCCGGCCACCTTGGCCAGCGCCACGCCGTACTCGAAGGTGGGATCGCCGAAGCGGACGTAGTGGTCGAACGAGTCGTAGCGCGAGTGATAGATGCCGGCATTGTCGTCCTCGCCGCCGAAGCCCAGGTCGAGCGAGGCGATGCCGAGATGTTCCAGGAACGGGCTGTAATCGGAGCCGGAGCCCAGTGCCTCGATCGGCAAATCGCCGCCGCTGGCTGCCGCCTTGGCATTGGCCTTGGCTTCGGGTTTCGCCTTGGGATCGCTGCCTTCGATCATCAGGTGCGCCCGCCAGCGCTTGCCCACGCTCACGCGGGTTTCCGGATCGGTCACGCCGTCGGCGACCTGGTTGACCAGATGCTGCAGCGAATGGCTGCCGCCGGCGCCGAGGAAGCCGCGGCCGTTGGTATCCGAGTTGATGTAGAGCACGGCCTTGGCCTGCAGCTCCTTCGCGTGCGCCTCGGCCCATTCGGTGGAACCGAGCAGGCCCGGTTCCTCGCCGTCCCAGCTGGCGTAGACCAGGGTGCGCTGCGGCCGCCAACCCTGCTTGAGCAGGCCGCCGATGGCCTTGGCCTCGGCCATCAGGGCCACGTTGCCGGCCAGCGGGTCCCATGCGCCGAACACCCAGCCGTCGTGGTGGTTGCCGCGGATGATCCACTGGTCCGGCGCGCGGGCGCCCTCGATCTTCGCGATCACGTCGTAGATCGGCTTGCGGTTCCAGTCCGACAGCACGGTCAGGTGCGCCTTGGCCGTGCTCGGGCCCACGTGGTAGGTCAGCGGCAGTGCGCCACGCCAGGCTGCAGGCGCCACCGGGCCGCCCAGCGACTTCAGCAGCGGCGTGGCGTCGGCGTAGGAGATCGGCAGCACCGGAATCTTCAGCAGGGTCTTCGCATCCTTGATCGCCAGCCGCTTGGCGCCTGGCGTGGAGCCGATGCCGGGGGTCAGCGGATCGCCGGGATATTGCTGCATGTCGGCGACCGAGCCGCGCTGCACGCCTTCGGGCGGGCGCCAGCCGCCTTCGGGCCAGGTGTCGCCCTGGGCGTAGCCGTCATCGTGCGGGTCGGAATAGATCAGGCAGCCGACCGCGCCATGCTCCTGCGCCAGCTTCGGCTTGAGCCCGCGCCAGCCGCCGCCGTAGCGGGTGATAACGATCTTGCCGCGCACGTCGATGCCGCGGCGGGCCAGCTCCTTGTAGTCGTCCGGCATGCCGTAGTTGGCGTAGACCAGTGGTGCGGTGACATCGCCGTCGCCGCCGTAGACGTTGTATGGCGGCAGCGCGCCGGGCAGCGCCGAAGTGGCATCGCCGGCGACCGGCGGCTCGTGCAGGGTGGCGGTGAACGGCTGCGGCCCGAGCAGTTCCAGCGCGACTTTCTTCGGCGTCGGATACAACACCTCGAACGTCTCGATGTGCGCATCCCAGCCCCAGGCGCGGAACTTCTCCAGCATGAACTCGGCATTCGCCTTGTCGTGCGGCGAGCCGACCTGGTTCGGCGCCGATGCCATCTGCTTCAACCAGTCGCGCAGCTCGGCCGGGTCGAGCTGGGCGTCGAAACGTCGTTCCAGGTCGAGTTGGGTGGTGGCATGCGCGGGCGTGAAGCCGAGCAGGCCGGCTTGCGATGGGGCGGCGGGTTCCGCTCCGCCGGCGGCGAAGGTCGCAAGCGCACACGCCGTGGCAAGCAGTACGCGCATTCTGTGGTGGGTCATGGAATCAGTTCCCCTGGTCGACGGAGGGTTGCGCCACGTCGCCGCGAACCGGCGTGGACACGGGCCCGGCAGTGGCTGCCGGGGGCTGGGAGGGCGGTGGCCGGGGGTTGCGGTCCCTGATCGTGACGTTCTGCGAAAACAGCGTGGCGTTGTTCTCGCCGCTGTAGACCACGCGGTACTTGCCGGGCCGCAGGTAGAGCTCGCTGGCGGGCGCCGCGCCGCCGCTGCGCACGCGGTCGCTGGGCACGGCGTTGAGCGGCACCGGATCGAGCACCACGCGATCGGCCGGGATGGCATCGTTGCCTTCGCTGGCGTAACGCGCCTCCACCATGCAGGGAAAATGCTGGTTGCAGCGTTCGCCATCCACGTAATACGGCTTGCGTTCGCCGCCCAGGCTGAGCCAGGTCGGGCGGCCGCGGCGCATGGATATCGGCGCAAACCACACGCTGACGTCGTAGCCCGGCCGCAACGACCACGGTTTGCCGGCGTCGTCCACGAACACGATGGGGCCGGTCGGTTGCAACTTCTTCATGACCGGCTCGTAGTACGGATGATTGCCGCCGACATCGGGGTGGTCGTACAGCATGGTCTGCTCGACGGTGAGCGGGTCGATGTCGATCAGCCGGCGCAGGTGCTGGGCCATCGAGGCGCCGCCCAGGTAGGCGCCGGATTCCTGGATGTGCGCGTAGCCGGCGTTGACCACCACGCGCGCGTCGGGATGGTCCTTGAACACCTGCCGGTACAGGTTGCGCGCCTGCTCCGCTTCGCGTGCGTCGCCGGAGGCATCGGACAGCGCCTCGTAGCCGACCACCTTGTAGCCGAGCCGCAACGCGGTGCGCACCATTTCCGCGCAGACCGGTTCCTGCGTGTAGAAGCCGCTGTCCTTGGTCGGGTATCCCCGCGCCTGCAGCCCCTTGTCGGTCTGGTAGACCGTCTCGGCCGCGAAATAGTCGTAACCCTCGGCGCGCAGTCGCGCCAGCATCTGCACCGTCAGGCTGCGGGTGAGCGGGATGTTGTGCGCCTCGTTGAAGAACACCGCCCGGCGCCCTTTCGCCAGCCGCGCGATCGCCGTCAGGGCAGACTCGGCGTGGTGGACCCCGTCGTCCAGTGGCAAGGGGCGGTCGTCGGGCAACGCTCCCTGCCTGATCGAGAAGCTGGTCGCCGCGTCCGGGTAATCGCCGATGAAGGTCTGATACCAGCTCAGGTACTGGCTGAAAATGACCTGGAAAGCAGGGTCGTTGTTGCCGACGGAGGCGTAGCGCATCACCTGGAACTGGGCCAGCAGGCCGTTGCGCTTGTCGGCGTCGCGCATGATCGCCTCGGATTCCTGCGACGCCTTGAGTTGCCTGGCCTGCCAGTGCGCCGGTGATTGCGCTTGGCCGGAGCCGGGCATGCCGGCGATCGCGGCGCAGGCGGCGGCGAACAGAATGCTGGTACAGCGCATGGAACCTCCCGTGAGTCGGTGGGTTTGCGTGGCCATCCCGCGGCGGTGGAACCGCAACCCGTGCACGTTACCGCAAGCACCATCGCATGCCTGTGCCTGTCGACACAGTGTCATCACGCTCAAAGCGGAGCACAATCGGGAACCCCGCCTGCCGATGGAGTACGCCATGCGCCATGCCATGCTTGCCCTCCTGCTGACCCTTCTGTTCCCCGCCGTGGCGACCGCCCAGGTTGCCGACCTGCACAGCGGCGCGATCACCGCTGCCGTGCAGAAAGGCGTCGACGATCCGGCGCGCGCGGCGGACCGCCACGAGGATGCGCGCCGCAAGCTGGCGCTTGTCATGACCTTCGCCGAGGTCAAGCCCGGCCAGAACGTGCTCGAACTGGTGCCAGGCAGTGGCTACTGGACGCGGGCGTTCAGCGCCATCGTCGGGCCCACGGGCCACGTCTATACCGTCTGGCCGGACGAGATGGGCAAGTACTCCGCCAAGAGCCTGGCCAACTGGCAGAAGCTGGCGGCCACGCCGCACTACGCCAACGTGAGCCTGCTGCAGCAGCCGGCGGCCAAGCTGAGCGTGCCGGTGCCGGTGGACCTGGTATTCACCTCGCAGAACTACCACGACTACCACGACCCGTTCATGGGCCCGGTCGACATGGCCAGCTTCGACAAGCAGGTCTACGACGCGCTCAAGCCCGGCGGCCTGTTCGTGGTGATCGACCACGTGGCCCCCGCCGGCTCCGGCCTGGCCGACACCGACACCTTGCACCGCATCGACCCGGAGGTCGTCAAGCGCGAAGTCGAGGCCGCCGGCTTCGTCTTCGACGGCGAAAGCAACGCCTTGCGCAACCCGGCCGACACGCACACCACCAAGGTGTTCGACAAGTCGATACGCGGCCACACCGACCAGTTCATCTATCGGTTCCGCAAGCCGGCGAAGTAATCACGGTCGCGCGGGGTTGCGCGTAGCGCGCGAGCGGGGGCAGGCTTGGACTTCGCCGTTGCAGTCGGCACCCTCGGAGGGGTGCCGCTGCCGCGCCGCCACGTCCGCAGTGATGCCATGATCCCCAGCGAACCCGAACCGCCAGACGACGATCCCGCCGACCCCATGCCGCAGCGCCCGCCCGAACCAGACGCCACCGACTGCTGCGGCGAGGGCTGCGTGCGCTGCGTGTACGACGTGCATGACGAGGCGCTCGAACGCTACGAACAGGCCCTCGCGGCATGGCGTGCGCGCCGGCAGTCGTCAGGGTGAGCATGTGCCCGCCTGTGGTGGGAGTTGGCGCGTGATCCGCTGCACGGTGATACGGCGGCCGATGAAGCTCGTCGCGCCTGCGCCGCGTTGTGGGGGAGGTGGCGCATGTCATCGGTGAGTTTGCTTAATAAAAAGGGACGTGGCGAATTGAATTGATCGCCTTGCCCGACTATCGGGGCCAGGTTCACTTCGGAGTTGAACTCACCTCCAAAGTTGAATCCGCCCACAAACCCGGCGTGGATATCCATGACGACGTTCTTCGTGGCCCTTTGGATCGTCACGGCCTTGTACTCGATCCTGTTCTTTGTCCTGTACGTCGGTGTCGTCCGCCTCCGCATCAGCGACGCGCAAGTCAAGGTACACAGGCCAGGCATCCTGTTCCGCCGGCAGCGTTACGTCGAGTGTTACCTGGGCTTGCTGAGCAACGAAGAGAAGTCGCGCTGGTACAACGTATTCCTGAAATATTCGTTTGATATCGGCCTTGCCCTGTCCACTACCTTGCTGTTCTACGTGATCGTCTTGGTGATTCGCGGCATGGGTTGACAGGGCGCTGGCCGGACCATGTGACCGGCTGCTCGGGCCTGCACTTTCAGAGATGCCGACGGCAGACTTTCTTCGTCGAGATCGAGCGCGCAGGGCCGCGAACCTTCGTCCGCCCGCCGCCCCGTTTCGTCGCCTCGTGGCCGGTTTCGTCGCAAGCCGCGCGATTTTCCGCGGCGGGGCCGCTAGTCTCGTTGGCGGTCTCCCCAGCGTGGACGGTTGCCGTGTTTCGAAGCCTGTTTTTCTACCTCCGATTGATCGTGGCCTGGTACCTGCTGGTGCTGCTGGCGACGTTGTCCGTGAGCTGGATATGGTCGGGGTTGGGCAGCCTGGTGCAGTTGCTGGGGCTGGTGGTGATCGTGTTCGTGGTGATCCGCGCGCATTCGCACCTGGTGCGGGTGCGCATGATCGCGGGCAAGCTGACTTCGGCGACGCTGGCGACCCGACAACGGCGGCAGATCGAGGCGCCGTTCGAGGCGGAGGAGGCGTTCGAGCTGCTGGACGCCGCGATTCGCGAACTGCCGGGCGTGGAGCAGGTGGACCGCACGCGCAACCATCTGCAGATTCGCGCCACTGCGGTCTACGCCGACCCCTATGACCTGGCGCAGTTGGGGCGCTGGAATCCGATGCGCTGGATCGTCAGCCAGCGCAACCGCATCCTGGCTACAGTCAACCGCGGCGATGGCAGCAGCAGCTTCAGCCTGGTGTGCGAGCCATGCAGCGCGCCGTGGAGCGACTGGCTGCAGGTGGACGACGGCGTCAACCTGGAGAATCTCGAGGCGATCGCCCGCGCGGTGACGCTCGGCGTGGCCAGCCGCCGCCGCGGCGAGCAGGCGGCGGCGGCACAGACGGCGACCGAGAAGGAGCTGGCCATCGCCAGGCTCAGCCTGCTGCAGGCGCAGGTGGAGCCGCACTTCCTGTACAACACGCTGGCCAGCGCGCAGGTGCTGGTGCGCAGCGACCCGGCCGGGGCGGATGCGATGCTGGGCCACCTGATCCAGTACCTGCGCCACTCACTGCCGCGCGCCGACCGCGCGCTCGCCAGCTTGGGCGAGGAACTGGAGCGCTCGCGCGCCTACCTGGCGATCATGAAGATCCGCATGGGCGCACGCCTGAACGTGCAGATCGACGTGCCGGACGAACTGCTGGCCACGCCGCTGCCGCCGATGCTGCTGCAGACCCTGGTGGAAAACGCGATCAAGCACGGCCTGGAGCCGCGGCCCGGCGACGGCACGGTGTGGATCTTCGCGCGCCGGCAGGATGGCCGCGTGGCGGTGACCGTGGCCGACGACGGCAAGGGTTTCGGCGCGCAGGAAAGCGGCGCGGGCATCGGCCTGAAGAACGCGCGCGAACGGCTGAAACTGATCTATGCCGGCCAGGCCAGCCTGGCCATCGCGGCGAACTTCCCGCAGGGCGTCGCCGCCACCATCAACGTGCCGGAGCACTACAACGAGGAGCAGGCCCATGGCTAAGGGTGTGATCGCCGAAGACGAGGTCTTGCTGCGCCAGTCGCTGCGTGCCGCGCTGGAGACGGCATGGCCGCAACTGGACATCGTCGCCGAGTGCGAGGACGGCGCCAGCGCGCTGGAGGCGATCGTCGAGCATCGGCCCGAGGTGGCTTTCCTCGACATCCGCATGCCGGGCCTGACCGGGCTGGAGGTCGCCACCGCCGCGGCCGAGGCGTGCCCGGCGACCCAGGTGGTGTTCGTCACCGCGTATGACCAGTACGCCATCGACGCCTTCGAGCGCGGCGCGATCGACTATCTGCTCAAGCCGGTCGTCCCGGAACGGTTGCGCGCCACCGTGGAGCGCGTGCAGTCGCGCGTGGGCGCGGATCGGTCCGACACTGCCTCGCTGGCCGACCTGGTCCGGCAGATCGGCAGCCGGCTGGGGCCGGCGCGCCAGCAACCGCCGCTGAGCTGGGTCACCGCCAGCACGGGACGGGAAACGCGGCTGATCCTGCTCGACGACGTCGCCTATTTCCGCGCCGACAACAAATACACCACGGTGGTCACTGCCGAGGGCGAGGCGCTGCTGCGCACTCCGATCCGCGAGCTGCTGGAGGTGCTCGACCCGACCGTGTTCAAGCAGATCCACCGCGGCACCGTGATCAACATGAAGGCGGTCGCCGCCGTCACCCGCGACGACACCGGCAAGGGCATCGTGCGCCTGCGCGAGCGGCCGGAAACGCTCAGCGTGAGCGCGCCGTTCATGACCCTGTTTCGCAACATGTAACTGCCGCGTTCGCAACGGTTTGTCGGGAGGACGGCCATGCACTATCTCATCGCGCTGATCTGGCTGGTGCTCTCGCTGGCCGGGGTGGAGGGCTACGGCAGCCAGTCGCACGCCACGCGCGCCAGCGTCAACGGCGTCGACGTGCTTTACAGCCGTACGCGGATTGTCGCCGACATCGCCGACATCACCTGCGTGCGCAGCGCCAGCGGGCGTTGCCATTACCGTTTGCTGGCGTGCCCGACGCCGGCCGCGCACGCGACCAAGGCGCCGGCCTGCGAGCAGGCCGGCGCACGGCAGTTCGTGCTGGCGAGCGGAGCAAGCCGGGACGTCGCGGGCCTGCCCGCACGCTTCATGCTTTGCGTGGGTGCCGGCGACGGCGGCGTCGGCGCGGAATGCAACATGCTTTCCGCATCGCGTTCGCCGCTTGCCGGCTGGTGAGCGGCGGAGCTACTTGTCCTTCTTTTTTTCTTGCTTGGCGGCGCGCTTTTCCTTCAGCGTTTTCTCCGGCTTCTTCTTTTCGCTCTTCTTCGAATCCATGCCCTTGCTCATGCGCGGCTCCTCGATGTGGACGATGGTGGTGGCGGCAAGTCTAGGCGTTTCCTCGACCAAACGGGAGTCGTTGCCGTCGCCGATCAGGCCGTGGCCAGGCCGGCGGCGAAGTGCTGGCCGAGATCGCGCTGGCAGCGTGCGAGCACGGCCGGCGGCATGACGCCCGGCCAGCTGTGCGCCAGGTCCGCATCGGCGGGGAACTCGCCGTTTTCCACCAGCAGGCTCAGGCTGGCCAGACTGTCGGCCACCGCCAGCGCGCGGCCCAGCGGGGAGCTGGCTGCGCTGACCTCGCCCTGGCACTCGGCCAGGGCGCCGAGCACGCGCGCCGGCAGCCCCCATTGGCGGGCAGCCTGCAGCGAGAGTTGCGCGGCCAGCATCGCGCAGTGCCGCACGAAGCCCGCCGACAACGGCGGTGGCGGCGCCCCGGGCAGCAGTTGATCCAGCAGGCGCACCACCGCGCCCGTACCGGCATGGCGCACGATCCCGGCCAGATAGGCCTCGAACGCATCGCAGCCGGTGGTGCGCCCCAGCCACGCGCAGGCATGCGCGCAGCGTTCCGCGTGGCCCCACAGGCGCCCGCCTGCCGCGTGGCCCATGCTGCCGGTGTTGCCCTGCAGGATCGGCTTCATCACGTGCAGGGTGATCACCCGGCGCAGGCCGTCCTGGCCGAGCAGCACCACCGCCTGTTGCAGGCTGCTGATCGGTTGTGCCGAACGGTAGAACACGGTGCTGGTGGCGCGCATGACCTCGCCCACCATCAGCGGGTCGCGGCCGACCAGCTTGGCCAGTTCGGCGCCTGCAGCCTCGTCGCTCTTGAGGGTGCGCAGCAGTTGCGGCAGCACGGTCGGCAGGCGCGGCAGGCTGCGCAGGTCGAAGCGAGCGCCGAGCAGCTCCAGTCGCCGCAGCAGGGCCGCTTCGGCCGGCAGCGGGTCATCCTGGCGGGGCGGCGGCAGGCCGAGCACGAGCCGGTGGAAGCGCTCGTCGATCAAGGCCAGCGACGGCGTTTCCGTCGCGGCGTGGGCGACGGCGGGCGACGGGACGGCGGCAGGGGCCGGCGACCGCGCCTTGCTGGCGCGCTGCGGACTGGCCTTTGCCTTGCGTCGCGAAAACACGCGCCGCCACATGTTTCCCACCATGGGGACTGCCCCTCTGTCGCGCCGTGTCGTCGATGGTTCGCTCCCGTTAGCGGCCGCGCGGCGGGAAAGTTGAGCCGACGGCCGCCGCGCGTGGCTGTGGCTGGCAATGAACCGGTTCGCCCCCAGATAGGGTGCTTCCGTCATCCGGGATTGCACCATGATTCCATTTTCCATCCTCGACCTGGCCCCGATCACCGAAGGCAGCGACGCGGGCCAGGCCTTCCGCAACACGCTGGACCTGGCGCAGCTGGGCGAGCGGCTCGGCTACCGGCGCTACTGGCTGGCCGAGCACCACAACATGCCCGGCATCGCCAGCGCGGCCACCGCCGTGCTGATCGGCCATGTCGCCGCCGGCACCTCGACGATCCGCGTGGGCGCCGGCGGCATCATGCTGCCCAACCACGCGCCGTTGCAGGTGGCCGAGGCGTTCGGCACGCTGGCCTCGCTGCATCCGGGCCGCATCGATCTGGGCCTGGGGCGTGCGCCGGGCACCGACCAGCCCACGGCGCGGGCGCTGCGCCGCTACTTCGACAGCGCCGACGCGTTCCCGCAGGACGTGCTGGAGCTGCTTGGCTATTTCGAGCCGGCGCAGCCCGGCCAGCCGGTGCGCGCGGTGCCCGGCGCCGGCATCGAGGTGCCGGTGTGGCTGCTGGGGTCGAGCCTGTTCAGTGCGCGGCTGGCGGCGCAGCTGGGGTTGCCGTTCGCGTTCGCCTCGCACTTCGCGCCGGATGCGATGGACGAGGCGCTGGCGTTGTATCGGCGCAACTTCGTGCCCTCGGCGCGGTTGCAGCAGCCGTATGCGATGCTCGGCATCAACGTGGTCGCCGCCGACAGCGACGCCGAGGCGCGGCGATTGTTCACCACCCAGCAGCAGAGCTTCATCAACCTGCGTCGCGGCAAGCCCGGCCTGATCCCGCCGCCGATCGACGACATCGAGGCGTACTGGACGCCGCCGGAGAAGCTGATGGTCGAGCGCGCGCTGGCCTGTGCGGTAGTCGGCGATGCGGCCACGGTGAAGGAGGGCATTGCATCCTTCGTGGCCCGGCACCGGCCGGACGAGTTGATGCTGACTGCCAACATCTTCGAGCACTCGGCGCGACGACATTCGTTCGAGATCGCCGCGGCGGCACGCGAGGCATGAGCTTCGCCACGGATGCGGTCGGCGTCGGCCATAATGGGCGTTCCCCCGTCGACGCATTGAAGCCACGCCACCGATGAAAACCCCCAAGGGCCTGCAGGAGCTGATCGACGACGGCATGATCGACCAGGTGCTCAGGCCGCTCAAGAGCGGCAAGGAAGCCTCGGTGTATGTCGTGCGCTGCGGCGACGAGGTGCGCTGCGCCAAGGTCTACAAGGACATGGCCCAGCGCAGCTTCCAGGCGCGCGTGCAATACCAGGAAGGGCGCAAGGTACGCGGCAGCCGACAGGCGCGGGCGATGGGCAAGGCGACGAAGTTCGGCCGCCGCGAGGCCGAGGAGGCATGGAAGAATGCCGAGGTCGACGCCCTGTACCAGCTGGCCGCCGCCGGCGTGCGCGTGCCGCGGCCGTACGGCTACTTCAACGGCGTGCTGGTGATGGAACTGGTCACCGATGCGGACGGCCATTCCGCGCCGCGGCTCGGCGAGGTCGAACTGTCCGCCGACGAGGCGCGCGCGTATCACCGCTTCCTGATGCAGCAGGTGGCCCGCATGCTGTGCGTGGGGCTGATCCATGGCGACCTGTCCGAGTACAACGTGCTGGTCGGCCCGCACGGCCCGGTCATCATCGACCTGCCGCAGGCGGTCAGCGCGGCGGGCAACAACAGCGCGCGCACGATGCTGCGGCGTGACGTGGGCAACATCACCATCAGCCTGTCGCGCTTCGCGCCCGAGCTGCTGGACACCCACTACGGCGAGGAGATGTGGGCGCTGTACGAACTGGGCGAGCTGCATCCCGATACCGAACTGACCGGCCAGTTCGAGTTCGACGAGCACATCGCCGACGTGGACAGCGTGATGCAGTCGATCATCGACGCCCGCGAAGAGGCGATCATCCGCCAGCAGGGCAGGGAAGCCGCGGAGCGGGAATTGTAGGAAGGCGCCTTGGGTTTCGCCGTGTGACGATGACGGGCAGTGCCCGCCCTACGCTGCTGGCGGTGCACCCGTAGGGCGGGCACTGCCCGCCACGCCCCAGACCGCCTCAGGGCTTCTGGACATCCAGCAGCTCCACGTCGAACACCAGCGAGGCGTTCGGCGGGATGTCGTCGCCGGCGCCGCGCGCGCCGTAGCCCAGCGCGGCGGGGATCAGCAGGGTGCGCTTGCCGCCCACGTGCATGCCGGCCACGCCCTGGTCCCAGCCGGCGATGACGTTGCCGGCGCCGAGCACGAAGGAGAACGGCTCGCCATGATCGCGCGAGCTGTCGAACTGGCTGCCGTGCTTGTTGCCGGCGGTTTCGTCATACAGCCAGCCGGTGTAGTGCACGGTGACCTTCATGCCCGCCACAGCCTCGGTGCCGGTGCCGACCTTGCTGTCGACGACGGTGAGCTGGTCCACGCTGCCGCGGGTTTGTTGCGGCGCCGGCGCCGAGCAGGCGACGAGCGAAATCAGGGCGAACAGGGAAAGCAACCAGCGCATGGAAAGACTCCTGGGCAAGGGGGCAGCGGATGTCCCGATCAAGTCTCGGGTTTGGCATTCCGACTTTCGTCGGGGCGAGAACCGGATGGGGTTTTTCTTGAGGAAGCCGCGATTATCCGGCAATCGACCGGCGCGTGCCTGCCGCGGTGAGCTCGCACGGGTCAGGCTGCCGCCGTGCCGGCGATAGCGGACCAGCAGCCGACCTGCCGGTCAGCTCACTGCTTCGGCGCTCGCCATGCGGATCTGCGGATCGACTGCCACGGCATCGGCATCGTTCATCAGTTGCAGCTGGCCGTCCTGGATCAGCACCTGCAGGCGCATGCCCCGCTGCAGCAGGGTGACCAGTGCGGCGACGGTGTCGGCGCTGATGTCCAGCACGCTGAGATTGCGGTGGCGAGCCAGCGTGGCGGCGTGGCGGTTCCACCAGAGCTCCGCCGCGTTGCCGCCGTAATTGATCACCACCACCTGGCGCGCACGGCCGCAGGCCTTGCGGACGCGCGTCTCGTCGGGCTGACCCACGTCGATCCACAACTCGATCTCGTCGGTATACGCCTTGCGCCACAGCGCCGGCTCGTCCTCGTCGCTGAGGCCCTTGCCGAACTCCAGCCGCTCGTCCGCATGCATGGCGAACGCGAGCAGCCGCACCATCAGGCGCTCCTCGGTTTCCGACGGGTGGCGCGCCAGGGTCAGCGCATGGGTGGCGTAGTAATGCCGGTCCATGTCGCTGATCTGCAGTTCGACCTTGTAGATGGTGGAGTTGAGTGCCATGCGCATGCCGGAGGACAACAGCCGACCATTGTACGCGGCATGGCGCCGACCTGCCGCCGACCTGCGGCTAGACTGGCCCGATCATGCCGAACGTTCCCTTCCGTCCTGACCGCGGCGCCAGCACGGTGCACCTGCCGCCAGGGCCCTGGCGAAGCGCGCTCGACGCGCTGTGCGCGCACTTTCCCGCGATCAGTCGTGCGCAATGGCTGGACCGGATCGCGCGGGGCCGCGTGCTGGACGGGGATGGCGTGGCGATCGACGCGCAGGTGCCGTACCGCGCGGGAATGCGCCTCCACTACTACCGCGAGGTGGCGGACGAGGCGGAGATACCGTTCGTCGAGACGGTATTGCACGCGGATGAACACCTGGTGGTGGCGGACAAGCCGCACTTCCTGCCGGTGACTCCGGCCGGAGGTTTTGTCGAGCAGACCCTGCTGCGGCGATTGATCCGCCGGCTCGACAATCCGCAGCTCGTGCCGCTGCACCGGATCGACCGCGCCACCGCCGGACTGGTGCTGTTTTCGGCGAATCCCGCCAGCCGCGCGGCTTATCAGGCCCTGTTTCGCGAGCGGCGCATCGACAAGTGCTACGAGGCGTTCGCCCCGGCCTTGCCGGCAGGGGTTTTTCCGCTCTACCGGCGTACGCGCATCGTGCAGGGAGAGCCGTTCTTCCGCATGGCCGAGGTCGAGGGTGAGCCCAACAGCGAGACGCGCATCGAGGTGATCGAGCGCGGCGACACCGACTGGCGCTATGCGCTGCATCCGATGACCGGGCGCAAGCATCAGTTGCGGGTCCACATGGCGGCGCTCGGTGCGCCGATCCGCAACGACGCGTTCTATCCCGAGCTGACGGAGGCGGCGGCGGACGATCATCGGCGGCCGCTGAAGTTGCTGGCGCGGGAGTTGGCGTTCGTCGATCCGTTGTCGGGCGAACCGCGTCGGTTCCGCAGCAAGTTGACGCTCGACGATGGCGCGTGATGGGGATGAAAGGCGGCGGGCAGTGCCGCGCGCCTTCGACCGGGAACTACTCCGCCGGCGTCTTGTGCTTGTAACGACACAGATCGCGGATCACGCAGTGCGGGCAATCCGGCTTGCGCGCCTTGCACACGTAGCGCCCGTGCAGGATCAGCCAGTGGTGGGCGTCCTGCCTGAACTCGGCCGGGATCACCTTGACCAGCTTGTCCTCCACCGTGCGCACGTCCTTGCCGGGCGCCAGCCCGGTGCGGTTGGCGACGCGGAAGATGTGCGTGTCGACCGCGATGGTCGGCTCGCCGAAGGCGGTATTGAGCACCACGTTGGCGGTCTTGCGGCCCACGCCGGGCAGCGCTTCCAGCGCCTCGCGGGTACGCGGCACCTCGCCGCCGTGCTGCTCGATCAGCAGCCGGCACAGCGCGATCACGTTCCTGGCCTTGGCGTTGAACAGGCCGATCGTGCTGATGTAGCGCTTCAGCCCATCCTCGCCGAGGTCGAGGATGGCCTGCGGCGTGTTCGCCACCGGAAAGAGCTTGCGGGTTGCCTTGTTCACGCCAACGTCGGTGGCCTGCGCCGACAGCACCACCGCCACCAGCAACTCGAACGGAGTGCCGTACAGCAGCTCGGTGGTCGGATGCGGGTCGAGTTCGCGCAGGCGCGTGAACAGTTCCACCACGTCGGTGCGCTTCATGAGGATTTCTTCGCCTTCGCGCGTGCCAGCGCCGCCAGTACCGGATTGGTCGACGCGGCGGTATCCACCGCGGCCTTGCGTGCGGCCAGCTCGGCGTTACGCTCGGCGCGTTCGCGCGCCAGCCGGGCGCCGCGGCGCTGGAAGTGAGCGCGTGCGGCATCCGCGTGCGCCTGATCGATCTGCCCCATCGGCATCGGCACCAGTTCGATGCAATCCACCGGGCACGCCGGCACGCACAGCTCGCAACCGGTGCAATCGTCGGCGAGCACGGTGTGCATCAGTTTCGGCGCGCCGATGATGGCGTCGACCGGGCAGGCCTGGATGCATTTGGTGCAGCCGATGCAATCGGCTTCCACGATGCGCGCAAGCATGCGTGGCTTCTCGATGCCGCAGGCGGGGTCCAGCGGCAGCGGTGGCCGGCCCAGCAAGTTCGCCAGTTTCGCGATGCCGGCCGCGCCGCCGGGCGGGCAGCGGTTGATCGCCGCCTCGCCACGCGCGATCGCCTCGGCATACGGCCGGCAGCCGTGGTAGCCGCATTGCTCGCACTGCGTCTGCGGCAGCAGCGCGTCGATGCGGTCGGCCAGGACGGCGATGGGATCACTCATGCGCGGTGCGGGGTGGGCGATAATCGACGCCCATTGTCCCGCAATTGCCGATCACTTGTTGGAGTGTCGCCATGAAACCGTCGTTCCTCGCTTCCCTGTTGCTGGCTGCCGTGCTTGGTGCCGGCGGCTCGATCCTCCTGACCCATGCCGGCACGGCGCAGGCGCAATCGAGCGCTACCGCCGACACGGTGACCGTCTTCGTCGACGCCACGCTGGGTTTCCGCAAGAAGCACATGGCGAACCAGCTCACGAAATCCCACGCCGACTACGCCGCGCGCGGCTACCGCTACGTGGACATGGCGCCGTACAACGAGAACGGCGACCTGGTCGGCTTCTTCGTGACCTACACGAGGCAGTGAACGGTCCGCTGGATCGAGGGCGAGAGCGCACCGCGTGCGCTCCTGCGGGTCGCTCGCCGTAAGGCGGGCAATGCCCGCCCTGCGTGTCAGCGCACGCTGGCGCCGGGCCTGGCGCCCTGGTCGGCATCGAGCAGGAACAGGTCGCTGCCGCCGTCGCCGGCGGACAGGATCATGCCTTCGGACAGGCCGAAGCGCATCTTGCGCGGGGCCAGGTTGGCGATGAACACCACGTTGCGGCCGACCAGTTTTTCCGGTTCGGCGTAGGCGGCGCGGATGCCGGAGAAGATCTGCCGCTTGCCGAGTTCGCCGGCATCCAGTTCGAAGCGCAGCAGCTTGTCCGAGCCTTCCACGAATTCGCAGGTGGTGACCTTGCCGATGCGCAGGTCGAGCTTGGCGAAGTCGTCGATGGAGATGAGGCCGGGATTCGCCCCTTCGACAGGCTCGGGACGGTGGATCCCGGATTCGGGGTTCGTCACGGCAGATTTCGACTTGTCGTTCATGGATTTCTTCGCCGGGGCAGCCGGCGCGGCGGGAACGGATGCGCCAAGCGATTCCCTGGAGGCCTCGACCATCGCCTCGATGCGCTTGGCATCGAGGCGGGCCAGCAGCGGCTCGAAGGTGTTGACGCGGTGGCCGTGCAGTTCGCGGCGGGCGTCGTCGAAGCTGGCGACGGGTGCGGCGAGGAATTGTTCGGCGGCTGCCACGGTGGCCGGCAGTACCGGCTTGAGCAAGCCGGACAGCAGGCGGAAGCCGTGCAGGGCCAGCGTGCAGACCTGCTGCAGTTCGGCGCGGCGGGCGTCGTCCTTGGCGATCAGCCACGGCGCCCTGGTGGCGATGTAGCCGTTGACCAGGTCGGCGATGGCGACGAAACGACGAGTCACCTCGGCGAACTCGCCGGCGTCGTACAACGCGTCGACGCCGTCGTAGTGCGACAGCAGGGTTTGCCACAGCGCCGCTTCCTCCGCCTCGAAACGGTCGGCCAGCCTGCCGTCGAAAAACTTCTGCACGAAGCCGGCGGTGCGGCTGGCGATGTTCACCCACTTGCCGATCAGGTGCGAGTTGACCCGTTCCTCGAATGCCTTGAGATCGAGGTCCACGTCGACCGGCGCCGCGCTGAGCATGGTGGCGAAGTTGTAGCGCAGGAATTCCGGGTGGATGCCGGCGTCGAGATAGGTGCGCGCCTGGATGAAGGTGCCGCGCGACTTGGACATCTTGGCTCCGTTCACCGTCAGGTAGCCGTTGACGTGCAACGCGGTGGGCGTGCGGAAACCCGCGCCATGCAGCATCGCCGGCCAGAACAGGCCGTGGAAGTTGATGATGTCCTTGCCGATGAAGTGATGCATCTCGGCGGTGCTGTCGGGGCCGAGGAAGTCGTCGAACTTCAGGCCGGTCCTGTCGCACAGCGCCTTGAAGCTGGCCAGGTAGCCGACCGGCGCATCCAGCCACACGTAGAAGAACTTGCCCGGCGCGTCGGGGATCGGGAAGCCGAAGTAGGGCGCGTCACGCGAGATGTCCCAGTCCTTCAGGCCGCCATCCAGCCATTCGCGCAGCTTGGCGGCGACGCCGCTGTCGGCCACCGGCTTGCCTTGGGTGAACTTGCCGGCGAACCAGTCGCGCAGCAGCGATTCGAACTTGCCCAGCTCGAAGAAGTAGTGCTCCGAACCGCGCAGCACCGGGGTGGCGCCGGACATCACCGAATACGGGTTGATCAGGTCGGTGGGCGCATAGGTGGCGCCGCAGTTTTCGCAGTTGTCGCCGTACTGGTCCGGCGTGCCGCATTTCGGGCAGGTGCCCTTGATGTAGCGGTCCGGCAGGAACATCTGCTTCTCGGGATCGAACAGCTGCTGGATGTTGCGCCTGGCGATGCAGCCGCCGTCGCGCAGGCGCGTGTAGATCAGCGAGGCCAGCTCGCGATTCTCGTCCGAATGGGTCGTGTGGTAGTGGTCGAAGCTGAAGTGGAAATCGCCGAAATCGGCTTCATGACCTGCCCGGATGCCCGCGATGAAGGCCTCCGGCGTCATCCCGGCCTTCTCGGCGGCCAGCATGATCGGCGTGCCGTGCGCGTCGTCCGCCGCCACGAAATGCACCTCGTTGCCCATCATCCGCTGCGCACGCACCCAGATGTCGGCCTGGATGTAGCCCAGCATGTGGCCCAGGTGCAGCGGACCGTTCGCGTAGGGCAGGGCGTGGGTGACGAGCAGGCGACGACTCATGGGTTGCGTGGCTTCCTTGGGGGGACTGCGCATTATGGCATGCGCCCCCGCCGGTATTGGCCGTCCGGATGGCCATGCCGCAGCGCGCGCGGACTTTGCTCGCCGGGGATTCCGGTGCGGTGGTGCAGAGCGCCTGGCTGCTGTCGCGGGTTGCTGGAGCGCATGTGGGCAGAGTCCTTTCGGCCACGGATCACGGCAGCCTTGCGCCGGGGCCGCGCACCACTCGGCTGGTTTTCCTCGCCTTGGGCATCGGCATGGCAGCCATCGTGCCGGTAATGTTCGGCGCGGTCGGGCGTTTGCCCGGGGCGTCGTCCGGGGTCTCGCTGGCCACGGCGACCATGCCGGGTTACGCCGGCTCAGCGGTGCGGACGCCGGCCGTGCACACAAGAACGCCCCGCACCGGTCGGCGGTGCGGGGCGTGGTCGAAGGTCAATCGACGCAGCGGATGGTCAGGGCTGGCGTTCCCACTGCTGCGAGCGGCCGACCCAGGAAAAGCCGATGTAGCCGCGCACGTTGAGCTTCTGGCCGCCGTCGAGCATCGACAGCTTCACCTTGTAGACCTTGCCGGTCTTCGGGTCGAGGATGTGACCGCCGCTCCAGACGTCGCCATCCTGGTGCACGCCCCACATGATGTTCATGCCTTCGATCGGCTTGTCCTTGCGCTCGCCGTCGCACTTCTTGCACAGCGCCACCTCGCCGTCGCGGGCGATATCCGACGGGCTGCGGTTGAGCAGCTTGACGATGGTGGCCTTCAGCTCGCCATTCTCGTCGGTGATCTGCACGATCGACTTGGCCTGGCCGCTTTCGTCGTCGATGGTTTTCCAGTTGCCCACGGGGGTGTCGTTGGCGGCCAGTGCCGAACCGGCGGCGAGCAGCAGGCAGGTGGCGAAGGCAAAGCGTCGTGCTGACTTCATGGCGTCTCTCCCGTACGAAAGCGTATGGAATCGAGACTGGCGAGGTTCGGCGAGGTCGTCAAGCTGCATTGCGCCATGGCTGCCGGTGCGCCGGTGAGGCGCTGATCTGTGTCAGCCGGCCGTCTGCGGCGCGCTGGCATAATGGGCGTCTCTCTCGACGACCGAACCGACATGACGCAGGTGAATGAAGCCCTGGTCCGCCAGATCCTGGGCGGGCTGATCGACACCCACACCGGTGCCCCGCTGGGCGAGGCCGTGCGCGCCGTGGGCGTCGACGGCGGCCGGGTTTCGGTGGACCTGCAGCTTGGCTATCCCGCCGCCAGCGCGATCAGAGCGATCACCGCGCGGGTGCGCGAGGCGTTGCAGGCCGATCCGGGCATCGAGTCGGCGACGGTGTCGATCACCAGCCGCATCCACGTGCACAAGGTGCAGGGCACGCTGGGGCCGCTGCCGAACGTGAAGAACATCATCGTGGTCGCCTCGGGCAAGGGCGGCGTGGGCAAGTCCACCGTGTCGGCCAACCTGGCGCTGGCGCTGCAGGCCGAGGGCGCGAAGGTGGGCGTGATGGACGCGGACATCTACGGCCCCAGCCAGCCCACCATGCTCGGCGTGCACGGCAAGCCCGCCTCGCCCGATGGCAAGAGCATCCTGCCGATGCAGGCGCACGGCATGCCGGTGATGTCGATCGGCTTCCTCGTCGAAGAGGACACGCCGATGATCTGGCGCGGCCCGATGGTGACCCAGGCGATGATGCAGCTGATCACCGACACCCGCTGGGAACAGCTCGACTACCTGGTCATCGACCTGCCTCCGGGCACCGGCGACATCCAGCTCACGCTGTCGCAGAAAGTGCCGGTGGCCGGCGCGGTGATCGTCACCACGCCGCAGGACATCGCCCTGCTGGACGCGCGCAAGGCGCTCAAGATGTTCGAGAAGGTCGAGGTGCCGGTGCTTGGCGTGGTGGAGAACATGGCCACCCACGTCTGCTCCAACTGCGGCCACGAGGAGAACATCTTCGGTGAAGGCGGCGGCGAGCGCATGGCCACGCAGTACGGCGCGGCCTACCTCGGCTCGCTGCCGCTGGACATCCGCATCCGCGAGCAGACCGATGGCGGCAACCCCACGGTGGCGGCGATCCCCGATTCCGACCTTGCTGCCCGCTACCGCGAGATCGCCCGCAATACCGCCGGCCGGCTGTCGCGCCAGCCGCGCAACAAGTCGCTGGGTCTGGGCAAGATCGTGGTGCAGGGCGTGCCCTCTGCATGACGGCGCCGCGGCGCGTGCTCTGCCTGTGCGGCAGCCTGCGTCGGGTGTCGTCGAATCGCGCCGCGCTGGAAGCCGCGTGCCAATTGGCCGCGGCACCGCTCGAACTGGTGTTGCACGACACGCCGGGCGCGCTGCCGCTGTTCAATCCGGATGACGAGGTCGATCCGTTGCCGCCATCGGTGCTGGCGTTGCGCGAAGCAGTCGGCGCCGCGGATGCGTTGCTGATCGCCTGTCCCGAATACGCCCACGGCGTGCCCGGCGCGTTCAAGAACCTGCTCGACTGGCTGGTCGGCAGCCTGGAGTTTCCCGGCAAGCCGGTGTTGCTGCTGAACACGGCCGCGCGCGGTTCGCACCATGCGCAGGAGGCACTGGCCGAGATCCTGTTCACCATGTCGGCCCGGTTGCTGGCGGCACGGCCCGTGCCGGTGGCATTGCCGGGCGCCGGCTGCACCGCGGCGCAGGTGCTGGCCAGCGCGGAACGCTGCGCGGAATTGCACGCAGCGCTGGACCTCCTGGCCGCGCTTCCACCCCGCCCGTAGGAGCCCGCTGGCGGGCGATGCTCCTGGCCGGGATTCGGGGTTCGCAAGAGTATCGCCCGCGAGCGGGCTCCTACGGGTGACGAAGGCCAGCCGGCTGGCGTGGCGGTACCCCGACCATGTATTTTTGCCGCTTTGCGCCCGGTTGGTTCGGGCTGCCCGCAATCGACCGGAGAGCGCGTGAGCATCAAATCCGACAAGTGGATCCGCCGCATGGCCCAGGGCCAGGGCATGATCGAGCCGTTCGAGCCGGGCCAGGTCAAGCAGAACGACAGCGGGCGCATCGTTTCCTACGGCACCTCCAGCTACGGCTACGACGTGCGTTGTGCGCGCGAGTTCAAGATCTTCACCAACATCAACTCGACCATCGTCGATCCCAAGGCATTCGACCCGAACAGTTTTGTCGACGTGGCCTCGGACGTGTGCATCATCCCGCCCAACTCGTTCGCGCTGGCGCGCACGGTGGAGTACTTCCGCATCCCGCGCAACGTGCTGGTGGTGTGCCTGGGCAAGAGCACCTACGCGCGCTGCGGCATCATCGTCAACGTGACGCCGCTGGAACCGGAGTGGGAGGGGCACGTGACGCTGGAGTTCTCCAACACCACGCCGCTGCCGGCGAAGATCTACGCCAACGAGGGCGTGGCGCAGATGCTGTTCTTCGAGTCCGACGAGGAGTGCGAGACCAGCTACAAGGACCGTGGCGGCAAGTACCAGGGCCAGCAGGGCGTGACCCTGCCGCGTACCTGACCCCGCCTGCCTGAACGGCGGCGCGCGGCAACAGCCGTCGGCGCCACGGACTGCTAGACTTCACCGTTGCCACGACGCCTTCCGGGAGAGCTGCATGAGCCGAATGTCCACCCTGCTTGTCCGCATGTCCGCCGCGATCGTGCTGGGCAGCGTGTTGCTGCTGGCCGGTTGCCACCGCAACCAGGTCAAGAACGAGCAGCACCTGGCGGCGTCGATGAAGGGCGAATTCAGCCTGACCATGCAGGCGTACAAGGACGGGCAATTCCTGATCGATGGCGCGGTGCTCTCGGCGCTCGACGCCGGCAGTCACTTCGCCTACCTGCGCGACCAGGGCAAGCTGCCCGCGAAAGTGCTGTTGATCGACAGCGACGAGGCCAAGGTCGGCAAGAAGCACCTGCAGTATCTGGCCCGCATGTCGATCGACTACGGCTTTGCCGCGTATTTCTTCGACCACAAGGGCCGCCTCACCCAGATCAGCCCGGTCGACGTCAAGGCGCGCAAGCTGGAGGACCACCAGCAGCGCGCGCAGCCGTCCAGCGACGGCGGCGGCTACGAGCCCTCGCAGCAGCACTGAACCGCCGCGACCGCGGCACCGCGAAAAGCCCGTGGCGTGAGCCGCGGGCTTTTTGTCGAACGGCGATCAGGCGATCGTGCCGCCGCCGAGGCGCAGGTCGGCGTGCGTGACGGCCGCCACCCGCAGCGCGATCTCCAGGCCGCGCACCATGTCGTCCAGTGCCATGCTGGGCGCGCCGGGCCGCGATGCGGCCTGCAGCGGCAGCCATGGGATGTGGATGAAGCCGGCGCGCACGCGGCGCTTGGGCGCGCTCCAGTGCAGCGCTGCGTAGGCGAGGTGGTTGCACACGTAGGTGCCGGCCGTGTGCGAGATCGCGGCGGGCAGTCCGGCCTCGTGCAGGGCCGCCAGCATCGCCTTCAGCGGCAGGGTGCTGAAGTAGGCCGCGGGCGCGCCGGGGATCACCGGTTCGTCGATCGGTTGGGCGCCGGCGTTGTCGGGAATCCGCGCATCCTGCAGGTTGATCGCCACGCGTTCCAGCGACAACTGCGCGCGCCCGCCAGCCTGGCCCACGCCCAGCACGATCGCCGGCGTCGTTTCCCGCAGGGCGGCCTTGAGCAGGCGCAGCGAGGCGGCGAACTCGGTCGGGATTTGCCGCGCCACCACCCGATGCCCGCCGATGCGCCGCCCGTGCAGGGCGCGCGCGGCTTCCCACGAGGGGTTGACCGTCTCGCCGCCGAACGGGTCGAAGCCGGTCAACAGGATACGTGGCAGGGTTTTGCTCATCGGGCCTCGCGCGTTCATCGAAACACCAGCAGCCACATCATGGTGAACGTGCTGGCGAAGATCCACAGCGCGCTCCAGGCCTGCGCCTTGATCACGCCGTAGGGGTTGCGCAATTCCAGCAGCGCCGCCGGCACCAGGTTGAAGTCGGCCGCCATCGGCGTCAGCAGGGTGCCGCAGTAGCCGCACAGCATGCCCATCGCGCCGAGGATCGCCGGGTGCGCGCCGTGCTGCTGGATCAGCAGCGGCAGGCCGATGCCGGCCATCATCACCGGAAAGGCGGCAAACGCGTTGCCCATGATGACGGTGAACAGCACCATGCCCAGCGCGAACACCGCCAGTGCCGCGGTGGCGTTGCCAGTGGGCAGGAAATCGGTGGCGATCTCGGCGATCGCCGCGCCCACGCCGCTCCGCGTGAACACCTGGCCAAGCGCCGCGAGCAGCAGCGGCAGCAGGGCGGCCCAGCCGATCGCATCGAGCAGTCGCCGGCCCTCGGCCACACCTTCGTGCACCGGCGTGCGCGCCACCCTTGCGGCGGCCAGCAGGGCGATCACGCAGGCCAGCGCCAGCCCGGTCAGCGTCATCTGCGACTGGGCGAACAATGCGAACTGCCCGATCACCAGGTAGCCGCCGAACAACGCCACCAGCAGGGTCACCAGCGGAATCAGCAGGGCTGGCCCGAACAGCCGGTGGCCGAGTTCGATCGCCGACTGCAGGCGTTGTTCGGCGCTGCGGTTTTCCGGATGCGCCTGGCGGCGCAGCCGCGGCGCCAGGCAGGCCAGTGCGATCACGCCGATGCCGGCGATCTGCGCGGGCAGGGCGTTGCCGGCCGCCGACTGCGCCAGGATGAAATCCCCGGCGCCGAACAGCAGGCCCAGCACGATCCAGAAGGCGGCATGCCAGCGGTGGCCGTCGCGCAAATTGCGCCAGCCGCTGTAGAGCAGGAAGGCGGCGATCAGCCAGTACGCGTGTTCGATCCGCAGCATGCTCAGGCGCCCCGCTCGCGGCGGGCGGCGCGTCGTTGCAGCCGGCGCTGATACAGCCAGATGCGTACCGACTGGATGACGAACGCGGCCACTGCCGTGGGCAGGGCCCACAAGGCGATCGCCAGCGGGCTCAGCTCGATGCCATGCTGGGTGTAGAAGGCCTGGATTAGCAGCACCGCGCCCAGCGCGATGAACACGTCCTCGCCGAAGAAGCGGCCGATGTTGTCGGTGGCCGCAGCGACCGCGCGCAGCTCCTCGCGATCGTCCTGGTCCAGCTCGGGCAGGATCTTCTGCGCCGCGGCCTCGCCCATCGGGGCCAGCAGCGGGCGCACGGTCTGCGCCGCGCCGGCCACGCCGGTCAGGCCCATCGTGGCCAGCAACTGGCGCAGCAGCAGGTAGCCGATCAGCAGCCGCGCCAGGGTCAGGTTCTGCAATCGCGCCATCCAGCGCTGGGCGTGTTCGCGCAGGCCGGCGCGCTCGAGCAGGCCGATCGCCGGCAAGGTCAGCACGAACAGCAGCAGCATGCGCTGAGACACGAAACTGTTGCCCAGCAGGGCGAGCAGGTCGGCCACCGACAGGCCCGCCAGCAGTCCGCTGACCAGGGCCGCCACCACCACCACCGGCACCGCGTTGAAGCGCAGCGCGAAGCCGATCACGATCACCGCCACGCCGAGCAGGGGCCAGTAGTTCATGCCTCACCCGTTGCCGTGATGGTCACCCCGGCCGCTTCCAGCCCGGCGCGCAGGCTGCGCGCCAGGCGTGCGGCATGTACGCCGTCGCCGTGCAGGCACAGCGTATCGGCGCGCATGGCGATGGTGCTGCCGTCGATGGCGGTGACGGTGCCGTCGAGCGCGATCTGCAAGGCCTGCGCAGTGGCCAGTCCGGCATCGTCGATCACCGCACCGGCTTCGCTGCGCGGTTGCAGCGTGCCATCCGGCCGGTAGCGACGGTCGGCGAATGCCTCGGCGGCCACCGCCAGGCCCTGCGCCGCGCCCGCGTCGACCAGTGCCGATCCGCTCAGGCCGAACAGCCGCAGGCGCGGGTCGAACTGGCACACCGCCGCGGCGATCGCATCGGCCAGCGCGCGATCGCGTGCCGCCATGTTGTACAGCGCGCCATGCGGCTTGACGTGGCTCAGCCGGGTGCCGGCGGCGTGAGCGAAGCCGTGCAGCGCGCCGAGCTGGTACAGCGTCATCGCGTGCACCTCGGCGGGTGTCACGCGCATCTCGCGGCGGCCGAAGCCCTGCAGGTCGGGCAGCGAGACGTGGGCGCCGATCGCCACGCCGCGCTCCATCGCGGCGGCCACGGTCTGCTGCATGGTCATGAAGTCGCCGGCGTGGAAGCCGCAGGCGAGGTTGGCCGAGCTGACCACATCGAGCAGCGCAGCGTCCTCGCCCATTCGCCAGGCGCCGAACGATTCGCCGAGGTCGCCATTGAGGTCGATGCGCGTCATGCAAGGCCAGTCATGCGGGGAGGAGTCCGTCGTGTTGCAGTCGTCGCGCGATCTGCCGGTACAGGGCGTCGAGCGCGTGCTCGCGGCGCCGCAGGCGATCGGCAGCCTGTTCCAGTGTGCCACGGCGAAAGCATACGGGATCGCCCGGCCGGCGTTGCGCCAGGCGCGGAAGATCCGCCGCGGCAAGCTGGCCGATGCGCGGATAGCCGCCGGTCACCGGCGCCTCGGCCATCAGCACGATCGGCTGGCCGGACGGCGGCAGTTGCATCGTGCCGGGCAGGGTTGCCTCGGAGATCAGTTCCAGCGGTGCGCACAGCTGCAGGCGTGCTCCGTCCAGACGGCTGGCGGTGCGGTTGCTGTCGCTGGCGACGCGGAAAGTGCCGGTGTGCAGTGCTTGCCGCGACACCTCGTCGAGTTGCGCGTGGTGGCTGCCGGGCAGCAGCATGAGCGGCGTTTGCGCGAAGTCGAACCATGGCCGCGGGTCGAGTCGCCATGGCAGGGCGTGGGGATGGTTCGCCGGCGCCGCGCTGCTGGCGGCGTTGCCGACCGGCAGCGTGTCGCCGGTTTGCAGCGCGCGGCCGAGCCCGGCGTGCAGGTCGCTGCTGCGGCTGCCCAGCACGGCGGCCACGTCGAAACCCCCGCGCACGGCCAGGTAGCTGCGGCAGCCGGCGGCCATGCGGCCCAGTTGCAGCACGCTGCCGGCGGGCAGCCAGCAGGCTGTCCAGGTCGGCAAGTCGGTGTCGCCGGCCCGGGCGGCGATCGGCGCACCGGTGATCGCGATCCATGTCGCGCGCTCGAAGCGCAAGGTTGGCCCGAGCAGGGTGCATTCGAGCGCCGCCTCGTTCCCGCGATTGCCGACCAGCGCGTTGGCCAGGCGCCAGGCCGGCAGGTCCATCGCGCCGGCGCGGCCCACGCCGATCGCTGCATGGCCGGGGCGGCCGCGATCCTGCAGCGTGCCGAGCAGGCCGGGCTTGAGCACGCGCACGCTCATCGGTGCCGCGCCGCATCGAGGTCGGCGAACTCCTCCGCGTCGATCGCGCGGAAGCGCACGCGGTCGCCGGCGGCCAGCAGCGAAGGTTCGCTTGCGTCGGCGTCGAACAGGCGCAGCGGCGTGCGCCCGATCAGATGCCAGCCGCCGGGCAGTTCGGCCGGATAGATGCCGGTCTGCGCGCCGCCGATCGCGACGCTGCCGGCAGGCACGCGGGTGCGCGGGTCGCGTCGGCGCGGCATCGCCAGCGTGGGATCGAGCCCCAGCAGGTAGGGGAAGCCGGGCGCGAAGCCGAGCATCGCCACGCGGTAGTCGACGCCCACGTGGCGAGCCACCACCACCGTCCCGGACAGGCCCAGGTGCTGCGCCAGTTCATGCAGATCCGGGCCGTGCGGGCCGCCATAGCACACGGGGATTTCGTGGATGCGGCCAGCGCCGGCCGGCGCGTGGCGGGTTTCCAGCGCGATGCGCGCGGCCCGTTCCACGCGCTGGTGCGCACTCGCCGCCTCGTCGCCTTGCCACGCCGCCGGCGCGAATCGCAACAGCACGCTGGCATAGGCTGGCACGCATTCCAGCGAAGGCAGATCCCGCAGCGCGGCCACGGCGGCGTGCACGCGGTCGTTGAGCACCGGCTCGATGCGGTCGCCGAAGCGCAGCAGCAGCGCATCCTCGGCCAGCGGCTCGAACTGGATCGCGTCGGCCGGCACGCTAGCCGGGCGCCGCGAGTGCTTGCCGCAGCGCGGTCATCCGCTCGTGCAGCACGGCTTCGGCGCAGGGCTCGCGCTGGCCGTGGCCCCACACCGGGCCGGGCCAGCCGGCATCGCCCTCGCGACGCGCCACCACGTGCACGTGCAACTGCCGCACGATGTTGCCCAGCGCGCCCAGGTTGAGCTTGTCGCACGGCATCGCCGCACGCAGGGCGGCGGCGGCGCGGTTGACTTCGTGCCACAGCGTGGCCTGTTCGCCCTCGTCCAGGTCGGCGATCTCGACCAGGCCGTCGCGGCGCGGCACCAGCAGCAGCCAGCCGTAGCGCGCGTCATCCATCAGGCGCACGTCGCACAGCGGCAGCGAGGCGAGCAGGCGGGTGTCGGCGGCCAGCCGCGGGTCGAGGGTGAACGCCTCGCTCATGCGTTGGCCAGGTGCTTGTCGAAGAAGGCCAGCGTGCGCTGCAGCGCCAGTTTGGCGCTGGCTTCGTGATACGCCTTGCTGCCATCGCGGTTGAACGCGTGGTCCGCCGGGTAGGTGAACAGTTCCATCTGCGGCAGCGCCACGCGATGTTTCTCCACCATCTCCGGCGTGATGTTCTGATCCTTCTCGCCGAAATGGAACATCACCGGCGCCCTGGGCGCCTCGTGCAGGAACGGCAGGTTGCGCGCGCCGTAGTAGCTCACCGACGGCAGCCCCAGGCGCAGCGCGGCGAGCAGGGCGACGGTGCCGCCCCAGCAGTAGCCGACCGTGCCGATTTTCCCCGCCGAGGAAATGGCCTCGGCGGCGCTGGCGACGTCCTCGACGGCACGCTCCAGCCCCAGCTCGTTGACCAGGTTGCGGCCCTTGTTGGTGCCGACCTGGTCATAGGCCAGTTCCACGCCGCTTTCCAGGTGGTCGAAGAACGCGGGCGCGATCGCGGTATAGCCGAGCGCGGCGAAGTGGTCGACCACCCGGCGGATGTGCGCGGTGACGCCGTAGATTTCCTGGATCACCACCAGGCCGCCCTTGGGCTTGCCCTCGGCGGTGGCCATGTAGGCGCCGATGCAATGGGTGCCGCCGGTGGGGATGGTGATGTCCTGGCCCATGGCTCTGCCTCGATCAGTTGCCGATGCGGCGATGGTAACCGCAGCGGCGAGGGCGTGGCCGTCACGTATAATCAACCGTTTTCGCGCCCTGCCACGGTAGCCGTCCGCCATGCCCCAGCCCACCCAGAAGATCGGCTTCGTCAGTCTCGGTTGCCCCAAGGCGCTGGTGGATTCCGAGCGCATCCTCACCCAGCTCAAGGTGGAGGGCTACCAGATCGTGCCCAGCTACGGCGAGGCCGACGCGGTGGTGGTGAACACCTGCGGCTTCATCGACGCGGCGGTGCAGGAGTCGCTGGACTCGATCGGCACCGCGCTCAACGAGAACGGCAAGGTGATCGTCACCGGCTGCCTGGGCAAGCGCGCCGAGCTGATCCGCGAGGCCTATCCGGACGTGCTCTCGATCAGCGGCCCGCAGGATTACGCCAGCGTGATGAGCGCGGTGCACGAGGTGTTGCCGCCCACGCGCAACAAGTTCCTCGACATCGTGCCGGACACTGGCGTGAAGCTGACGCCGAAGCACTACGCGTACCTCAAGATTTCCGAGGGCTGCAACCACCGCTGCAGCTTCTGCATCATCCCCTCGATGCGCGGCAACCTGGTCTCGCGGCCGGTCGACGAGGTGCTGGTGGAGGCCGAGAAACTGGTCAGGGGCGGCGTGAAGGAACTGCTGGTGATCTCGCAGGACACCAGCGCCTATGGCGTCGACGTGAAGTACGCCGAGCGCCCGTGGCGCGGGAAGAACTACCGCACCCGCATGACCGAGCTGTGCGAAGGCCTGTCCGAACTCGGCGCGTGGACGCGCCTGCACTACGTCTACCCGTACCCGCACGTGGACGAGCTGATGCCGCTGATGGCGGGGGGGAAAATCCTGCCCTACCTCGACATCCCGTTCCAGCACGCCAGCCCGCGCATCCTGAAATTGATGAAGCGCCCCGGCAACATCGACAAGACGCTGGAGCGCATCCGGAACTGGCGCAAGCTGGTGCCGGAGCTGACCATCCGCAGCACCTTCATCGTCGGTTTCCCCGGCGAGACCGATGCCGAGTTCGAGGAGCTGCTGGACTTCCTGCGCGAGGCCGAACTCGATCGCGTGGGCGCGTTCGCCTATTCGCCGGTGGACGGCGCCAAGGCCAACGAGCTGCCCGACGCGGTGTCCGAGGAACTGAAGGAGGATCGCCTCGAACAGTTCATGGCGGTGCAGGCGGAAATCTCCGCCGCCAAACTGCAGCGCAAGATCGGCCGCACGCTCAAGGTGCTGGTGGACGAGGCCGGCGTCGACGGCGCGGTGGCTCGCTCGGCCGCCGATGCGCCGGAGATCGACGGCTGCGTGCTGATCGCCGACGGCCAGCAGCTGAAGCCGGGCCAGTTCGTGGACGTGGTGGTCGAGGCGGCCAGCGAACACGACCTGCACGCGCGCCTGGCGCATCCCGCGCTCAAGATCGTGTAACGCGCCATGCGCTATGTGGCGCCGGCGCGCGGTGCGGTCGATCCGCAAGTGTTCGGTCGGATGCCGCTGGCCGCGTGGCGCGAGCACGCCCGGTTGGTCGAGGGCCGCGACTGGCCATCCATCGATGCGCTCAATGCCGCCCGCCCTGCCGGCATGCACGAACGCTTCGTGGCGCAGACCCGTGAACTGCTGGCCGACGGCCTGCACTACGAACAGCGCATTGCCGGACACGGCGCGATCGCTACCCGCGAACGCAACTGGCACGACCTGTTCAACGCACTCGCCTGGCTGCGCCACTGTGCGCTCAAGCGCGCGCTCAACGCGCGGCAGGTGGCCGAAATCGCCCGCATGGGCACCAGGCAGCGCTCGCGTGCGCAATGCGCACTGACCCATTTCGACGAGGCCGGTGTCGTGGTCGCGCTGCGCGATCCGGCGCTGCTGGCGCTGTGGAATGCGCATGACTGGCATGGCCTGTTCTGGCGCGAGCGGGAGGCGTGGTTCGACGGGCGCATCCATGTCGAGGTGTTCGGCCACGCCTTGCTCGAACACGCGCTGACACCGGCGCAACTGCTGGTGGGCAAGGCGCTGGTGGTCGCCGGGCCGCGGTTGTCACCGGGCGAGGTCCTCGAAGCCTGCGCGCAGGCCATCGGCAACGGCGATGTGCTCGGCGATCCGCTGGAACTGCGCCCCTTGCCGCTGGCCGGCGTGCCCGGCTGGCATCCGGACAACGAGCAGGAGGCTTTCGTGCGCGAGGCGGCGTGCTTTCGGCCGGTGCGGGCCGGGCGGAGTTACCCGCCGCCGCTGGCCGGAGGTTGACCGATCGCCCGGAAACCCTGCATCCGCATCCGGGCCGGCATCTTCCGCGACGCCGAAGCCCTCCCCGTGCTTGCCGGATCGACCGATCGCGACTATATACGAGCAATCGGGGAGCACGGGGTTCGAGGGAGCAGGGCATTGAATATCGCGGGTTTGCGACGACGCCAGGGGCGTCTCGGGCGTGGCGTGACGTGGATGCTTGCAGCCCTGCTCACCCAGGGTGTGCTGCTCGCGTGCGCCGGTGCGGGGACGGCGCAGGCAGCGACACCGATGGAGCCGATCCGCTTCGGCATCCTGCCGATCGGCAGCGCGGCCGAGTCGCTGGAGCAATGGCGGCCGCTGCTGGACGACTTGCACAAGCAGTTGGGCCACCCCGTGACCACCGTGTCGGTGAGCAGCTACGCCGGCCTGTCCGACGCCATCGGCGCGCAGCGGGTGGACGTGGCCTTTCTCTCCGGCAAGCTCGCGGTGGAGGCGGTGACGCAGCAGCACATGCAGGTGTTCGCCCAGTTCGTGCGCAACGATGGCGTCAACGGCAACGTCGCCATGCTGGTGGTGCGCAGCGACAGCCCCATCCGCGATCTGAACGACCTGCTCGCCACGACCAACCACGGCTGGCGTTATGCGCGCAGCGAACAGCTTTCGGTCACCGGCTATACCGCGCCGGAAGCCTACGTGTTCGCGCCGCGCGGGCTCAATTCGGACACCTTCTTCGCCAACGTGCGGGTGGGCGATCATCAGAGCAACCTGCTCGCCGTGGTCAACCGCGAAGTGGACGTGGCCAGCAGCAACAACCCGGACATGGACCTGTTCCGGCGCAACTTTCCGCGCGAGGCAGCGCAACTGCGGGTGATCTGGCGCTCGCGGCTGATTCCCTCCGGCGTGCTGGTGATCCGCGACGGCATGCCCGAATCGCTGCGCCACAAGCTCACGGCATTCCTGCTGGCCTACGGCAAGGCGCCCGGCGAGGTCGGCGAGCGCCAGCGCGAGCGGCTGGCGCGGATTCCGGACCTGGGCGGTTTCGCGGCGGAGACCAACCACGTGCTGCAGCCCTTCGTCGACATGCAGTACACCCTGCTGCGGCAGCAGGCCGAGCAGGGCCGGTGGATCAGCCCGCAGGCACGGCAGGCGCGGCTGGCGCAGATCGAACGCGACCACCAGCATGCATTGAAGCTGCTGCGGCCGCATTGAGCGGTCGACTGGCCCGCGTCAGGCTTCCTGCTCGTAATCCACCGACAGCACCACGAACTCCGCCCGCCCGCCCGGCAGCTCGGCGGAGAATTCGTCGTCGACGCGCTTCTTCAGCACGGCCCGCGCCAGCGGCGAGTCGATGCTGATCCAGCCGCGCCTGGCGTCAGTCTCGTCCGGGCCCACGATGCGGTAGCGGTGGACTTCGCCGCTGTCCACGTTCTCCAGCCCGATGCAGGCGCCGAAAAACACGGCGCGGCGATCGCCCGGCACGCCCTCGGCAACTTTCAGTGCGGGAATGCGTTTGCTGAGGTAACGCGCGCGGCGGTCGATTTCGCCGAGCTGTTTCTTGCGATAGGTGTATTCGGCGTTCTCCGAGCGATCGCCTTCGGCGGCTGCCGCGGCGAGGGCCTTCACCACTTCCGGGCGCAACACGTGCCACAGGTGGTCGAGTTCGGCCTTGAGCCGTTCGAAGCCGTCGCGGGTGATGATCGCGGTGGAGCCGGGCGAGGGCGGGCGCCAGCGGCTCATGCCGGGCTGGCCAGTTGTCGTCGCTGGGCGTCGATCTCGCCGCGCAGCGGGTGCTCGGGCCAGGCCGCGACGAGCCGGTCGAGCAGCGCTGCCGCGTCGGCGTGCTGGTCGGCGTGGGCGGCCAGTGCGCGTGCGGCCAGCAGGCCGTAGTGCGGCGCCTGCGGGTCGCGTGGCCAGTGCGCGACATAACCCTGGCTGAGATGGATCGCGAGGCGGCTCATGCCCATCCGCACGGCCAGGTCGGCCAGGGCGCCGCAGGTCTGCGGGTCGTCCGGGATGAAGCTTGCGTCGATGCCGCAGCATTCCTGCAGCACGCCGAGGGCGCGCCGCGATTCGCCCTGGGCGATCAGCGCGGCAATCCAGATCTGGCCGTGCACCAGCAGGTCGTCGCGCAGGCCTTGCCGGTGCAGCAGCTCGCGGTAGAACTGGTGCACGGCGGGTGGCGCCGCGCGCTCGCGCAGTCGCGCGGCAAGTTGGCGCAACGCGGCCTGCGGATCGTCGGTTGCCTGCTGGCGCGCGGCATCCACCAGCCGGTCGTCGGCGTCCTGCCCGGAAGCCTTGGCCAGCTCCGGCGCTTCCGGCACCATGCCGAAACGCTCGTGGCGCTGGTGGATCATCGCGCCCATGAGATGAAAGGCGAGCACGATCAGGTAGGTGTAGGCGAATGCGAACAGCGGCAAGGCGAGCAGTCGCGGCAGCCGCGCAGTGGTGACCGAGGCGACCACGATCAGCACGCCGAGCAGCAGGTTGATCGCCACGGGGACCAGATACGCGCCGCCGAAACCGCCGATGATGCGCAACCAGTTGAGCGGATTGATGGCCAGCGCGAGGTTGCCGTCGAACGCCAGCGACATGTCGATCGCCGGCAGCACCAGCGCCGCCAGGAGCAGCACCGGCCACAGCAGGCGCGGGAAGAACACGATGGAGACCACGCACAAGGCGACCACCAGCAGGTGAATCGCGGTCAGTCCCCAGCCGCTGGCGCTGTTGCCGTCACTGCCCACGTCCGGCGGGTCGGCGTAGCCGTTGGCGGTGTGCTGCATGCAGTCCGCGGCATAACGCCAGGTGGCGGCCCAGACCAGCGCGCTGGCCAGCGCACCGACATAGCCCGGCAGCAGGCCGACGTAGTGGGCCAGCGCCAGCGCCACGCAGGTGGCCAGTGCGGCGCCGCGCAGCGGATAGCCGAAACCGTCCCGCAGGCGCTGCGCGAACGGCGTGTCGGCGGCGACGATTTCGACGCGCGGCATCAGAGCCTGCTCCATGTCTCCGCATGGCCCGCGCCGGGAGCTGTTTGCGCGCAGGCCAAGGAAGAACGAAGGAGTGGACGTCCGTCCACGACCGAGTGATGACGCAGGGATGCGGGCAAACAGACCCGGCCCTTCGGGTTGCCTTGCCGTGGCCGCCATGCGGCAGCGCGCGGCTTGACCTGCCAGCCAGGCAGGCGCTGCGCCACGCGCCACCACCTGACGGCCACGGCAAGGCAACGCGGGCTATGCGGAGACATGGAGCAGGCTCTCACTCAGCGCTTGCCGCCGAAGATGCCGCCCAGCACGCCGCGCAGGATCTGCCGGCCGAGCTGGCTGCCCGCCGTGCGCACCATCTGCTTGCCCATCGTCTCGATCATGCCCTGGCGGCGCTTGGTGCCGAACAGGGCGTCATGCACGGCGCCGCCCCAACCGCCGTCCGCTTCCTTCGCCGAGCCATTGGCCGGCGCGTCGGCCGCCACGGTGGCGGCATTGGCGGCCTTGTCCTCGGCGCGCTTGGCCAGCATCTCGGCGGCCGATTCGCGATTGACCGTGGTGTCGTATTTCGCGCCCACCGGCGAGCGCTGGCGGATGGTGCCGCGCTCGGCCTCGGTGATCGCGCCGATGCGGCAGCACGGCGTGGTCACCAGCACCTGTTCCACCGGCGTGGGCACGCCGCCGTGGGCCAGCGTCGAGGCCAGCGCCTCGCCCACGGCCAGCTTGGTGATCGCCTCGGTGACGTCGAGTTTCGGGTTGGCGACGAAAGTTTCCGCCGCCGCCTTGACCGCCTTCTGGTCGCGCGGGGTGAACGCGCGCAGCGCATGCTGGATGCGGTTGCCGAGCTGGCCGAGGATCACGCCGGGCACGTCGTCGGGATTCTGCGAGCAGAAGTACACGCCGACGCCCTTGGAGCGGATCAGCCGCACCACCTGTTCCACCCGCTGCAGCAACGCCGGCGAGGCGTCGTCGAACAGCAGGTGCGCCTCGTCGAAGAAGAACACCATCTTCGGCTGGTCGAGATCGCCCACTTCGGGCAATTGCTCGAACAGTTCGGACAGCAGCCACAGCAGGAAGGTGGAGTACAGCCGCGGCTTCATGATCAGCTGGTCGGCGGCCAGCACGTTGATGATGCCGCGCCCGCTCATGTCCTGGCGCATCAGGTCGGCCAGTTCCAGTGCCGGCTCGCCGAAGAACTGGTCGGCGCCGTCGCCCTCGAGTTTCAGCAGGGCGCGCTGGATCGCCGCGATGCTGGTCGTGCTGATCAGCCCGTACTGGGTGGACAGCGCCTTGGCGTTCTCGGCGGCGTAGGTAAGCAGGGCGCGCAGGTCGGCCAGGTCCAGCAGCAGCCAGCCCTGGTCGTCGGCGGCCTTGAACACCACTTCGAGCACGCCTTCCTGGGTGTCGTTCAATTCCAGCACGCGGCCGAGCAGGGTCGGACCCATCTCGCTGACGGTGGCGCGCACCGGGTGGCCGAGCTTGCCGTAGATGTCCCAGAACACCACCGGGTTCGCCTGCGCCTTCCAGTCCGCGAGCTTGAGCTTTTCCAGGCGCGCCTTGAGCTTGTCGCCCGGCTCGCCGGCGGCCATCGCCAGGCCGGCCAGGTCGCCCTTGGCGTCGGCCAGGAAGCACGGCACGCCCAGCCGCGAGAAGCCTTCGGCCAGCACCATCAGCGACACGGATTTGCCGGTGCCGGTGGCGCCGGCGATCATGCCGTGGCGATTGCCGTAGTGCGGGTCCAGGCTGACGCTGGTGCTGTCGTTGCGGCCGATCAGGATGTCAGTCATGGCGGTCCTTCCATTGGTAGTGACGCGATTGTAGCCAACCCGGCGCGTGGCTCGCGGTTGTGACGCCGTGCGTTGAGTCCGGCTTCGCGGCCGGCTATGGTGAATGCTTTTTGCAGGTGAAGTTCTTCATGTCGTTGCCCCACGTGTTTCGCCCGCGGCACCTCGCGTCGCTTGTGCTGGCCTGCACCTTGCTGGGCGGCTGCGCCAGCAGCGGCGGCGAGAGGACCCCGACGCCGGCCGATGCGCTGTACGGCCAGTTGAACCAGGCCAGCAAGGGCTACGAGACCGCCTTGCAGCAGGCGCGCGAAGGCGACAGCGATGCGTCGGCACTGAGCCTGCGCCAGTCGCTCGACTTGCTGAAGCAGTCGTCGGCGAAATGTGCGGTGACCGCCGGCTGCGATCCGCAGCGCTTCTTTTCCGTATTCGACCGCCTGCTGCGCCTGAAAGATGGCGATTTCGACGACCTCCCGGATCTGTCCGGGGATGTCGAGTCGTCGCAGGCGGCGCTGGCCACCGGTCATGCCGGTGCGGCCAGCCTGCCGCAGGCGCAGCGCAGCGTGACGCTGCTGCACGGACAGAAGCTGTCGCAGCTGATCGCGATGAACGGGCCGGTGAAGGCAGCGCTGGAGATGTGGCTGACCCAGCGCCGGCCTTACCTGATGGACGCCTGGGTCAATTACCAGTACCTGCGCCACGATATGTGGCCGGCCTACCAGAAGGCCGACCTGCCCGAGGCGCTGCTGTTCGGCATGGTGGCCCAGGAATCCGGCGGCAAGGTGCACGCGGTGTCGCGCTCCGGCGCCTCCGGCCCGCTGCAGTTCATGTATTCCACCGGCATGCGTTTCGGGCTGGGCGTGGACAACGGCTTCGACATGCGCTTCGACCCGGCCGCTTCGGCGCGGGCCAATGCCGAATACCTCAACGAGCAGTTGCGCATCTTCAACAACAACCTGGAGCTCGTCATCGGCGCCTACAACGGCGGCGAAGGCCGCATGCGCCGCGCGGTGGGCGACGACCCGTCGGTGAGTTTCTACGACCCGCGCATCTACGACCAGATGTCGCCCGAGACGCGCGACTACGTGCCGGCGGTGCTGGCGGCGGCGTGGCTGTTCCTGCATCCGGACAGCTACAACCTGCGCTTCCCGAAGATCGACGGCGACCCCGGCAGCATCACGCTCAAGCGCGCCGCGTCGCTTGATGAGCTCACCGTCTGCCTGGGTTCGGCCGATGGCATGGAGGAGGGCTGGTTCCGCACCCTGCGCAACCTCAATCCGCGGCTCGACCCCGATACCAGCCAGCCGGTCGGCGCCACGCTGCGGGTGCCCAAACGACTGGAGCGTGCCTATGCCGCCCGTTGCGTCGATGGTCCGTGGCCGATCCTCGCGGCGGACCTGCACCGTGCGACGGTGCCGGTGGTACCCGATCCGGCGCAGGCGCCGGCGAAGGCGGGTGCGCAGAGAACGACCACGTATCGCGTGCGCCGCGGCGACACCTTGATCAGCATCGTGCGCAAACTGCATTGTTCCAGTGTGCAGGAGATTTCCGAGATCAACGATCTCCAGCACCACCGCATCCGGGTGGGCCAGCATCTGAAGGTGCCGGTCTGCCGTTGAGGCGCGGGGTGGGGCGCCGCCGCGCGGTCAGGCGACGGCGCTCTCCTGCATCCAGCTGTCCGAGGTATCGCTGCGGCTGCCGCCGCCGTGGAGCTCCTTGAGCTCGCGCAGCAACTGCAGCAACTGCCGGTGCTGGGCCTGCAGGTTGGGCTGGGTGGCGGTCTTGGTCTCGTGATAGGCGACCGCCAGCCACAGCGCGATGCCGCGCAGCGCGACCTCGGCGTTGTTCGAACGTGCACGCTCGTAGCCCAGGTCGGTGCCTTGTCCCCACGGCAGGTAGCGCGATTCCGGCGTGGTGCCGTACAGGTGCGGGAAATCGCAGCGCGAGGCTTGGCCGATCTCGCGCAGGGTGAGCATGCTCAGCCGATCGCGGCTGCGCTTGGGCAGGGTCCGGATGCTGCGTTCGACATCGCGGAACTGGCGGCCAAGCTGGCGCGAACGCACCACCGCAAAGAATGGAGTGAGTATCTGCATGGTTCCCCTCGGCACAGGTTCGGCACGGCATGTTGGCCGGTCCGTCGCTAGGAGGTTAACCGGCCACCCCCGGAATTTGCGCGCATAGCGTCACAAAATGACGCGCAACGTCAGTTTTCGGGAAAGTGGCCGCCTGCCACCCTGATCTGACCGATCCGCTGGCCCACGCGAACGTGCTGTTGCGGCGGCAGCGGATCGACCGTCGCGCTGCCCGGCGGCAACAACACGATCACGGTCGAACCCATGTTGAAGCGCGCCATCTCGGCGAAGCGTTCCAGCGTGATGTCCTGCCCGGCAAACGATTTGCGGCGGATCGACGAGGCGTACGGCGGGATCACCAGGCCGTCCCAGACCGTGGCCACCGAAGAGACCAGGATCGCGCCGACCATCACCACCACGAAGGGACCGCGTTCGCCGTCGAAATGGCAGACCAGCCGCTCGTTGCGCGCGAACAGCCGCGGGATCGCCTCCACCGCGAATGGCGCCACGCTGAAGATGCGCCCCGGCACATGCACGGTTTCGCGCAGCGTTCCCTTCATCGGCATGTGCACCCGATGGTAGTCGCGCGGCGACAGGTAGACCGTCACGAAGCTGCCGTTGCGGTACGGCGCGGCGGCGGCCTCGTCGCCGCCGAGCAGTTCGGCGGCGGTGTAATCCTGCCCCTTCGCCTGGAAAATCCGCCCGTCGACGATGCGCCCGGCCTGGCTGATGCGCCCGTCGGCGGGCGAGAGCAGGGTGGCCGGATCGGCATCCGCCTGGCGCGCGCCGGGTTTCAGCTTGCGCGTGAAGAACGCATTGAAATGCTGGTAGGCCAGCGGGTCGGACTGCGCGGCCTCGGCCATGTCCACGTCGTAGTTGCGCACGATGGTGGCGATCAGCCAGTTCTTCCACGGCGCAAACGTCCAGCGCGTGGCCCAGTAGACCAGGCGGGACAGGAAGCGGTGCGGAAGGACGTATTGGAGGAATACCTTGAAAGTCATCCGGGCAGTATAGGGGCGAGGAGTGAGTGGAGAGGCAAGGAGTAAGTGGAGAGGAGTGAGAAAAGAGAGGAACGCATGGGATCGCCGGCAACTGCCTTGGCTTTCTGTCACTTGTCACTCCTCTCCACTCACTCCTCGCCCCTATACTTGCGGGCCATTCCGCTCCGGGCGCCACCGTGACTGCCGATCTCGCCACCATCATCGACTTCATCCGTTACGGCGCCAGCCGCTTCTCGGCCGCCGGGCTGACTTTCGGGCACAGCCACGACAACCCGATCGACGAGGCCACGCATCTCGTGCTGGCCAGCCTGCATCTGCCGCCGGACATTCCGCCGGCCTACGGCGCCGGCCGGCTCACCGCGGAAGAGCGCGCGAACGTGCTGGCGCTGATCGAGCGGCGCGTCAACGAGCGCCTGCCGGTGGCCTACCTGGTCGGCGAGACCTGGTTCGCCGGGCTGAAGTTCAAGAGCGACCGCCGCGCGCTGGTGCCGCGCTCGCCGATCGCCGAGCTGATCGAGACGGGCTTCACGCCGTGGCTGGACGAGCGCCACGTCGAGCGCGCGCTGGACCTGTGCACCGGCTCGGGTTGCATTGGCATCGCGATGGCCGAGTACAACCCCGAATGGCAGGTCGACATCGTCGACATCAGCGACGAGGCGCTGTCGCTGGCGCGCGAGAACATCGCGTTCCAGCACGTCGAGGGCCGCGTCGAGGCGATCCAGTCGGATCTGTTCGCCGGCGTGGCCGGGCGCAAGTACGACCTGATCGTCTCCAACCCGCCCTACGTCACCGAGGACGAGTACGCCGCGCTGCCGGGCGAATACGCGCACGAGCCCAAGCTGGGCCTGACCTCCGGCGCGGACGGCCTGGACCTGTGCCTGCGCATGCTGGACGAGGCGGCTGGTCATTTGACCGAGGACGGCCTGCTGATCGTGGAGGTGGGCGAGAGCGAGCACGCGCTGTCCGCGCTGCTGCCCGAGGTCCCGTTCGTGTGGATCGAGTTCAAGGTTGGCCCGATGGGCGTGTTCGCGCTGGAGCGGCGCGACCTGGTCGAGCATGCGGCGGCGATTCGCGCCGCGGCTGTCGCACGCCGCCCGGGCTGACATGGAACTGGTCACGGCGCGACTGCGGATCGACCCGTTGCGCGCTGAAGACGCCGCGGCGCTGTTCGCCCTGCGCAGCGACCCCGTGGTGGCGCGCTACCAGGGTTGGCGGCCAGCCGATCTCGCCGCCGCGCGTGCCTTCATCGAGCGACAATCGCCCGCAGCCACTCCCGCCGGCTGGTTCCAGCGCGCGATCCGCCTGCGCGAGGACGGCCGGCTGATCGGCGATCTTGGCGTGAACCTGCCCGAGGATGCGATGGAATCGGTCGAGTTCGGCATCAGCCTCGCGCCGGCCGGGCAGGGCCGTGGCTACGCCGGCGAGGCCGTGCGCGCCCTGTTCGGGCAGGTATTCGGCCCGTGGCGCCGGCACCGCATCCACGCCTCGGTCGACCCGCGCAACCAGGCCTGCCTCGCCCTGCTGCGTTCGCTGGGCATGCGTCAGGAAGCCCATCACTGCGAAAGCCTGTGGCTGCACGGCGAATGGGTGGACGACATGATCTTCGCCATGCTCTCCCGCGAGTGGCCAGCGGCGCCACGGCAGGAGCCCGCTCGCGGGCGATGTTCTTGAACCGGGATGACCAGACATTCGTCTGTCGAGAGCCGGGATTGGGGACTCGGGATTCGCAAGATTAAAAAGGCATCGCCCACGAGCGGGCTCCTACAAGAGGGGTGGTGCCGGTATGCTCTGGGCTTTGATCCCGGACGCGCGATGTCAAGCAATTCCTTCGGCAAGCTGTTCACCGTCACCACCTTCGGCGAAAGCCACGGGCCGGCGATCGGCTGCGTGATCGACGGCTGCCCTCCGGGGCTGGCCATCGCCTCGGAAGAGTTCCGCACCGACCTCGAGCGCCGCGCCACCGGCCGCAGCCGCTACACCTCGCAGCGGCACGAGGCGGACGAGGTGGAGATTCTTTCCGGCGTGTACCAGGGCAAGACCACCGGCACGCCGGTCGCGCTGCTGATCCGCAACACCGACCAGCGCAGCAAGGACTACGGCGAGATCGAGCAGACCTTCCGCCCCGGCCACGCCGACTACACCTACTGGCAGAAGTACGGCATCCGCGACCCGCGCGGCGGCGGGCGCTCCTCGGCGCGCGAGACCACCATGCGCGTGGCCGCTGCCGTCGTGGCGAAGAAATGGCTGGCCGAACGCCATGGCGTGCACGTGCGCGGCTACCTGGCGCAGATCGGCGAGGTCGTGCCCGGTGCGTTCGACTGGAGCGCGGTGGAGCAGAACCCGTTCTTCTGGCCCGATGCATCGCAGGTGCCGGCGCTGGAGGACTACATCAACAAGCTGCGCAAGTCCGGCGATTCGGTCGGCGCGCGCGTCAACGTGGTCGCCGAGGGCGTGCCTCCTGGCTGGGGCGAGCCGGTCTACGGCAAGCTGGACGGCGACCTGGCCAGTGCGCTGATGTCGATCAACGCAGTCAAGGGCGTGGAGGTCGGCGATGGTTTCGCCGCCGTCGCCCAACGCGGGAGCGTACATCGCGATGAAATGCGTTTGGACGGCTTTACGTCCAATCACGCCGGTGGCATTCTCGGTGGCATCAGCACGGGACAGGCGGTGACCGCCTCGATCGCGTTGAAGCCCACCTCCAGCATCCTGATCCCCGGCCGCAGCGTGAACCTGGCCGGCGAGCCGGTGGACGTGGTCACCAAGGGGCGTCACGACCCCTGCGTCGGCATCCGTGCCACGCCCATCGCCGAGGCGATGATGGCGCTGGTGCTGATGGATCACGCCTTGCGCCATCGGGCGCAATGCGGCGACGTGGGGCCGGTCGCGCCACGCATCGCCTGAGGCCGAGCCACCGCCACCGGAACCCGTTCGATGACCGACAAGCCGCGCGTCTGGGTGTCCCGCCCCACTTTCCCCGGTGTCATCGCCCGGCTGGAGCCGCATTTCCAGGTGACCGTGGAGGAGACCGAACGCAAGTTCAGTCCTGCCGAACTGGCTGCCCGGCTGGCGGGGCAGGATGCGGTGATCGTCGGCCTCAAGGACCGCATCGGCGCGGCCGAAATCGGTGCGGCCGAGCGCCTGCGTATCGTGGCCAACCTTGCAGTGGGCTACGACAACATCGACGTCGACGCGATGAGCGCTGCCGGCATCGCGGTGTCCAACACCGCCGACGTGCTCAACGAGAGCGTGGCCGACTTCGCCTGGGCGCTGCTGCTGGGCGCGGCCCGGCGCATGACTGCGGCCGAGCGCTGGCTGCGTGCCGGCCACTGGCATGCCACCGAGTTCAAGGCGTGGCTGGGCAGCGACGTGCGCGGTCGCACCCTGGGCATCCTCGGCATGGGCCGCATCGGCCAGGCCATCGCCCATCGCGCGGTCGGCTTCGGCATGCCGGTGATCTACCACAACCGCTCGCCGCTGCCCGAGGCGGTCGAGCGCGCCTGCAACGCACGCCACGTGGACAAGGCGCAGTTGCTGGGCGAGTCCGATTTCCTGGTGCTGGCCTTGCCGCTGACGCCGCGCACCCGACACGCCATCGGCTCGGCCGAGCTGGCCCTGATGAAGCCGACCGCGATGCTGGTCAACATCGCCCGCGGCGGCATTGTCGACGACGCCGCGCTGGCCGCGGCGTTGCGCGACCGGCGCCTGGCCGGCGCGGCGCTGGACGTGTTCGAGGGCGAACCGAAGCTGCATCCGGCGCTGCTCACGCTCGACAACGTGGTGCTCAGCCCCCATATCGCCAGCGCCACGACCGATACCCGCCGCGCGATGACATCGGTGGCGGTGGACAATGTGCTCGCGTTGTTCGGCCATGGTCCGCACGCAGGACGACCACCCAACCTCCTCAACCCGAACGTGCTGTGACCGGCACGCCTCCACTTCCAGAGCAACCCATTCCATGAGTCACAAGAGCAGTTACAAGGTCGCCATGGTCGGCGCCACCGGTGCCGTCGGCGAAGCCCTGCTGGCCATCCTCGCCGAGCGCGAGTTTCCGGTCAGCGAGCTGGTGCCGCTGGCCAGCGAGCGATCAGCCGGTGGCAAGGTCAGCTTCGGCGGCAAGCAGGTCACCGTGCAGTTGCTGGACACCTACGACTTCGCCGGCGTCGACATCGCGTTCTTCTCCGCCGGCGGCTCGGTCAGCCGCGAACACGCGCCGCGCGCGGCAGCGGCCGGCGCGGTGGTGATCGACAACACTTCGGAGTTCCGCTATCAGGACGACATCCCGCTGGTGATCAGCGAGGTCAACCCGCACGCGATCGCCCAGTACACCAACCGCGGCATCATCGCCAACCCGAATTGCTCGACCATGCAGATGCTGGTCGCGCTGGCGCCGATCCACCGCGCGGCGCAGATCGAGCGGATCAACGTGGCCACCTACCAGTCCGTCTCCGGTGCCGGCCGCAGCGGCATGGAGGAGCTGGGCCGACAGACCGCGGCCCTGCTGAATTTCCAAAGCGTGGAACCGGGCAAGAAATTCCCGGTCCAGATCGCGTTCAATGTGATCCCGCAGATCGACGACTTCCAGCCCAACGGCTACACCAAGGAGGAGATGAAGCTGGTGTGGGAGACCCGCAAGATCCTGGAGGACGAGTCGATCCAGGTGAACCCGACCGCGGTGCGCGTGCCGGTGTTCTATGGCCATTCCGAGGCGGTGCACATCGAGACCAGCGACAAGATCACCGCCGAGGAGGCGCGCGAACTGCTGCGCCAGGCGCCGGGCGTGGTGCTGATGGACGAGCGCAAGCCGGCCGGCTACCCGACCCCGGTGGCGCAGGCGGCCGGGACCGATGGCGTGTTCGTCGGGCGCATCCGCGAGGACATCTCGCATGAGCGCGGGCTGGACCTGTGGGTCGTCTCGGACAACATCCGCAAGGGTGCGGCCTTGAATGCGGTGCAGATTGCCGAGTTGCTGATCGAGGATTATCTCTGACCATGCGTGTCCTGCCGTCTCTTGCCGCCATCGGCATCCTGCTCACCGCGTCGGCCTGGGCCGCGCCGCCGGCCGGACCGGCCCGCGCCGGCTCGACGGCCGTCCCGGCACTGCCGGCCGTACGGCAGCGGATGCAACGCAATCAGGTCGAGGTGAAGCGCCTGCAGCAAGAGGTGGCGCGTCAGGAATCAGCCAGCCAGCGCGCCAGCCGGCGCCTGGAGCAGCAGGACGCGCAGATCGCCGAGTTGCGCCGCCAGTTGTTGCAGGTGCAGGCCGCGGTGCCTGATGACCACCCATGACGGGGTGTCCGGGGCAAGAACCGGCAGCAGCAATGTGTCGCAAGTATTCGCCGCGGCTATTGTTGATTGCGCTTCTTGTAACTAAAGTGGCGGCACGGTGACGCGGCCGCCGCCCTGGTGGCGGCATCTTTTCAACAAGAAAGCGTCAGGGATCGCTCGGGGGAACATGCATGAATCGTTCGTTGAAATTGTCGATGCTGGTGGCGCTGGCGCTGGGGAGCAGCCAGCTCCTGGCCGTGGACATGGGCCAGGTCCAGGTCAAATCGGCATTGGGACAGCCGCTGCTGGCCGAGATTCCGCTGCACCCGGCCAGTCCGGCCGAGTTGCAGGGTCTCAAGGTGAAACTGGCCTCCAGCGAGCAGTTTGCCCGGGCCGGCATCGTCGGCGGGCGCACCGACATTCCGCTGCACTTCAGCGTTGCCACCGGCGCGCACCCGGTGATCCGCATCACCAGCAGCGAACCGGTGAACGATCCCTATCTCGACCTCCTCATTGAAGTGGACGGCAAGGACGGCCCCAGCGTGCGCGAATACGCGATCCTGCTCGATCCACCCGGCTCGCACCCGGTCGCGGCAACCCCCGCGCCGGCGCCAGTGGCGGCGCCGCGCCCGGCCAGCCCGGCGCCGCGCCCTGCGCAGCGCGCTCCCGCCCCGGCGCCGCAAGCGGCGGCGGCTACCCGCACTCCGGCTCCCGCTGCCGTCGAGAACGGCCGTCTCGGTCCGGTGCAGAGCGGCCAGACGCTGTCGGGCATCGCCCGCAGCGTGACGCCGACCGGCGTCGACGTGCGCCAGATGATGCTGGCCCTGCAGCAGGCCAATCCGGACGCCTTCTATCGCGACAACATCAACGCGCTCAAGAGCGGCGCGGTGTTGCGCGTGCCCAGCGCCTCCGAGGCGCAGGCCATGAGCCTGGCCGCGGCGGCCGCCGAGGTGAGCCGGCAGAACAGCGACTGGCGCGCCGGCACGCCGGGCAAGCCCGCGGTGGTGGCCGATGCGGCAACGCGCGCTTCCTCCTCCGGCTCGCCCACCACCGGCGCGGCCGACAACGAGGACCGGCTGGCGCTGGTGCCTCCGCAGGCCGGCACCGCCGGCGGCGGGCAGTCATCCGGCAAGACCGACCAGTCCTCTGCCAGCCTGCGCGAGGAATTGCTGCGCTCCCGCGAAAGCGTGGCCAGCCTGAAGCAGCAGAGCGGCGACCTGAAGGCGCGGCTGAAAGACCTCACCGACATCAACGCCAAGAACGAACACCTGCTGTCGCTGAAAGACAGCGAGATCGCCGAGTTGCAGGCCAAGCTGGCCGCTGCACGCAAGAGCACCGGCGCGCCGGCAACCGCTCCCGTGGCTGCGAGCACGGTAGCGGAACCCGCAGCGCTCGCGCCGGCGGTGGCCAGCGCCGGCAGCAGCGCCGAGGCCAGCGAGAGCCCGGTGGCCTCGGCCTCCTCCGGCGCGGCGACCTCGGCATCGGTGGCAGCGGCAGGCACCGCGTTCGCGCCGGCCGGTTCGGCCTCGCTGGCTACTGCCAGTGCGACACCGGCTGCTGCGGCCACGGTTGCGGCCGAACCTGCGTCCGCACCCGCGCCCGCGCCCGCCCCGGCACGCGTGGTCGAGCAACCCTGGTACATGCAGACTTGGGCCTGGGCCGCAGCGGCCGGCGCGGTCATCGTGTTGATTCTGCTTGCCGTTCTCGGTCGCCGCCGCAAGCCTGCGGCCGCCGCCAAGACGGGGGGAGCCTCGCTGGCCGATCGTTTCGGCGCCACGCCGCCGGCAGGCGAGGGCGACGACGATCTGCTGGCCGATGGCGATACCGACCAGGAGCAACTGCTCGACCAGCTGGCCGAGCATCCGGACGACATCTACCTGCATCTGGAACTGGTCACGCTGTACTACTCGCGCCGCGACGTGGAGCGTTTCGAGGCCGCGGCCGAAGCGATGCACGCCCACATCACCGACCCGGAACAGGACGAGTGGCAGGACGTGGTGCACATGGGCGAGGATCTCGCGCCGGGGCATCCGTTGTTCGACCATCATGCGGAGCCTGCCGACGTCGAGTCCGAGGCGACGCAGGCGTTCGACATCGACGACTACGCCGACGACAGCGACGCACCCACCGTGGTTTCCCCGCTGCCGCCGGCGCTGCCGACCGGCACGAAGAAAGTCACCGAGTACAGCTTCGATTTCGACCTGACCCAGCCCGCAGCCGGTGGTTCGCGCACGACGCCGCCGGCGGCCGCGGACGACATTACCGTGGTCAAGCCGCACGCCGAGCCGAAGGCTTCCTGGGATGCGCCGGAAACCGGCGCGTCCGCCGCGGAGTCGGCTGAGTTCAGCGACGATCCGGTCGATACCAAACTCGACCTGGCGCGCGCCTATCTCGACATGGGCGATGCCGATGGCGCCCGCGCGATGCTGGGCGAAGTGCTCAAGGAAGGCAGCCAGATGCAGCGCGACGTGGCGCGCAAGCTGCTCGACGGTCTGGGCTGAGATCGCATCGCGAACGGGACGGAACCGGGCCGGCCTTGCCGGCCCGATTTCTTTTCGGCGGGCATGACGTCGGTGCCTGCCTGCTAATCTTCGACGCTTCCTTCCGGATCTGCGGCATCCATGCGCATCGCCCTCGGCATCGAGTATGACGGCACCGATTTCTTCGGCTGGCAACGCCTGACCGAAGGGCCGAGCGTGCAGGGCGCAGTGGAGGAGGCCTTGTCGAAAGTGGCGGCCCATCCGGTGCTGGTCAGTTGCGCAGGACGCACCGACGCCGGCGTCCACGGCCGCTGCCAGGTGGTGCATTTCGATACCGATGCACGCCGCGAATTGCGCGGCTGGGTGCTGGGCGCGTGCTCGAACCTGCCGGCCAGCGTGGCCGTGTTGTGGGCGCAACCGGTGCCGGACAGCTTCCACGCGCGCTTCTCCGCGCGCAGCCGCCGTTATCGCTATCACATCCTCAACCGGCCGGTGCGCGCCGCGCTGGACGCGCGCTACGTCACCTGGGAGCGCCTGCCGCTGGACGCGCAGCGCATGCACGAAGCCGCGCAATCCTTGCTGGGCGAGCACGACTTCAGCGCATTCCGGGCGCTGTCGTGCCAGGCGCCGCACCCGCGGCGCTCGGTGCTCGAGATCGGCGTTCGCCGCGAGGGCGAGCACGTCATGCTGGAGATCGAGGCCAATGCCTTCCTGCACCACATGGTGCGCAACATCGCGGGTTCGCTGCTGCTGGTCGGTCGCGGCGAGCAGCCGGTGGAATGGATGGCCGAACTGCTCGCCGGCCGCGACCGCCAGGTGGCCGGACCGACTGCACCGGCCTCGGGGCTGACCTTCATCGGCCCGCGCTACGAGGCACACTGGGGCCTGCCCACCGAAGTCTGCCTGACGGGAGCCGGCCCGTGACCCGCATCAAATGCTGTGGCATGACCCGCGTCGAGGATGCGCTGCTCGCCGCGCGGCTCGGCGCCGATGCGATCGGCCTGGTGTTCACCGCGCGCAGCAAGCGGCAGGTGACGCTGGCGCGTGCGCGCGAGATCGTCGCGGCGCTGCCGCCGTTCATCGCCACGGTGGCCCTGTTCATGGACGACGCAGCGGCGCTGGTGCGGCAGGTGGTCGATGAAGTCGATCCCGCGCTGCTGCAGTTCCATGGCGATGAGGGCGACGACTGGTGCGCACGGTTCGATCGCCCCTTCGTCAAGGCGATCGCGATGGGCGATGGCGCTGCGGCGCTGCCGCGCCTGCGCGATTACCCGCGCGCCGCCGGCCTGTTGCTGGACGGCCATGCACCCGGCGAGGCGGGCGGCAGCGGCAAGGCGTTCGACTGGTCGTTGCTGCCCGGCAATCTGGCGCAGCCGCTGATCCTGGCCGGTGGCCTGCACGCCGGCAACGTGGGCGATGCGGTGCGTGCGGCACGTCCGTGGGCGGTAGATGTGGCCAGCGGAGTGGAATCGGCACCGGGGATCAAGGACGCGGCGCGGCTCGAAGCCTTCATCCGCGCGGTGCGCGCGGCCGACGCGGAGCAGGCGGCATGCCGGGAGTGATCGAGGAATATCGCGGCGTCGGGCAAGCACTCGAACTCGCGGGCCTGGTGGATCGTGCCCGCCCGCTGGTGATCCGCGGCCTCTGCCGCGACTGGCCGATGGTGGCATGGTCGCGGCAGTCGGACACCGCCTTTGCGCAAGGCCTGGCGAAGCTGGACAACGGCCGCGAGGTCGACGCGCTGCTGATGCCGGCAGGCGAGGGCGGCGTGATCGGCTACAACGCGAATGTCGACGGTTTCAACTACGCGCATCACCGCGTCTCGATCACCCGGGGTCTGCAGCGGCTGGCGGCCTACAGTCGCCAGGACAATCCGCCGGGGCTGGCGATGCAGAGCGCGCTGATCGCCGACTGCCTGCCCGGACTGCTGGAGGATCATGCGGTTCCCTTCATCGACAAGGCGATCCAGCCGCGCATCTGGATCGGCAACAAGGTCACCACGCCGGCGCATTTCGACGAGTACCACAACATCGCCTGTGTGGCGTGCGGGGTGCGGCGCTTCACCCTGTTCGCCCCGGAGCAGGTGCGCAATCTCTATGTCGGCCCGCTGGATTTCGCGCCGACCGGCGCGGCGATCGGCATGGCGCGGCTGGATCGTCCCGACGATCCGCGTTATCCGCGCTTGAAAGATGCGCTGGCCGCGGCACAGGTGGCCGAACTGCATCCCGGCGACGCGATCTACATCCCGCCGATGTGGTGGCACCACGTCGAGTCGCTGGAGCAGATCAATGCGCTGGTGAACTACTGGTGGAAACCGGTGCCGGCCGGGGGCGACGCACCGGCCACGGCGCTGGGCTGCCTGATGCACTGCATCCTCGTGTTCCGCGCGTTGCCGCCGGCAGAGCGGGCGGCGTGGAAAGGCCTGCTGGATCACTACGTCTTCGGCGACGACGACCCCGCCGCGCACATCCCCGCCGAGCGGCGCGGGATACTCGGCGCGCTCACGCCGGGGCAACTGGCCGAGTTCCGGGAAACCATCCGGCGTTATCTGTGAACTATCCGCTAAGATGGTCGCTTGCCGCAGTGCGGCATGCCCATCCCCGAGTGACCCCATGAGCAAGATTGCGGACTTCAACCTCTACCCCGACGCCCATGGCCGCTTCGGCGAGTATGGCGGCAGCTATGTCGCCGAGACGCTGATGGCGCCGTTGGCCGAGTTGAGCGAGGCTTACGAACGGCTGAGCACCGATCCGGCTTTCCTCGCGGAACTGGATCGCGACCTGCAGCACTACGTCGGCCGGCCCAGCCCGATCTACCACGCCGAACGGCTGTCGCGGCAGGTTGGCGGCGCGCGCATTCTGTTCAAGCGCGAGGACCTCAACCACACCGGCGCGCACAAGATCAACAACACCATCGGCCAGGCGCTGGTGGCGCGGCACATGGGCAAGCAGCGCGTCATCGCGGAAACCGGCGCCGGTCAACATGGCGTAGCCACGGCCACGGTGGCGGCGCGCTTCGGCATGCGCTGCGTGGTGTACATGGGTGCGGTCGACATCGAGCGGCAGAAGATCAACGTCTACCGCATGAAGCTGCTCGGCGCCGAGGTGGTGCCGGTGACTTCCGGTTCGAAGACGTTGAAGGATGCGTTGAACGAGGCGATGCGCGACTGGGTCACCAACGTGGCCGACACCTTCTACATCATCGGCACCGTGGCCGGTCCGCATCCGTATCCGAAGATGGTGCGCGACTTCAATGCCGTCGTGGGGCGCGAGGCACGCGCGCAGATGCTGGCGCAATACGGCCGCCTGCCCGATGTGCTGACCGCCTGCGTCGGCGGCGGCTCCAATGCCATCGGCCTGTTCCATGCCTTCCTCAACGACGCCGACGTGCGCATCGTCGGCGCCGAGGCGGCAGGCGAGGGGATCGCCACCGGCCATCATGCCGCCTCGCTGGCGGCCGGCCGTCCCGGCGTGCTGCACGGCAACCGCACCTACGTGCTGTGCGACGACAACGGCCAGATCACCGAGACGCATTCGGTCTCCGCCGGCCTCGACTATCCCGGTGTGGGGCCGGAGCATGCCTTCCTGAAGGATGCCGGTCGCGCCGAGTACGTCGGCATCACCGACGACGAGGCGCTGGAGGCGTTCCACCTGCTGGCGCGCACCGAAGGCATCCTGGCCGCCCTGGAATCCAGCCACGCGGTGGCGCAGGCGATCAAGCTGGCGCGCGAGTTGCCCAAAGACGGCATCGTGCTGTGCAACCTGTCCGGCCGCGGCGACAAGGACGTGCACACGATCGCGGCGCGCGAGGGAGTGAGCGTGTAGCGAGGAGTGAGTGGAGAGGAGTGAGAAGTGAGAGGAAGTCTCGCACTCCAGAACCGCTCAGACCCGCCCGAGCTCTCTTTCACTTCTCACTTCTCATTACTCACTCCTGTCTTATGAGCCGCATCGACACCCGCTTCGCCCAACTCAAGGCCACCGGCCGCACCGGCCTGATCCCGTTCGTCACCGCGGGCGATCCTTCGCCGCAGCACATGGTGGCGATGATGCATGCGCTGGTGGAATCGGGGGCGGACCTGATCGAGCTGGGCGTGCCGTTTTCCGATCCGATGGCAGACGGCCCGGTGATCCAGCACGCCAGTGAGCGGGCGATCGCCAAGGGCGTCGGTCTCGCGCAGGTGCTGGGCTGGGTGCATGCATTTCGCGAACGCGATGCGGAAACCCCGATCGTGCTGATGGGCTATCTGAACCCGCTGGAGATCCATGGCTACGCGCGCTTCGCGCAGGAGGCTGTGGCGGCCGGCGTCGATGGCGTGCTGCTGGTCGATTGTCCGCTGGAGGAGTCGACCGTGCTGCAGTCGCTGCGCGGGGCGGGGTTGCAGCAGATCCTGCTCGCCGCGCCCACCACCGCACCTGCGCGTATGGCGCAGTTGTGCAGCTCGGCGGAAGGCTTCCTGTATTATGTATCGTTCGCTGGCGTCACCGGAGCGGCGCAGTTGAGCGTCAGCGAGATTGCCGAGCGCGTTGCCGAAGTCAGGAGCCTCGCCGGTACGCCGGTGGCGGTGGGGTTCGGCATTCGCGATGCGGCCAGCGCCGCAGCGATCGGCGGCTTCGCTGACGCGGTCGTCATCGGCAGCGCGCTGGTCGAAAGCCTGGCGGCGGCCACGGATGCGGCGGATATCGCAGGTCGTGTGCGCAGTTTCCTGCAGCCGATCCGCGCGGCGCTGGATGCACGCTGAGGCGGTCGACCCGGCCGTCTCGAAAGTTTGAGGTATTGCGATGAACTGGCTGCAGAAGATCATGAACCCGCGTACCCGCACGCTCCCTTCGGGCGGCGGCAAGGGCTCGGTGCCCGAGGGTGTGTGGGAGAAGTGCGCGGGCTGCGGCACCGTGCTGTACCGGCCTGAACTGGAACGCAACCTGATGGTGTGTCCCAAGTGCGGCCACCATCACTACATCAGCGCACGGGCGCGCCTGGGCGCGCTGCTGGACGAAGGTTCCGGCCAGGAACTGTGGGCCAGCATGGAACCGGCCGACCCGCTGAAGTTCCGCGATTCGAAAAAGTATCGCGACCGCATCATCGCCACCCAGAAGAAACTGGGCGAGAAGGACGCCATGGTCGCGATGAGCGGCCGCCTGAAGGGACGTCCGTTGATGGCGGTGGCGTTCGAGTTTGCCTACATGGGCGGCTCGATGGGGTCGGTGGTGGGCGAGAAGTTCGCCCGCGCCGCCGAACGTGCGCTGGCCGACAAGAGCGCGCTGGTGTGTTTCTCCGCCACTGGCGGTGCGCGCATGCAGGAGGCGCTGTTCTCGCTGATGCAGATGGCCAAGACCTCGGCCGCGCTGGCGCGTCTGCGCGATGCCGGCGTGCCGTACATCAGCGTGCTGACCAACCCGACCACCGGTGGTGTCTCGGCCAGCCTGGCGATGCTGGGCGACATCAACATCGGCGAGCCCAAGGCGCTGATCGGCTTCGCCGGCCCGCGCGTGATCGAGCAGACCGTGCGCGAGACGCTGCCGGAAGGCTTCCAGCGTTCGGAGTTCCTGCTTGACCACGGTGCGATCGACCTGATCGTCGACCGCCGCGAGATGCGCGACAAGCTTGCCGACCTGTTCGGCATCCTGACCCGGGCCGATCGCGCGGCCTGAGCGTGCGTCGCGTGTCGCGGAGCGATGCCGCCCACGGGCGGCATCGTCGTATCGCGGGCCGGGTTTTCCACAGCTTCTGTGCGCCGTCGCTGTACAAGCCTGTGGACAACCGCGCTTCGTCCTTTGCCGGCAATGACTTGCCACGCCTTGATGATTTTCTGAGCAACGGCGCGAGAGTTTTCCACAGCGACTGTGGAGCACGTTCGGCAAAGCCTGTGGACAAATTCGCTATCTGCTTGAGCGCAAAGGCAGCCACGACGGCGTGAGCATATTGCGCACAGTGGGCGGCGGCGCGGTGCAGCGCTTACACTGGGAGTTCCCCTTTGCTGGAGGTTCCCTCGATGAATCGCATCCTGCTCATTCTCGCCCTCACCGGTCTGGCCATTGTCGCGATGGCAGCCGAAGCACCTGCGCTGCCGGGCACGTCGGCGCCGGCCGCCGCCAGGGTCTACATCATCTCGCCCGCGGACGGCGCCACCGTCGGCCAGGAATTCACCGTGCGCTTCGGCCTCGAGGGCATGGGCGTGGCGCCAGCGGGCGTGACCAGGGAGCACACCGGCCATCATCACCTGCTGGTCGACGTGAAGACCTTGCCCGCCGCCGGCCAGCCGATTCCGGCCGACGCCAACCACATCCATTTCGGCGGCGGACAGACCCAGACCACGCTGAAGCTGGCCCCGGGTACGCATACTCTGCAACTGGAGCTGGGTGACGCGAATCATGTGCCGTTCGTGCCGGCGGTGGTGTCGAAGAAGATCACCGTCCACGTCAAGTAATCGCCGGGACGTGCGACGCAATCAGTCGCCGAAGTAGATCGACACGCCCAGATTGCCCTGCCACTGGTTTGCCGAGCCGTGCAGGCGATGGTCGAAGCCCGCGTCCAGTTGCACGCGGGGCGTGACCATCCACTGCACGCCGGCACCGGCGAGGCTGCCGCTGCCCTCGCCGGGCAGGTGCTGCCAGGCGAGTTCGGTGTACAGGGTCAGCGCCGACGACAGCGCATGGCTGTCGTCCAGCGCCACGGTGGGGTTGTCGGCGCCGCCGCGGCGCACGTTCTCCAGGTAAAGGCCCAGCGAGTGGCGCTCGCTGACATCCAGGTTGAACTGCGCGCCGAGCAGGTACTGGCGATGGTCGCCGCGGAACTCCCGCTCGCCGTCGGTGAAGGTGACGCTGCCCAGCAGACCCCAGCTGAAGCCCGCATGGCTCGACGGCAGCGCCAGCTTCAGCCCCAGCTGGCTGTCGCCGCGGCCTTCCCTGTGCACGCTGCCGCCCGGGTTGGCTTGCCGCAGCACGTTCCAGGAGTCGCTGCCCCATTGCATTTCCAACGGCCCGCCGAGCCCGATGCGCAGCAAGCTGTCGGCGGTGTACTGCGACACGGTGACGCCATCCTGCCGGTCGCGGCTCCAGTCCGGCAGGCCTTGTTCGAGGATTGCCTCGCCAGCGGCCAGCACGCCCGGCGTGAAACCGTAGCCGGGGCGGTCGAAACCGGGGTTCTCCGCCCTTGCGGGTGCGGCGGCGACAAGCAGCGCCAGCGCGAGCATGGAGGTGGGCAGGGCGCGCATGCGAGGCCGGCGCTGCCCGCGGTATCGGTTAAAATCCATCGTTTCTCCTTGTTGTCCGGAACATCATGGCCGTCCGTACCCGTTTCGCTCCCAGCCCCACCGGCTTCCTGCACATCGGCGGCGCGCGCACCGCGCTGTACTGCTGGCTGGAGGCGCGTCGTCGCGGCGGACAGTTCATTCTGCGCATCGAGGATACCGATCGCGAACGTTCCACCGACGCGGCGGTGCAGGCGATCCTCGACGCCATGCACTGGCTCGGCCTCGATGCCGACGAGGGCCCGTTCTACCAGACCCGGCGACTCGACCGATACAGGCAGGTCGCCGACCAACTGGTCGCCGCCGGCAAGGCCTACTACGCCTACGAGAGCAAGGAGGAAATCGAGACGATGCGCGAGGAGGCCATGCAGGCCGGCGAGAAACCGCGCTACAACGGTTACTACCGCGATCGCAACGAGGCGTGCCGCGACGATCCCAACCGGGTGATCCGCTTCCGCAACCCGATCGAAGGCTCGGTGGTATTCGAGGACAAGGTCAAGGGCCGCATCGAGATCGCCAACAGCGAGCTGGACGACCTGGTGATCTTTCGCTCCGATGGCTGGCCGACCTACAACTTCGCCGTGGTGGTCGACGACATCGACATGGGCGTCACCGAGGTGATCCGCGGCGACGATCACGTCAACAACACGCCGCGGCAGATCAACATCTATCACGCGCTCGGCGCGCCGGTGCCGGAGTTCGCGCACCTGCCGATGATCCTGGACAAGGAAGGCAAGAAGCTGTCCAAGCGCACCAACGCGGTCAGCGTGATGGATTATCGCGAGCAGGGTTTCCTGCCCCACGCGATCCTCAACTACCTGGTGCGGCTGGGCTGGTCGCATGGCGATCAGGAGATCTTCTCGCGCGAGGAGATGATCGCGCTGTTCGACATCGCCGACGTCAACAAGGCGGCCTCGCGCTTCGACACCGAGAAGCTGGCGTGGCTGAACCAGCATTACCTGAAGACCGACGAGCCGCAGTCGTTCCTGGCCGAGTTCGAATGGCACCTGCAGCGCGCCGGCGTGGACGTCGCGCAAGGCCCCGCGCCGATCGAGGTCATCGTGGCGCTGCGCGAGCGCGTGCACACGCTGAAGGAAATGGCCGAGCGGGCGAAGATCTGGTACGGCCCGATCACTGCCTGGGACGACAAGGCGGTGGCGAAGCATCTCGGCAATGCCGGTGCCCCGGGCGTGCTGGCGGCGGCGAAGACGCTGCTGAGTGCGTGCGAGTGGAAGCCGGCGGCGATCCACCTGGTCATCGAGCAGGTGGCGGCGCAGCTGGAGTTGGGCATGGGCAAGGTGGCGCAGCCGCTGCGGGTCGCGATGACCGGTACCCAGGTCTCGCCCTCGATCGAGGACACGATCTATCTCACCGGGCGCGAGGAGGCGCTCCGCCGCATCGACGCCGCGATGGCCATGACCCATGCCTGAGTTGGCGGCGCGGCGCAGCTGGCGCCAGTCTCCCCGTGGATGAGCTGCTGGCCCGCGCCACCCAAGGCGTCGATCTCGACGCCCCCGGCGCGTTCAGGCACGTCTTCTTCAATCTGTTGAATATGGTGCCCTGGGCAGCCATGTTCTGGTGGAATCTGCTGTTCGTCGCCGTGGGCCTGCTGCTCGGCTGGTGGCGCGGCCGGGTGCTGGAAGCGGTCTTGTGGTCCTGGGTGCTCGGCCCGATCGGCTGGATCGTGATCCTGTGCAGGCCGCGCGGCCAGCCGGCCGTGAAACCGCCGCCGGTGCCGCGCTGAGGCGGGCGGTGGCGGATGTATGATCGAGGCGAGGTGAATGCTTTGAACCACGATGTTGCCGACAACGCGCACGCGCACCACCCGCACCACCATCATGACGCGAAGGGTTTCGTGCGTGCGGTGGAACACGCCAGCGAGGAGCGGGGCCTGCGTCTGACCCCCCTGCGCAAGGAGGTGCTGGAACTGATCGCGGCATCTCGCATACCGGTCAAGGCGTACGAACTGCTCGACCAGCTGCGCGAACAGCACGGCAATGCCGCTCCGCCCACGGTTTATCGCGCGCTGGATTTCCTGCTCGAGAACGGCTTCATCCACAAGCTGGAGTCGATCAACGCCTTCGTCTCCTGCCACCATCCGACCGAGGCGCATCAGGTCCCATTTCTGATCTGCGACAACTGTTCCAGCGCGCAGGAGGTCTGCGACGAACGGGTCGCCGAATTGATCGAGGCGCAGGCCCGCGCGCTGGGTTTCCGGCCGCAGGCGCAGACGCTGGAAGTCCACGGTCTGTGCCGGGCCTGCCGCAAAGCCTGAACGGCGACCATCGCCCGGTAGCGCGACCTATTGTTATAATGTAACATGCCGGCCAGATTCCCCGGCCGCCTCGCGCGGCGACGGCAGGCAGGCAGATGCATTCCGGGCAGGCAGGCACATCGCGTGGATGGCAGAGCGCCGATCGCATCGGCGCGATCGCCTCGTTCCTGTGTGCGATCCACTGTGCCTTGCTGCCCTTCGTCCTGGCCGCGCTGCCACTGGTCGGGCTGGAGTTCCTGGCCGACCATCGCTTCGAGCGGGGCTTCGTGGCGTTTGCCTGCGTGCTGGCGGTGATCGCCCTGGTGCGGGGCTTTCGGCGCCACCAGCAACCCCTGCCGTTGCTGCTGGCCATCCCGGGGTTGCTCCTGCTGGTTTCCGGTGTCACCTGGGCCGAGGGTGGACTGACCCTGGTGCATAGCGCACTGGTCACGTCGGGCGGCCTGCTGCTGGCCACCGCGCACTTCGTCAACCTGCGTCGCGACCGCCGTGTCCAGGTCCACGTGCACGGCCCGCAATGCGCGCATTGAGGCTGGTTGGGGCTGGGCGTGCGTGGCCTATGGCGTTGCCCGCCGCACTGCTATGATGGACGGCCGTACATCCATCGAATCAAGGAGTTCCCCATGGGCAAGGGCGATCGCAAGACCCGCCGCGGCAAGATTTACCGCAGCAGCTACGGCAATACGCGCGCGCACGCGCTGGCCCCGGCCGTGGCCGGCACCAAGCCGACGGTGACCAAGGCGCCGGCGACCCGCAAGGCGGCCCCGCGCAAGAAGTCCGCCTGAGTCGACACGGCTTTCCCGTGTTGCCAGGAACCCCCGCCTCGGCGGGGGTTCCTGTTTTTGGGGCGGGATGACCGGGCATTCGTCTGTCGAGAGCCGGGATGCGGGCTCCGGGATGCGGGCTCCGGGATGGGAGGCGAGCGGCGAGGAACGAGGGGGTTGCGGCAGCGCCGCATGGGTGTATGATGCGCACCACTGTGTTAATGCGTTAGTACATTATGAAGCGTCGATCGCTTGATCCCGAAACACCCGTCGAGTCCGCCGAGCTGAGCCTGTACGAGGCGTTGCTGTCGCTGAAGAACGTCGAGGAAGTTGGCGCGTTCCTCAGCGACCTGTGCACGCCGGCGGAACTCGAAGTGCTGGTGGACCGCTGGCGGGTGGTGCCGTTCCTGCTCGAAGGCGTGTCGTACCGGGAGATCCACGAGCGCACTGCGGTCAGCATCACCACGATCGGGCGGGTCGCGCGCTATCTCAACCAGGGCAGCGGCGGCTATCTCGCGGCCGCGGCCCGCGCGGCGCGGCGGCAGGCGCAGGCGGCAAGGAAGAGGGCATGAAGCCGCGCGACCGCCTGCGCATCGCGATGCAGAAATCCGGACGGCTGACCGAGCCGGCGCTGGACCTGCTCAAGCGATGCGGCCTGACCTTCCGGCAAAGCCGCGACAAGCTGTTCTGCTTCGGCGAAGGCGAGCCGGTCGACCTGCTGCTGGTGCGCGACGACGACATCCCCGGCCTGATCGCGCAAGGCGTATGCGACGTCGGCATCGTCGGCCGCAACGTGCTGGGCGAGTTCCAGCTCACTGCCGGGCGCGATGGCGAGCCGCTGGCCGAACTGCGGCCACTCGGCTTCGGACGGTGCCGGTTGTCGATCGCCGTGCCGCAGGAGCTCGACTATTCCGCGCCCGGCGATCTCGCGGGACGGCGCATCGCCACGTCATACCCCGGCCTGCTTGGTGAATGGCTGCGCGCGCAACACATCGACGCCGGCGTGGTGACCCTGGCCGGCTCGGTCGAGATTGCGCCGAAGCTGGGCACGGCCGACGCGATCTGCGACCTGGTGCAAAGCGGCGGCACCCTGGTGGCCAACCAGTTGCGCGAGACCGAGGTGCTGCTGGAGAGCGAGGCGGTGCTGGCCGGGCCGGTGACCCTGCCGGCGGACGAGCGCGGCGACATGCTGGAGTTGTTGCTGAAGCGGCTCGATGGCGTGATCCAGGTGCGCGAATCGCGGCTGCTGCTGTTGCAGACCTCGCGTCACTCGCTGGAGGCGGTCACCCGGTTGCTCCCCGGCGGTCCGCAGCCGACGCTGCTGGCGGTGGCTGGCCAGGCCGACCAGTTGATGCTGCAGGCGTTGTGCGCCGGTGAGGTGAGCTGGCGGCAACTGGAGGAAATCAAGAAGGCCGGCGCACGCGAGATGTTCGTGCTGCCGGTGGAGAAGATGCTGGCATGAAGCAGGGCAGCACGAGGAGTTCGCTTGCATGAAACGTCTGGACTGGAACGCCCTGGACGAAACGGCCCGGCGCGAGGCGCTGGCGCGACCGGCGCAGTCGCGCGCAGACGACGTGCGTCATGGTGTCGAACGGATCGTCGCGGCCGTGCGCAAGGACGGCGACACGGCGTTGCGCGCGCTCAGCGCCCGGTACGATCGCTGCACACTGGATGCACTCGAAGTCGACGAGGCCGAGTTCGTCGCGGCCGAGGCGGCGCTCGATCCCGAATTGAAAGCGGCGATCCGCGAAGCCGCCGCACGCATCGAGTTGTTCCATCGTGCCGCGGCGCTGCGGCCGGTGGCGGTCGACACCGCGCCCGGCGTGCGGGTCGAGCGCATGCTGCGGCCGGTCAGCCGGGTGGGCCTGTATGTGCCGGCTGGCAGTGCGCCGCTGCCTTCCACCGCGCTGATGCTGGGCGTGCCGGCGCACATCGCCGGCTGTCGCGAGGTGGTGCTGTGCTCGCCCGCGCGCGCTGACGGGTGCTGCGACGAGGCGGTGCTGTACGCCGCGCGCCTCACCGGCGTGCACAAGGTGTTCAAGCTCGGTGGCGCGCAGGCGATCGCCGCGATGGCCTACGGCACGGAGTCGGTGCCGAAGTGCGACAAGCTGTTCGGCCCCGGCAATGCCTGGGTGACCGAGGCGAAGCTGCAGGTGTCGTCCGACCCGGACGGTGCGGCGATCGACATGCCGGCCGGGCCCTCGGAAGTACTGGTGATCGCCGATGCCGCCGCGAATCCGGTGTTCGTCGCCGCCGACCTGCTGTCGCAGGCCGAGCACGGACCGGATTCGCAGGTGATCCTGCTCAGCGATTCGGTGGAGCTGATCGAGCGCGTGGAGCGTGAGGTCGAACGTCAGTGTGACGGCCTGGCGCGCGCTGACATCGCGCGCCAGGCGCTGGCGCAGAGCCGGTTGATCGCGGTCGACTCGCTGGCACAGGCGGTCGAGGTGAGCAACCGCTACGCGCCCGAGCACCTGATCCTGCAGGTGGCTGAGCCGCGCGCGCTGCTCGACGGCGTCGACAGTGCCGGCTCGATCTTCCTCGGTCCGTGGACGCCCGAATCGGTGGGCGATTACTGCAGCGGCAGCAATCACGTGCTGCCGACCTACGGCTACGCGCGCAGCTACAGCGGCGTGTCGGTGGCCAGCTACCAGAAGCAGATCAGCGTGCAGGAAGTCAGCGCCGACGGCCTGCGCCGCATCGGCCCGTGTACCGCGACGCTGGCGGCAGCCGAGCAGCTGGAAGCGCACCGCCGCGCAGTGACCCTGCGGCTGGAGGCATTGGCATGAGCGTGCTCGATCTGGCGCGGCCGGAGATCCGCGCGATGCAGCCGTACTCCTCGGCGCGGATGGAGGCCAGCGGCGGCGAGGTCCTGCTCAACGCGAACGAGTCGGCGTGGGCACCGGTGGGTGACGACGGACTCGGCTGCAACCGCTACCCCGAGCCGCAGCCCGTCGCATTGGTCGCTGCGCTGGCAGCACTGTATGGCGTGCGGCGCGAACAGTTGCTGGTCGGCCGCGGCAGCGACGAGGCGATCGACCTGCTGCTGCGCGCGTTCTGTCGCGCCGGCCGCGATGCGATCCTGATCCAGCCACCGACGTTCGGCATGTACGCGGTGTGCGCGCGGGTGCAGGGCGCCGGCATTGTCGAGGTGCCACTGGCGGCGGATTTCACCCTGGACGTGGACGCGGTGCTCGCGGCACTGACCCCGGCGGTGACGCTCGTCTTCGTGTGCACTCCGAACAATCCCGCCGGTCAGGCGGTGCCGCGTGCGGCACTCGAACGGCTGGCGCGGGCGCTGTCTGACCGCGCCTTGCTGGTGGTGGACGAGGCGTACGTGGAGTTTGCCGACGACGGCAGCATCGCCGACTTGATCGACCGCTACGACAACCTCGCCGTGCTGCGCACTCTGTCCAAGGCCTGGGCGCTGGCCGGCGCACGCATCGGCAGCCTGCTGGCGAACGCCGGCGTGGTCGCCTTGCTGCGGAAGATCATGGCGCCGTACCCGTTGCCGTTGCCGTGCGTGGACGCGGCGCTGCTGGCGCTGTCCGGCTGGGGCCAGGCGAATGCGCGCGAACACCTCGCCGTCGTGCGTGCGGAGCGCACGCGCATGTGCGAGGCGTTGCGCCGGTTGCCCGGCGTGCGCGAGGTGTTGCCTTCGCAGGCGAACTTCCTTGCCGTCCGCTTCGACGATGCCGCCGACGTCTACCGGCGCCTGCTCGCCGCCGGCATCGTGGTGCGCGACGTGCGCCGCTACCCGAACCTCGCCGACGCGCTGCGCATCACCATCGGCACGCCGGCGGAGAACGAGCGGGTACTGGCCGTGCTGGCTTCGGATCGAGGCATCGCATGACCGTCCGCAAGATTCTTTTCGTCGATCGGGACGGCTGCCTGATCGAGGAGCCGGCCGACGAGCAGGTCGACAGCTGGGAGAAGCTGGCCCTGCTGCCCGGAGTGATCGCCGCGTTGCAGCGCTTCGTCGCCGCCGGCTACGCGCTGGTGATGGTGAGCAACCAGGATGGGCTGGGCACCGACAGTTTTCCCGAATCCGACTTCCGTGGCCCCCACGAACTTCTGCTGCGCATCCTCGACTCGCAGGGCATTCGCTTCCGCGAGGTGTTGATCGACCGCAGCCTTCCGCACGAAGGCCTCGACACGCGCAAGCCCGGCGTCGGCATGCTGCGCCACTACCTGGCCGACGACGGCTGGAGCCGTGCCGCCTCAGCGATGGTCGGTGATCGTGAAACCGACCTGCAGCTTGCCGCGAACCTCGGCGTGCGCGGTTTTCGCGTGGGCCCGCAAGGCATCGGCTGGGAGGAGGTAGCGCACCGGCTGCTGGATGCGCCGCGCACCGCCACCGTGGTGCGCCACACGAAAGAGACCCGCATCACCGTCAAGGTCGACCTGGATCGCGCAACCGACCCGCAGGTGCGCACCGGGCTGGGCTTCTTCGACCACATGCTGGAACAGATCGGCAAGCACGGCGGCCTTGCGCTGGAACTCGATTGCGACGGCGACACCCACATCGACGAGCACCACACCATCGAGGATTGCGCGCTGGCACTCGGCCAGGCCCTGAAGCAGGCGCTCGGCGACAAGCGCGGCATCGGTCGCTACGGCTTCACCCTGCCGATGGACGAGGCGCAGGCCAGCGCCGCGCTGGACCTGTCCGGCCGACCGTACTTCGTGTTCGAGGGCAGCTTCCCGCGCGAGCGCGTGGGCGAGGTGCCGACCGAACTGGTGCCGCATTTCTTCCGCTCGCTGTGCGAGACGCTGGGTGCGAACCTGCACCTCGCCGTGCGCGGCGACAACGCGCACCACATGGTGGAAGCCTGCTTCAAGGTCGTGGCGCGCGCCCTTCGCCAGGCGATCGCGCGCTCCGGCAGCGAACTGCCGAGTACCAAGGGCGCGCTGTGATGAGCGTGGTACTGGTCGATGCAGGCGGCACCAATATCGGCTCGGTGCGCTACGCCTTGCAGCGACTTGGCGCAGATGCCGAATTGACCTCGGAGGCTGCCGCGATCCGCGCCGCCGACAAGGTGATCCTGCCCGGCGTGGGTGCGGCCGGACCGGGCATGACGCGGCTGCGCGAGCTGGGTCTGGTCGAGGTCTTGCGTTCGCTGCGCCAGCCCGTGCTCGGCGTATGCCTGGGCATGCAGCTGCTGTGCACGCATTCGGAAGAGGGCGACACCGCATGCCTCGGCCTGATTCCCGCGTCGGTGCGACGCTTCGCCGAGGCTCCCGGTCTGCGTGTGCCGCACATGGGCTGGAATGAGGTGTCGATCCGGCGGGAACATCCGCTGCTGGCCGGGCTGGGCGAGGGCGAGCAGGCCTATTTCGTGCACAGCTACGCGGTACCGGTCGGCGACTGGACTCTGGCCACCGTCGACTACGGCGGCGCGTTCTCGGCGGTGGTCGCGCACCGCAACTTCCACGGCATGCAGTTCCATCCCGAACGCTCCGCGGGTGTCGGCGCCCGACTGCTGAAGAACTTTCTCGGACTATGAACTTCGACGTGATTCCCGCGATCGACTTGCGCGGCGGCCAGGTGGTGCGCCTGAAGCAGGGCGACTACGCGCAGCAGACGACCTACGCGGCGGACCCGCGCGAGCTGGCCAGGCGCTACGCCGACGCCGGTGCGCGCTGGCTGCACCTGGTCGACCTGGATGGCGCACGTTCGGGCCGGCTGGACAATCTCGCGGTGATCGCTGCGATCGCCACCGATGGCATGGCGATCCAGGCCGGTGGCGGCGTGCGCGAAGAGGCAGATCTGCAGCGGTTGTTCGATGCCGGCGTGCAGCGCGTGGTGGTTGGCAGCGTGGCGGTGCGCGATCCGGCGCGTGTCGCCGCCTGGCTGGCGAAGTACGGCGCAGAGCGGCTGACCCTCGCGCTGGACACCCGCCACGCGGAAGGACGCTGGGTCCTGCCCAGCGCCGGCTGGACCGAAGTGGAGGCGCGCACGCTGGACGAGCTGGCGCCGTGGTACGCAGCACGCGGTGCCCGTCACCTGTTGTGCACCGACATCGATCGCGACGGCATGTTGGCCGGCTTCAATCTCGACCTGTATCGCCACCTCGTGACCAGCGTGCCGCAACTGGCGCTGCAGGCGTCCGGCGGGGTGCGCTCGCTGGACGATATCCGTGCCGCGCGCGATGCCGGCGCGAATGCGGTGATCCTCGGTCGCGCCCTGCTGGAAGGGAGTTTCACCGTGGCGGAGGCGCTGGCGTGCTGAGCCGCCGCATCATTCCCTGCCTCGACGTGCGCAACGGCCAGGTGGTCAAGGGCGTGCGCTTCCGCGACCACGTGGTCATGGGTGAAATCGTCGACCTCGCGCTGCGCTACCGCGACGAAGGCGCCGACGAGCTGGTGTTCTACGACATCACCGCCAGCCCCGAGGGACGCAGCGTGGATCGCAGCTGGGTGGAGAAAGTCGCCCGGGTGATCGATATTCCGTTCTGCGTCGCCGGCGGCATCCGCTCGGTCGACGAGGCACGCGTGGTGCTGCATGCGGGTGCCGACAAGATTTCGGTGAACTCGCCCGTGTTGGCGCGGCCCGCGCTGATCGACGAACTGGCCGCTGCATTCGGCGTGCAGTGCGTGGTGGTCGGCATCGACTCGTTGCGCGACGGCGACGGCGAATGGCGCGTGCGCCAGTACACCGGCGATCCCGCGAAAATGCAGGCGCTGCCGCGCCGCACGCTGGACTGGATAGTCGAGGCAAAGCGGCGGGGTGCCGGCGAGATCGTGCTCAATTGCATGGACAGCGACGGGGTACGCCGCGGCTACGACCTGGACCAATTGCGGGCCGCCCGCGCGATCTGCCAGGTGCCGTTGGTGGCCTCCGGCGGTGCCGGCGCTCCCGAACATTTCCGCGATGCCTTCGTCGAGGCCGACGTGGATGGCGCGCTGGCGGCCAGCGTGTTCCATTCGGGCGCCATTTCGATTCCCGCGTTGAAGCGCTACCTGCAAGCTGAAGGCGTACGGGTGAGGAGTGAGTGAGCAGGAGTGAGAAGTGAGAGACAGCAGAAACCTCACCGCAATGGTGGATCGGATGCTTTCTGTCACTTCTCACTTCTCTCCACTCACTTCTCGCTCCAAGGAGATCAACCCATGACCACCACCCCTGCAATCAATCCCGATGTTCCCGACTGGGCCAAGGGCAATGGCCTGCTGCCGGCGATCGTGCAGCACTGGCTGAGCGGCGAGGTGCTGATGCTCGGCTACATGAATGCCGATGCGCTGGTGCAGACGCAGGCCGATGGCCGCGTCACCTTCTACAGCCGCAGCAAGCAGCGCTTGTGGATGAAGGGCGAGGGTTCCGGCCACGTGCTCGCGCTGAAGTCGATCCGCCTCGACTGTGACGCCGACACCTTGCTGATACAGGCCGAGCCGCGCGGCCCCACCTGCCACACCGGCACTTCCAGCTGCTTTGGCGACAGCGCCGACGTGCGCCCGCCGCTGGGTTTCCTCGCCGAACTCGACGCGCTGGTCGCGCAACGCCACGTCGAGCGGCCGACCGGCAGCTACACGACGAAGCTGTTTGACGACGGCATCCGCCGCATCGCGCAGAAGGTGGGCGAGGAGGGCGTGGAAACGGCGCTGGCCGCGGTAGTGCAGGACGACGAGGCGCTGCTGGGTGAAGCAGCGGATCTGCTGTTCCATCTCGTGGTCGTGTTGCGGGCGCGCGGATTGTCGCTGGCGGACGCGATCGCGGTGCTGGCCGACCGGCACCGGGCGCGCTAGCGACGAGACCGGTCGGTGCAGATCAGGGGGCGCGGCAAGCCACGCCGGCTGCCGACGCGATCTGTTCGCCGGGTTTGAGCTCGGCGAGCCAGGCGTCATGCATGCCCTTGCTCCACCATTGCCAATGCTCGTCCACGTAGCGCGCGCCATCGGCCGAAACCGCCGCGTGCAGCCGATGTGTCTGCGAGTCGAAATCCAGCATGGCGGTCTGCGTGTCGGGATAGGCGGCCAGCACGGTGCGGCCATCGTCGCAGCGGTAGCGAATGCTGGCCGCGCCGATGGTCCCGGTTGCGCCGGCCACGCGGAACGGGGCAATCGAGTACGTGGATGGCTTGCCGCCGGCGCCGCAGAGTTGGCCGTGGAAGGGTGCGCTCACGGTTCCCGCGCCGATGGCCAGCGTGATGACGGCCGGCGACTCGCAATGGCCGTCGTCGTAGACGTTGCCTGAAATCCACCGCATGTCGCTCTCCACACTGGCGCCGGGAGCCAGCGTGAGCCGTGGTGGTTGGGCGGCGGGTGTTGGCGGGACCTGCGCGGCGATGGCCAGTGTTTGCCGTTGCGCGCCCCGCAAGCCCGGCGCGGGCATGGCGGCGATCGAACAGGCGACTTCGCTTGCGTTGTGCACGACCAGCATGGTGCCGGCATGCGACATTCCGTTGAAGCGGCCGTTGCCGTCGTCCAGCGACAGCTTGAGCTGCGCGGGCACGCATGCGGCGGGGGCGGCGGCTTGCGTCTGGCGTGTCGCGGGCGGCGCTGACGAACAGGCCGACAGCACCAGCAGGGGAATCATGGCTGGCCGCCATGGCGAAGAGAACGTCCGGCGCAGGTGGCTCGACATGGCGGGCCTGGTCAGGTGGCTGCGTGCGCTCATGCGGGTCTCCCGCTCAGGAAGGGAGCGCCACGCTAGCAGCCGCTGCAGGTGAAATTCGTGAAGCCTCGCGGCGACCTGCGTGGCGCGTTATATCCGGGATTCATGGCAGCGACGCCCGGCGCGGACCTGGCCAGGGGTTTGAGCTGCGGTCAGGGCGTCGGCGTCGTGTCGGCTGCGCCGGGCGCTGCTGGCTTGAACGACACCGCCGGGCCGGGCACGACGTGCTTGCGCCACGCTGCCAGCTGTGCCGCGATGCCGCTGCCGACGTCGATCTGCGGTTCGGAGGGGGTGAGCTCGTCCTGCCTTTCCCAGTGGGCGATATCGCTGCGTGCCCGCTTGAACGCGTCGACGAAGTTGTCGGTGTGGTTCAGCGCATCGACCAGCCAGGCCTTGCCGAAGTAGGTGATGTCCGAATCGCTGCCGCAGCCGAACGAGCTGCGGTCGCTGCGTGCAGCGGTGAGCACCAGGGTGCCGGAACCGCGCAGCGGCGGCACGAAGCCGCCGGAGTAGCAGGCGTTGACCACCACCACTTTCCACCGGAAGTGGCGCGCCGCCAAAATGTCGGCGAGATCTTGCGCGCCGATCTGATCCAGCGGCAACGGGTCCATGTCGACCAGCAAGGTATGGTCCTCGTCGCCGTGGCTGGTGACGTAGAGCAGCAGGATGTCCTCGTCCGTTCGCATCACCTGCTGCAAGCCGTCGAGCGCCGCTTCGAGATTGCTCCAGCTGGCCAGCGGGTGGGTGGTCAGCGAGGCCGGGTTGTTCTCCAGCACCAGGCTGTGGACGGTGGGGCCGAAGCGCGAACCGAACAGTTGCGCGGCGTATTCGGCCTCATTGCGGAACACGTCCTCGCTGCCGTCGCCGGCGAAAGCGAGCAGGTAGAGATTGGGCTTGCCCGCCACCCGCGGCGTCAGTCGGGCGAGGGCGTCGCGTACCATCTGCGGCTGGGCGTAGAGCACCTGCTCGGGGCTGGGCGCGGATGCCGGCCAGGCATCGGGCGCCGCTGTCGATTCGGCCGGTGTTTCGGCTTGAAGCGGCATGGTGGGCGGCGTGTTGGCCGAGTCGGGGAGAGCGCTGACCGGCAACCACGCGGCCAGCGCCACGCCGGCGCTGAATGCCGCCGCGATGGTCAGCAGAGTACGCACGCCCCGACGCATCTCAGCTGGCCGGGTCGATCGCGTCGAAGTCGCGATAGACCCGATGGCCTGCCGCCTCCGGCAGCGGTTGCGGCTCACGCACCAGCCAGGCGGTTTGGAAACCGGCGGCGCGCGCGGCGTCCAGCTCCTCGACGATATCGGACAGGAACAGCAGGTGGCGGGGCTCCTCGCCCACGGCTTCGGCGATGCGGCGATAGGACTGCGCCTCGCGCTTGGGCCCGGTTTCCGTATCGAAATAGCCGGCGAACAAGGGCGTCAGGTCGCCGGCTTCCGAGTAGCGGAAGAACAGCTGCTGCGCCGGTACCGAACCGGAGGAGTACACATACAGGCGAAGCCCGTCGGCGCGCCAGGCGCGCAGGCGGGCAGCCACTTCGGGGTAGACGTGGGCGCGGTAGGCTCCGCTTTCGTAGCCTTCCTTCCAGATCATGCCCTGCAGCGCCTTGAGCGCGGTGGACTTGCGATCCTGCGCGATCCATTGCAGCAGCAATTCCACCACCTCCTGTCGTTCGGCCTCGATCATGCCGGCTTCGCGCGCGGCCTCGTGCAGCCAGTGCTGCACGTCGGGACGATTGCCATGGGTTTCCACGAACGCGGGCAGGCGCTTGCGGGCAAACGGAAACAGGACGTCGCGGACGAAGTCGATCGAGCTGGTGGTGCCCTCGATGTCGGTGACGATGGCGCGGATTTCGGTCATGGGGACGGGACTCGGGCCTTCGACAGATTCAGCACGATGGATGCGGGGGTTGGAAAAGGCATCGCCCGCGAGCGGGCTCCTACGGGTTCGGCTGCATGCGGGGGAAGCGGGTGGCGATGTCGTCGCCGGTGAAGTTGGCCACCCAGCCTTCCTTGTTGGTGAACAGGCGGATGGCCACGAAGTACGGCGCCTCGCTCATGTCGAACCAGTGCCGCGTGCCGTCGGGCACGCCGATCAGGTCGCCTTGCTCGCACAGCACGTCGTAGACCTTGCCATCCAGGTGCAGGGTGAACTGGCCGGAGCCGGCGACGAAGAATCGCACCTCGTCCTCGCTGTGGGTGTGTTCGCTGAGGAACTTCTGGCGCAGGGCGGCGCGGTCGGGATGGTCGGGAGCGAGGCTGATCACGTCGACGGCCTGGTAGCCGGCTTCGTCCATCAGGCGGTCGATGTCGCTGCGGTAGGCCGCGATCACTTCCTCCTGGCTGGCGCCCGGGGCGATCGGCTGGTTCGCTTCCCATCGTTCGAAGCGCACGCCGACCTTGGCCAGTTCTTCCGCGATGGCTTCGTGGCGGTCGAGCGTGGCGCGGGCGGTGTGCGGTTCGTTCTCGTCGAAAATGCGCAGGCGGCTCATGATGACCTCATTGTTCGCAGATCCAGTTCGCAGCCGAGCAGGAACTCCAGCGCTTCCAGGTGGCGCTCGCTCTCGGCCATGTCGCGGCCCCAGGTATAGATGCCGTGGCCGTCGATCAGGTAGGCGTGCAGCGGTTTGCCGGCGTCGAGCCAGGCATCCACATGGGCGACCAGTTCGGGCATGTGCTGGGTGTTGGGAAACACCGGGATCTCCAGCACGCTGTCATGGCTGTGGTAGCCGCTGATCGCCTTCTGCAACTCCCAGCCCTGCAGCCGGACCACGCCCTCGCGGGCAAACAGTCGCGACGCCACGCTTTGCGTGCGCGAGTGGGTGTGCAACACCGCATTCATGTCGGGCCAGCGCCGGTAGACCTGGGTGTGCAGCGCAGTCTCGGCGCTGGGGCGCGCCCCGGTGCCCACCGGTCGACCCTCGAGGTCGATCAGCATGATGTCGTCGCGGCCCAGCTTGCCCTTGTCGCGCCCGGAGATCGTGATGGCGGCGTGGCCCGTATCGACGCGCATCGAGAAATTGCTGCTGGTCGCCGGAGTCCAGCCCCTGCCTGCGAGCGCGCGCGCGGTCTCGGCCACGCGGTCGGCGCAGGCGTCGAAGTGGCTGGCCGCGATCGCGTCGGGCAGGGACTGGCTCATGTGATTTGGACGTCCAAATGAGTGATCGATGATAACACGCCGCGCCAGCGGCTCTTGCCGGAATGAGAGCCATTCTCGCGAGTCAGGAAAGATTGCGTGACCGGGCGTACCATCGCCGAGGGGCCGGGGCAGGGTGCGTCGGCTGCAACCCAATGGAGACATGTGCCATGTCGAACGACAAAGATATCGAATCGCGTCGCCGGTTCCTCAAGGTGGCCGCAGGGACCACGGCGGCAGCCGTGGTGATGGGGGGCCTGCCGCGGTTCGCGCGTGCCGCCGACCTGCCGGCGTTGGGCCCTGACGATCCGACCGCCAAGGCCCTGGACTACGTGGAGGACACCACCAAGTCCACCAACCCCAAGCACAAGGCCGGCGACGATTGCGCGAACTGTCAGTTCTACTCCGGTGGCCCCACTGGCCGCGGCCCGTGCCAGCTGTTCCCGGGCAAGTCGGTGAACGCGAAAGGTTGGTGCGTGTCGCACACCCCCAAGAAAGCCTGACCGCCACGCGGCAAGCTCTGCAAGGCCGGCGATCTCGCCGGCCTTTTCATTTCATGGGGCGGATTCCGCGGACGAGCCGGCGATGGATGCGGATGCTGGACAAAGTGCGGCCCGGCGACGTCAGGCTGAGGAGCTGCTTTGCCTGACGGGCCGGGCCGCGATCCGGGGCCCACTGCCAAGTGATTTACCCTCGGACTGGGGATCATACTCCCGCGTTCGGCGAATGGGCGACCCCGGATGCAACTCGCCGCGATGGCGCACCGACAAGCTATTTAAAATCAATCACATAACACGCATTTTACATTCAAGTTCGCATGTTCTGCCGAGACTGGTGGAATCGCGACGTTTGCGTGACTTGTGTGCTTATGAAGTATTTTCGGTGATCTTCAGCGACGATCACTGAAATTTCGTCACGGACGGTTGATTGGCCGCCTGATGCAGCACGCTGTGCTTGCGGCTGTAGAGGAAGTAGATGGCGAAACCCAGCAGGGTCCAGCCGCCCAGGATCGCCCAGTTGAACCAGTCGAGACTGAACAGCAGGGCGAAGCAGCACGCCACGCCGGCAAGGCAGGTAAACCAGACCCACGGCACGCGGAAGGTGCGCGGCAGGTCCGGCAGGGTGTAGCGCAGGATAAGTACGCCGGCGCACACCGCCGAGAACGCGATCAGCGTGCCCATCGAGGTGAGGTTGGCCAGCAGGTCGAGCGGGAACACGGCCGCCAGCAAGGCGATCATGCTGCCGGTGATCAACGTGTTGATGTGCGGCGTGCGGTGACGCGGATGCACCTTGGCGAACACTTTCGGCAGCATGCCGTCACGCGCCATGATCATGAAGATGCGCGGCTGCGCGATGATCATTACCAGGATCACCGACGACAGGCCGATCATGGCGCCGATCTCGACGATCAGGCGCAGCCAGTCCAGCTCCGGATGCGCGGCTACCGCGGTGACCACCGGCTCGGCGGTGTCCAGCAGGGTGTACGGCACCAGCCCGGTGAGCACCGCGGCCATCGCCAGATAGAGCACGGTGCAGATCACCAGCGACACCAGGATGCCGAAGGGCAGGTCGCGTTGCGGTGTCTTGCATTCCTGCGCCGCCGTGGAGGTGGCCTCGAAGCCGATGTAGGCGAAGAACACCATGGCCGCGCCGCGCATGATGCCGGACCAGCCGTACTTGCCGTCGCCCTGCGGCTCGGGGATGAACGGATGCCAGTTCTCGGGGTTCACGTAGCGGTAGCCGGCCACCACCACGATGATGATCAGACCGACCTTGACCAGCACCATCAGCGCGTTGAGGCTGGACGATTCGCGGATGCCGATGTAGCACAGCCAGGTCAGCGCCATCACGATTGCCACCGCGGGCAGGTTGAACAGGTGGCCCGTGACCACGAGTTCGCCCTTGGTGAAGGCCAGCGGTGCTTCGGTCAGCGCCACCGGCAGGTGCAGTCCCATATGATCGAGCAGGCTGGTGAAGTAGCCGGTCCAGCTCGCCGCCACGGCGGAGGCGGAGATGCCGTATTCCGCCACCATGTTCCAGCCGATGAACCAGGCCGCCAGTTCGCCCAGCGACGCATAGGCGTACGAATAGGAGCTGCCGGAGATCGGGATCAAGGTGGCGAACTCGGCGTAGCACAAGGCCGCAAAGCCGCTGCAGATCGCCGCGATGATGAAGGAGATCAGCACCGCCGGGCCGGCATGTTCGGCCGCGGCCGTGCCGGTGACCACGAAGATGCCGGTGCCGATCACCGCGCCGATGCCCAGCGCCGTGATGCCCCACGGCCCCAGCGTGCGGCGCAGGCCCGGACCGTGGGCGTGGTCATCGTTGCTGAAATCGGTCTTGCGGGCGAGCAACTGGCTGAGCATGGGAAAGTCTTCGTGGCCGGGGCGGAGAGCAGCAAAAGCGTCGCGGCCGGCGTTGGAGGCGCCGGCCGCGGGTTGGTCAGTGGGCGTTCTGGCGCAACTTGCTGTTGCGGTAACCGTAGAAGCCGTAGATCAGGAAGCCGATCGCGGTCCAGCCGAGGATCAGCCACCAGCGCACCACGAACGCCTGCCAGAACAGGAACAGGCAGGCTGCCGCGCCGAGCGGGCAGACGACCCACACGAATGGCACGCGGAATGCGCGCGGCAGATCCGGGCGCGTGTGGCGAAGCACCAGCACGCCGATGCACACGGTGGTGAACGCCAGCAGCGTGCCCATCGAAACCAGGTCGCCGAGCACGTCGACCGGGAACAGGCCGGCCAGCACCGAGGCGATCACGCCCACGATGACCGTGCCCACGTACGGGGTGCGGTGCTTCTTGTGCACCTTGCCCAGCAGCGGCGGCAGCAGGCCGTCGCGCGACATCGAATAGAAGATGCGCGGCTGGCCCATCAGCATCACCAGCACCACCGAGCTGAGACCCGCCAGCGCGGCAAACACCACCAGGATCTTCAGCGTGCCGAGGATATGGCTGGCGCTGCTGCCGGCCGGCACGTTGCCCAGCACGTAGTTGAGCGCAGTGGCCACCGGCTCGGGCGTGTTGAGTTCGGTGTAGGGGGCCAGGCCGGTCAGCGCCGCGGACATCGCGATGTAGAGCAGGGTGCAGATCGCCAGCGAGCCGAGGATGCCGATCGGCATGTCGCGCTGCGGATTCTTCGCCTCGCCCGCGGCGGTCGATACGGCATCGAAGCCGATATAGGCGAAGAACACCAGCGTCGCCGCGCGGATCACGCCGCTCCAGCCGTACTTGGCGCCGCCCTCGTTCTCCGGGATGAACGGGTGCCAGAGATCCGGGTTGAGGTAATGGAACGTCACGGCCAGGAACAGCAGGATCACGATGACCTTGATCGCCACGATGATCGCGTTGACCGTGGCCGATTGGGTGATGCCGCGGTAGCAGAGCCAGCTGATCGCCGCCACGATGGCCACCGCCGGCAGGTTGATCAGGGTGCCGGTGGCGATGATGTGGTGGCCGCTGGCGTCGAAGGTCAGTGGTGCCGAGGCCAGTGCGGCGGGCAGCGAGACATCCACGCCGATCCAGGCGCTGATCATGCGCAGCATTTCATTGAAGTAGCCCGACCAGCCCACCGCGACGGTCGAGGCGGCGAACAGGTATTCCAGCACCAGGTTCCAGCCGACGAACCAGGCGACCACCTCGCCCAGCGTGGCGTAGGAATAGGAGTAGGCGCTGCCCGATACCGGCAGCATCGCGGCGAACTCCGCGTAGCAGAGGCCGGCCAGTGCGCAGGCGAAACCGGCCATCAGGAAGCTGATCACCAGCGCCGGACCGGCGAACTGCGCCGCCGCCGTGCCGGTGAGCACGAAGATGCCGGCGCCGATGACCGCGCCGATACCGAGCATCACCAGGTGACGCGCGGTCAGTGCGCGTTTCAGTGTCACCTCGCCGGTACCGCTGCCCTCGACAGGCTCGCCGGCGTCGACATGAGGCATCGCCTCGATGCCGTGGGTGGCAAAAAGACCTTTTGTCATCGGGTTCCCCTCGGATGGATTTCCTGTCCTTTCCGCGCGATGGCGGCGTGCGTGGACAGGCTGGACAATGGCGGGCCAACATATCCCATGCGACGAAGGTTGTACAAGCTTCGTCCATGTTGCGGCGAAACATGCCGCGCCCACTTTCTTTCACGCGTGCAGGTGCCCATGGGCGAGTCCGCAAGCAGTCTCATCCAGGCCCTTCGTCGCTACCGTGACCAATGGCAGGGTGACGCCGACGTCGTCGCGCAGTTCGAGGATTTCGCGCAGACACACGCGGATGCTTTCGAGCGCGGCAACCCGGTGGCCCATTTCACCGGCTCGGCCTGGCTGGTCAGCGCCGATGGCGAGCGCGTGCTGCTGATGCATCACCGCAAGCTCGATCGCTGGCTGCAGCCGGGCGGGCATGCCGATGGCGATACGGATCTTGCGCGTGTCGCCCTGCGCGAGGCGGAAGAGGAAACCGGCCTGGCCGGCCTTCATGTCGATGGCGGCATTTTCGATGTCGACCGACATCGCATTCCCGCCCGCGCGGACGAGCCGGAGCACTGGCACTACGACTTGCGCTACGTGGTGCGCGCGAGTGCCGACGAGTCGTTCGTGGTCAACGCCGAATCGCACGCGCTGGCATGGCGACCGGTGAACGAGGTGGCCGCTGACGAGACACTCGACACGTCGTTGCGGCGGATGGCGCGCAAGTGGCTGGCGTAGGGCGGGCACTGCCCGCCGGTTTTCGATGTACCTTGCGCAGAGCGGCGGGCGGTGCCCGCCCTACGCGTATTTTCCTGGTGCGGGATGGACGTGGCCGCATTCGCTGCAGGTGCGTGCGTCGGTCGAGCGGTAGAAGCGCTCGAATACCGGCGGGAAGTCCTGCTCGATGCTGGCGAGGGTGAAATACTCCTCGTACAGCTTGTGGTTGCATTGCTCGCAGAACCACATCAGGCCGTCTTTTTCGCCGGGCAGGCGGCGGCGCTCGATCACCAGTCCGATCGAGCCGGCGGCGCGGTTGGGCGAGTGCGGCACGCGCGCGGGCAGGTAGAAGATCTCGCCGGCGCGCAGCGGGATGTCGCGGGCCACGCCGTCGTCCTGCACCTTCAGCGTGATCTCGCCCTCGAGCTGGTAGAAGAACTCGGGGCCTTCGTCGTAGTGATAATCGGTGCGCGCGTTCGGGCCGCCGACGATCATGATGATGAAGTCGCCGTCGACGATGCACTTGTTGCCCACCGGTGGCTTCAGCAGGTGGCGGTGCTCGTCGATCCAGTGCTCGAGATTCAGTGGCGGCAGCAGGGCCATGTGCATTTGCTCGGGAAAAGCCAGTTCGCACGATAGCGCCGCCATTCCCACAAAAAAAGCCGCCCGGGCATTCCCGGGCAGCTGCTGCGAGCGGTTGAAGGTTTTGCCGTTACGGCATCAGGACCTTGTCGATCACGAAGATCTCGCCGTTGGACTGGGTCACGTCGGCAATCGTGATGTGGGCGACATTGCCCTTGTCATCGGTCACCGTCCACTTGCCGTCGTGCTTCGCCACGGTGATCGAATCGCCCTCGACCGTCTTCAGCACCGCCTTGCCACCATGCGCCTTCGCCAGCTTGGCAAGGTCGTGCGCGGTATATTTGCCCGGCACCACATGGTAGGTGAGGATCTTGGTCAGCGTGGCCTTGTTCTCCGGCTTGAGCAGGTTGTCGACCGTACCCGCGGGCAGTGCGGCGAATGCCTCGTTGGTGGGCGCAAAAACGGTGAACGGTCCGGGGCCTTCGAGCGTGTCGACGAGGCCGGCGGCTTTCACCGCGGCGACCAGGGTGGTGTGATCTTTCGAGTTGATCGCGTTCTCGACGATGTTCTTCGTCGGGTACATCGCGGCACCGCCGACCATCACGGTCTTCTGCATGCTCATCGAATCCATCTGGCCGGCCATCGCCATCGGGGCGAAGGCAGCGGTGGCCAGTGCCATCGAAAGACCAAGAGTGAGGGCGCGCACGCGGGAATGGGTCTTCATGAAAGTTCTCCAGGGGTTTCCGCTTCGCGGGTTGGAAGCACCTGTAGATACGCGACATGCGCTCCAGTGGATGCAAGGTGTCGGCGTGCGATTCAGTGAAGTGAAATCCATGCGAAGCACGGGCTCGCCAGGATGCGGACGATTACACCTCGAGCGTGGCCAGGTCGCCTTTCTCTTCGAGCCACGCCTTGCGGTCGCCGGCGCGCTTCTTGGCCAGCAGCATGTCCATCAGCTTCGCCGTGCCGGCATCGTCGTCGACGGTCAGCTGCACCAGGCGGCGGGTGTCCGGGTGGATGGTGGATTCGCGCAACTGCGGCGGATTCATCTCGCCCAGGCCCTTGAAGCGGGTGGTGCTGACTGCGCCCTTGATCTTCTCGCGCTCGATCCGCTGCAGCATCGCTTCCTTCTCGCCCTCGTCGAGGCAATAGAACACCTGCTTGCCCACGTCGACGCGGAACAGCGGCGGCATCGCCACGAACACGTGGCCTTCGCTGACCAGTCGCGGGAAATGCCGCAGGAACAGGGCCGAGAGCAGGGTGGCGATGTGCAGGCCGTCGGAGTCGGCGTCGGCGAGGATGATCACCTTGCCGTAGCGCAGGCCGCTCAAGTCGTCCTTGCCCGGATCGCAGCCGATCGCCACGGCGAGGTTGTGCACTTCTTCGGAGGCCAGCACCGAGGTGGATTCGACCTCCCACGTGTTGAGGATCTTGCCGCGCAGCGGCAGGATTGCCTGGAACTCCTTGTCGCGTGCCTGCTTGGCGCTGCCGCCGGCCGAATCGCCCTCGACCAGGAACAGCTCGGTGCGGGTGAGGTCGGTGGCGGTGCAGTCGGCCAGCTTGCCGGGCAGTTGCGGGCCCTGGGTGATCTTCTTGCGCACGATCTGCTTGGCCGCCTTCAGCCGTGCGCTGGCGCGCTCGATCGCCAACTGGGCGATGCGCTCGCCCATGTCCACGTGCTGGTTCAGCCACAGGCTGAAGGCGTCGTGGATGACGTTCTCGATCAACCCGGCGGCATGACGCGAGGACAGCCGCTCCTTGGTCTGGCCCGCAAACTGCGGGTCCTGCAGGCGCGCGGACAGCACGAACGCGATGCGCTCCCACACATCCTCCGGCGCCAGCTTCACGCCGCGCGGCAGCAGGTTGCGGATGTCGCAGAACTCGCGGATCGCGGTGGTCAGGCCACTGCGCAGGCCGTTGACGTGGGTGCCGCCCTGCATGGTGGGGATCAGGTTGACGTAGCTTTCCTGGACCAGTTCGCCCTCGGGCAGCCAGGCCAGCGCGACCTCCATGCCTTCGGCGTCGCGCGCCATCTGGTGCACGAACAGCTCGGTCGGCAGCAGCTCGTTGCCGTTCAGTTCTCCGCGCAGGTAGTCGCGCAGGCCGTCCTCGTAACGCCATTCGACGACTTCGCCGCTGGCCTCGTCGGTGAGTTTCACGTCGAGCCCCGCGCACAACACGGCCTTGGCGCGCAGCAGATGCTTGAGCTTGCCCAGCGAGATCTTCGGCGAGTCGAAGTATTTCGCCTCCGGCCAGAAACGCAGCGTGGTGCCGCTGCGCTTCTTCGGCACCGTCCCTGTCATCTCCAGCGAGCTGACCTTGTCGCCGTGCTCGAACGCCATCGCGTATTCCGAACCGTCGCGACGGATGGTCACCTCGACCCGATCGGACAGGGCGTTGACCACCGACACGCCGACGCCATGCAGGCCGCCGGAGAAGCTGTAGTTCTTGCCGCTGAACTTGCCGCCGGCGTGCAGCCGAGTCATGATCAGCTCGACGCCCGACACGCCTTCCTCGGGATGGATGTCCACCGGCATGCCGCGGCCGTTGTCGCTGACCGAAACCGAACCGTCGGCATGCAGCACCACCTCGATCGCATTGGCGTACCCGGCCAGCGCCTCGTCCACCGAGTTGTCCACCACCTCCTGCACCAGATGGTTCGGCCGGGTGGTGTCGGTGTACATGCCCGGCCGGCGCTTGACCGGATCCAGGCCGGAGAGGACTTCGATGTCGGCGGCGTTGTAGCGACTGCTCATGTGGGTGTTTCGATGGAGAAAAGACGGCAAAGCATGGGGCGCGCGGGTGGCGACGGTCAAGCCGGACAGGCTCGGGCTGGCGGCACGGAAGGCATCTGGACGGCCCCTTTGACGGCACCAGGCCGAACAGCGCCTGGATCCGAGCGCCGAGTTCGCGGGCCAGTCGTTCGCGGCATCGCACAAGGATGATGTGTGTCACGCTGACAGGCGTGGGTGCACGTTATCCTGTGGCTTCGATGGAGATTTGTCGACCGGGGATCAGGGAAGATGACGGGACTGCAGGGTGCATGGATCGAGCTGGAACGCTGGGCTGCCCGCCGCGTTTCTGCGGCAAAAGGCGATGCCATCCTGCTGGCGGCGCGCAGTCGCTGCCTCAAGGAGGCATTGACGCAATCGGCCCAGCAGGCTGCCGAACAGATCGAGCGCGACTTTCATGATCTGGACGTCGCCGCGGTTGCCCGGGAGATCGCGCGCGTGCTGGCCGAGTGCCTGGCGATCATGGTCGCGACCACCGGCATCGGCGCGCTGCTCGGTGGCGTCGCGGGATTCTTCGGCGGCTTCGGGGTTGGTGCCGCACCGGGGGCGGCGGCGGGCGCAGCGCTGGGCGCGGAAGCCGGCGAATGGATACTCGCCGCGCTGGGTCTGAAGGCGTTGGCCGAATTCGTCGTCGAAGGCCTGCCAGCCATCGGGCGCACCTATTGGAGCGGTATTCGCGAAGCGTGGCTGGCCGCTGCTCCGCCACCAGTGCCCCAGGGGCAACCGCACATCAATGCCTTCGCCATCCGGCACGCGGCCAGCCTGCTTGCCCGCGGTCACGTGGCCATGTTCGTCCTGTTGCTGATGGCGATTGTCGCCTACGTCAGCAAGGGGCGTGGCAGCATGCGGGAACTCGCCGAAAAGGCCAGCCATGGTCGTTTGGGGCGCAAGTTCGGCGAATGGTTGTTGCGAAATGAGTCGAAGCTCAAAGCCGATCCGCGGCTGCGTTCGAGTGAAGAGCCAATCGTTGGGTTCGGCGAATCAAGCAAATCCCCTCAAGGCGGAAGCAGCAAGCCTGCACCGAGGCGTTCACCCGCGGCAAAGCCTTCTACGGCTGCCGTGAAGAGCACCGCCGTGGAGAAGGAGCCGATTGTCCAGAGGGGTGGGGCGCACGGCGACGTCAAGGGGTTGCCGGGTTACGAGTCGCACCACATGCCTGCCGATTCGGTCAGTCCTCTTCCCACGAATCAAGGCCCTGCCATTGCGATGAAGATTGACGATCACCGCATGACAGGGAGTTGGGGCAACTCTCGGGAAGCGCGCGCGTATCGAAAGCGACAGGCGGAACTTCTCGAGCAGGGAAAGTTCGGCGAGGCCCAGAAGATGGATGTGGACGACGTGCGCGCGAAGTTTGGCGACAAGTACAATGAGGCCATCGATCAGATGCTGAAGTACACGGACAAGAAGGGGCCTTGAAGTGAAATACGACATCGCTCCAGGCAAGGGAATCAAAGGCATTCCGTTCGGGACAGGCGTGTCAGGGGTACGGGCGGCGTTGGGCGCGGGCTTCAAGTCGTTCATGCGCACCCCGGGCGCTGCGCATCCGTGTGACTATTTCGCCGGTGCGGGACTGTTCGCCAACTACGACAAGACCGGGCGTCTGGAGGCGATCGAGCTGGCCTCGCCTGCAGCGCCGGAGCTCTACGGGATCAACTTGCTGGGCATGGGTTTCGAGCAAGCTGTGAAATACCTCAAGTCCAAGGATCCGCAGCTTGAGCGCGAGGTCGACGGGGCGATTTCCCTGGCGCTGGGGATAAGCCTTTACGCACCGCACGCGGTGAATGATCCGAAGCTGCCGCCGGAAAGCGTGCTGGTGTTCGCGCCCGGTTATTACGACTGAATTGTTGCTGTGGTCATCACGGCTTCACCGATACCCCTGCGCCTGCAACGAGAACAGGTGTGCGTAATGCCCGTCCTCGGCCATCAGCTGCTCGTGGTTGCCGCGTTCGATGATGCGGCCGTCCTGGATCACGATGATCTGGTCGGCCATGCGCACGGTGGAGAAGCGGTGCGAGATCAGGATCGCGATGCGGCCGCCGGAAAGTTCGCGGAAGTGTTCGAAGATGGTGGCTTCGGCTTGCGCATCCATCGCGGCGGTGGGTTCGTCCAGCACCAGGATGTCGGCGCGTGAGCGCATGAAGGCGCGGGCCAGGGCGATCTTCTGCCACTGGCCACCGGAGAGTTCGCGGCCGTCGTTGAACCACTTGCCCAGCTGCGTATCGAAGCCGGCCGGCAGGCTGTCGATGAAGTCGCTGGCCATGCCCTTGTCGCTGGCCTCGCGCCAGCGCGCCTCGTCGTCGAAGTGGGTGACGTCGCCGGCGCCGACGTTCTCGCCCACGCGCATCTGGTAGCGCGCGAAATCCTGGAAGATCACGCCGATGCGCTGCAGCAGCACGCCCTCGTCCCACTCGCGCAGGTCGGTGCCGTCGAGCAGGATGCGGCCGCTGTCGGGCGTGTACAGGCGCGTGAGCAGCTTGATCAGGGTGGTCTTGCCCGAGCCGTTCTGGCCGACCAGGGCCAGCGATTCGCCTGGGCGGATGTGCAGGTCGATGTCGCGCAGCGCCGGCTCGCCGGCGCCGGGGTAGGTGAAGCTGACCTGCTCGAAGCGGATGCCGTCCTCGGGCTGCGCGCCGCGCTGCGCCATGCCGGCCGCCGGCGGCACCGGAGTTTCCAGGTATTCGTACAGGGTGGAGAGATAGAGGTTGTCTTCATACATGCCGCCGATCGCCGACAGCATTGCCGACACCGCCGACTGGCCCTGGCGGAACAGCGCCAGGTACATCGTCATCTGGCCCAGGGTGATGCGCGCCATCACGGTGCTGGCGGCAATCCACGCATAGGCGCCGTACAGCGCCAGCGTGCCCAGCAAACCCAGCACGAAACCCCAGCTGTCGCGACGCACGGCAAGGTCGCGGTCGGCGCGGTACAGGGTGTGGAAGATGTCGCGGTAGCGTTGCAGCAGCAGCGGGCCCAAGCCGAACAGCTTCACTTCCTTGGCGTGGTCCTCGCGCGCCAGCACGGTTTCCAGATACAGCTGCATGCGCGTTTCCGGCGAACGCCAGCGGAACAGGCGGAACGCGTCGCCGGAGAACTTGGTCTCGGCGAAGAATGAGGGCAGGCCGGCCAGCAGCAGCACCGCCACCGCCCACGGCGAGAACTGGAACAGCAGGCTGCCGTAGCTGAGCAGCGAGATCGCGTTCTGGCCCAGCCCGAACGTGCGCGTGACCAGCGACAACGGCCGGCTCGATGCCTCGCGCCGGGCGCGGGTGAGCTTGTCGTAGAACTCCGAATCCTCGAAGTGCGCCAGCTCCAGGGTCAGCGCCTTTTCCAGGATCATCACGTTGACGCGCTGGCCGAGCTGCGCGCGCAGCAGCGACTGGCACAGCGACAGGCCGCGTTGCGCGCCGGCCAGCGCCGCCACCAGCATGCCTTCCAGCGCCACCCATTCGAAGACCGATCGCAGCGGCGCGTGGCCGTCTGTGGCCCAGAGGCGGCTGGCGGCCACCACCGCGTCCACGATGTGCGCACCGACCCAGGCGATGCCGGCCGGCAGCAGGCCGGCGACCAGGGTGAGCGCGGCCAGCGCGACGGTCAGCGCGTGGCTGGTGCTCCAGACCAGTTCCAGCGCACGACCGCTGTAGCGGAACACACCCAGGAAGCTTCGGGCGAGTTCCTTCGGTGGCTCGGGAGGAGTGGCGTGGGGTGGCACGTGGGAGGTCGCCGGAAGGCGCGGACGGTGCGCGGAGCTTCCGACATGGGGGTCGTGCCGTCACACGCAAGGCGACCCCTGTCGCAGGAGCGCCCTTGGGCGCGATGCCTTTTCGTTGCGTCACGAAGAGCATCGCGCACGAGCGCGCCCCTACAAAGCGGCCTGGTAGAGCTCGGGGAACAGCCGCTGCAGGTGGGCCACCTTGGGCGCATCGTTGATCACGATGTACGGGTTGCGCGGGTGCAGGTCGTAATAGTGCTGGTGATAGGCCTCGGCCGGGTAGAACGCCGTGAGCGGAACCACCTGGGTGACGATCGGCGCGGCGAACGCATGGGCCGCCGTCAGCTGGGCGATGTAGTCGGTGGCGATCTTCTTCTGCTCGTCGTTGCCGTAGAAAATTACCGAGCGGTACTGGGTGCCGCGATCCGGTCCTTGCCGGTTGAGCTCGGTGGGGTTCAGCGCGACCGAGAAGAACACCTGCAGCAGCGTGCCGTAGCTGACCCGGGACGGGTCGAACTCGACCTGCACCGACTCGGCGTGGCCGGTGTCGCCGCCGCTGACCTCATCGTAGTGGGCGGTGCTGGCGGTCCCGCCGGAATAGCCGGCGGTGACCTTGCGCACGCCCTTCACGTGCTCGAATACCGCCTCGATGCCCCAGAAGCAGCCGCCGGCGAGCACGGCCACCTCGTCGTGCGCGGTGGAAGGCGCCGCATCGACGACGGGCGAGGGCAGGCGCACGCCTTCATGAGCAGCCGCGGCGGGCTGGCAGGCCGCGAGGCCGGCGAGCAGGAGCGCGGCGGCAAACGGAAACAGGCGGCGTGGACGGATCATGGGCAACCTCGCTGACGATGGCGTGCGGATGCACTCAACCCATCATTCGTCGACGGGAGGGCGGCGGTTACCTCGCGACGGTGCGGCGCTACCATGGGCGGCGAATTCGCTGGAGGGTTGCATGCCTGACGCCGTCAATCTGGACGCCTACCTGCGCCGCGTGGGCTGGTCCGGCCCGGTCGGGGTGGATCTGCCGACCCTGCGCGGGCTGGCCATCGCGCACGTGGCCACGATCCCGTTCGCCAACCTCGATCCGCTGATGGGCCGGCCGGTTGATCTCGGTCTGGCGGCGTTGCAGCGCAAGCTGGTCGACGAGGGCCGTGGCGGCTACTGCTTCGAGCAGAACTTGCTGTTCGAAGCGATGCTGCGCGAGATCGGCTTCGAGGTGAGCGGCCTGATCGCCCGCGTGCTGTGGGGTCATCCGGAGGATACGCAAACCCCGCAGAGCCACATGCTGTTGCGCGTCGAGCTGGAGGGCGAGAGCTGGCTGGCGGATGTCGGCTTCGGCGGCCACGTGCTCACCGGTGCGCTGCGGCTGCTGCCGGATATCCGGCAGGCCACCGCGCACGAACCCTTCCGGTTGCTCGAACGCGATGGCGAGTGGCGCATGCAGTCGCTGGCGCATGGCCAGTGGCGCACGCTGTACCGGTTTGATCTGCGCGCGGTGCCGATGGTCGATTACGTGGTGGCCAATCATTACGTGTCGAGCCACCCGGCCTCGCGCTTCGTCAGCCATCTCTTGCTCGGCCGCACCACCGCGGATCGACGGTTGGGCCTGCTCGATTACGAGTTCACCATCCGCCGCGATGGCCAGGAGCCGGAGCGCCGGCAACTGCGCGACGTGGCCGAGCTGCGCGAGGTGATGGAAGGTGAATTCCTGCTGCCAGCTTCCGCGATAGAAGCGCTCGGCGATCGCCTGCAAGGCTTGCCGCGCGCCTGATTCAGCGGTGTCCGCCGGCCGACGGGCGGCCGTCTTCGTCGCCCAGCGGGTCGGCCAGCACGTGGATTTCCACGTCGTCGAGGGTGACGAACTGGCCTGCGCGGATCTTGCAGGTCTTGCGCAGTTCCACGGTGCCGTCGACCTTCACCGCGCCGCTCGCCACGATCGCCTTGCCGGCGCCGCCGCTGTCGCACAGTCCGACCAGCTTCAGCAGCATGTTGAGTTCGACGTAGCCGCCTTCCAGTTCAAATTCGATGGTCTGCATGGTCTTGCCGTGGGGATGGATGGTCCGCGCTCAGGCGGAAGGATGGGCGTGCTCGAACGCGCTGTCGGGCAGCGCCAGGAAGGCGAACCAGGGATGGTCGTGCTCTGCGCCGAAGGTGGCGGCGTCGTCCAGCACGCCGAGCAGGATCTCGTAGTCGCGGCTGGCCGTCGCGCGCAAGTCGTCGACGTGCTCGAACAACAGCACGTGGCCCCACGCCGGCAGCCAGCCGAGATCGCGCAAGCAGTCGGCCAGCGCGTCCCAGTTGTGACCGAAGCTGGCCGGCAGCTGCAACGACACCGCCAGGCGGTGCAGCAGTTCATCCTTGTCGTGGCAGCCGGCAAGGTCGGTGCGACACACGTGCAAATCGTCACGCGCCGCGATGCGGGCCAGCCGATCGAGATCGTCGACGCCGACGAAATACACGCCGCTCAGCGCGGGCCGGGTCAGGTCCAGGTCGAAACGGTCCGCGCTCATCGCGCCACCTCGAAGCGGCGGAAGCTGCGGTAGTGATCGTCGGTGTAGTACCAGACTTCCGGCGGCGTGCCGCCGGTGACGATGCGCCGCGCGCCGCGGTTGCGCGCGCCGGGAGTTTCGACCGTGTACTCGTGGTAGTAGCCGCGTGGCTCCTTGGGCAGCGAGCCTTCGTAGTTGCCGAACACGGCGCCGTCCTGGCGGTGCTCGAACGGACCGCCGGCGGCGATCCGCTGCACCATCGCGCGCGCCTGCGGCGGCAGCGATGCCATCGCGTCGTCCGCCGGTGCCACGCGCGTGGCGACAGGGTTGCCGGCGGGGCCGGCAGGCGCGCCCGGCGCTTCGCCGTGGCGCTGCCACAGCAGCACGGCGACGATGGCGATCAGCAGCAACAGCAGCGGTCGAAGACGGCGCATGGTTCTCGCGGCAGGCGGTGGCGAGGCGAGCTTAGCAGGGCCGAACGGGGCTGCAGGCTTCCTTCATCGAAGGAAATTACGCACACTCCGCATTCCACTGGGAGCCTGTCGGACTTTGCTGGCCGGTCTGCGAATCCACCTGTGTGGTCCATATTTCCGCCGATCCTTGGTCCATGGAACCACTATGGACCGGCGAATCGTCGAAAATCTGTTCTCACACAGCCGAATTCTCGCCTCGACCACCAAAGTCCGACAGGCTCCCGGATACAGCGCGTGCGCTGCCCACCCGACTTCCGGAGCCCGGATGAGCACCACCTCCGACCATGATCGCGGCCGCTTGCCGCGCCAGATCGCCTACATCATCGGCAACGAGGGTTGCGAGCGTTTCTCGTTCTACGGGATGCGCAACATCCTCACTCCGTTCCTGATCACGAGCTTGCTGCTGTACCTGCCCGAGGGCCAGCGCATGCTGGCGGCGAAGGACGTATTCCACACCTTCGTGATCGGCGTGTATTTCTTCCCGCTGTTGGGCGGCTGGATCAGCGACCGTTTCTTCGGCAAGTACAACACCGTGTTGTGGATGAGCCTCATCTACTGCGCCGGTCACGCCTGCCTGGCGATCTTCGAGGACAACCGGCTGGGCTTTTTCGCGGGACTGGGCCTGATCGCGCTGGGCGCGGGCGGCATCAAGCCGCTGGTGGCGTCGTTCGTGGGCGACCAGTTCGACCAGTCGAACAAGCACCTGGCGAAGATGGTGTTCGACGCGTTCTACTGGATCATCAACTTCGGCTCGTTCTTCGCCTCGCTGCTGATGCCGCTGTTCCTGCACCACTTCGGCGCGGCGGTGGCGTTCGGCATTCCCGGGGGCTTGATGTTCGTCGCCACCGTGGTGTTCTGGCTGGGCCGCAAGCAGTACGTGATGGTGCCGCCGGGGCCGCCGGACCAGCACGCGTTTTCGCGGGTGGTCCGTACCGCGCTGCTGACGCAGCGGCCGGGTCAGACGCGGCCGGGCTTGTGGCTGGCGGTGGTCGCGGTGGTGGTGGCGCTGGCGTCGTTCGCGCTGGTGCCGTCGCTCGGCTTCGTGATCGCCGCATGCATCGCGCTGGTGGTGCTGATCGGCGGCGTGGGCGGCGGCGCCTGGCTGCAGATGGATCGCGCACGGGGCGCGCATCCGGACGCTGCGGTCGATGGCGCACGCAACGTGCTGCGCGTGCTGGTGATCTTCGCGCTGACCACGCCGTTCTTCTCGCTGTTCGACCAGAAGGCCTCGACCTGGGTGATCCAGGGTGGCGAGATGACGATGCCGTCCTGGTTCCGGCCGGCGCAGATGCAGGCGCTGAATCCGTTGCTGGTGATGCTGCTGATCCCGTTCAACAACCTGGTGCTGTACCCGCTGTTGCGCCGACTCGGCTACGAGCCCACCGCGCTGCGCCGGATGACCGCCGGCATCGCGTTCAGCGGCCTGGCCTGGATCGTGGTGGGCGGCCTGCAGGTGGTGATCGACGGCGGCGATCCGCTGTCGATCGTGTGGCAGGTATTGCCGTACGCGCTGCTCACCTTCGGCGAGGTGCTGGTCTCCGCGACTGGTCTGGAGTTCGCCTACAGCCAGGCGCCGGCCTCGATGAAGGGCGTGGTGATGAGTTTCTGGAACCTCACCACCACGGTCGGCAACCTGTGGGTGCTGCTGGCCAACGCGGCGGTGCGCAACGAAAGCGTGATCGGTTCGATCGCCCACAGCGGGCTCAGCGTCACGGCGTTCCAGATGTTCTTCTTCGCCGCTTTCGCCTTGCTCGCTGCGCTGGCGTTCGGGCTGTACGCGAGGCGCTATCGCGAAGTGGATCACTACCGGCCGGTGTAGGGCGGGCACTGCCCGCCGGCCCTTGGCCCGTGACGGAAAGCGGCGGGCAGTGCCCGCCCTACGAGGTCGAATCCACGCGTGATTGCAGCGCCATCGCGGCGGCCGGGTTGCGGTGCTTGGCGGCGCTGATGAAGAACACGAACACGTCGCGCGGCTTGCCTCGTGGCTGCACGGCGGCCGCGTGCGGAAGGTCGGCGATGTCCTCGCCGGCAGCCCAGGCTCGTGCACGCGTGGCCCAGAGGTCGAGCGCGTCGGGGGCGTAGCCGGTCGGGATGCCGTCGACGCTGCGCATCAAGCGCGCATAAGCGAAGTCGCCGGTGAGATCGGCCAGCGACGGGTACTCGGTCGAGTCGGTGAACACGGTGGGTACGCCTCGTGCGCGGGCCAGTTCCACGTACGGTGCGCAGGCGAAGCTGGGGTGGCGCACTTCCAGCACGTGGCGCAGAGGGTGCCCGTTCAACTCGCGCGGCAGGGCGTCCAGGAAGGCCGCCACGTCATTGGCATCGAACCGTCGCGACGGCGGCAGCTGCCACAGGATCGGCCCCAGCCGGTCGCCCATCTCGACGAGGCCGCCGTGGATGAATCCGCCGATGCCCTTGCCGGTGTCGGCCAGCCGCTTGCCTTCGGTGATGTAGCGCGGCGCCTTCAGCGAGAAGACGAAACCGTCCGGCGTTTCCGCCGCCCACTTCGCGTACGTGGCCGGTTTCTGCGCGCCGTAGAAGGTGCCGTTGATCTCGATCGCGCGCAGCTGGCGGCTGGCGTATTCCAGCTCGCGCCGTTGCACGAGTTTCGTCGGGTAGAAGTTGTTGCGCCACGGTGCGTAGGTCCAGCCGCCGATGCCGACGCGGATCGTGCCGTGCTTGTTCATGGCGTGGCCCCGCCGGGCTGGTGGCGCAGCCATTCGGAGGTGCCCATGCACAGCACCAGCCACGCCGCGCCGATGGCATAACCGGCCATCACGTCACTGAGGTAATGCACCTGCAGCAGGATCCGGCTGACGCCGATCACCCCGACCATCAGCACGGCGCCGGCGATGACCGCGCGATGGAAGCGCGGCGTCAGCCGCAGCAGCACGTAGGCCAGCATGCCGTAGAACACCATCGCGCCGAACGCGTGCCCGCTGGGGAAACTCCAGCCCGGCTCGACGATGAAACCGTGGTCGTGCAGCGGGCGGGCACGGCGGAACAGCGCCTTCAGCCCGCCGTTGATCGGCAGGATGCCGAGCAGGGCCACGCTCCAGCTCGCCGCCAGCGTCCACTGGCGGCGCAGCAGCAGGATGAGCAACACCACGGCCGCCGCGCTGGCGACCCACAAGGTGTCGCCCAGATGGGTGATGGCGGCGATCACGCGCAGCGCCGGCACCGGCACATGGGCACGGAGGCTGGCGGCGAGGCTGGCGTCGAAGCCGTCCAGGCCGGTCGTCGGCTGGCCGGAAATCGCCAGCGCGAGGCCGCCGAAGAACAACCCCAGCACCATGCACAGCAGCAGGCCCGTGCGCCAGCGCAGCATCGTCGGCGCCTGGCCCAGCAGCGCAGCGCGCCGCTGCCAGCGCGCGTTGTGCCGCCAGGCCAGGTCGCCGGCCAGCAAGGCCAGCAGCAACAGCAGCGCCCACAGCAGCAGGGAGTGCAGCGCAATCCATTCCGCCAGCGTGTTCATTGCGATCCTCGTTTCGCTTGCCGATCCGCGCATGATCGCGGCTTGCGCGGCCGGCGTCGAGTTGGATGCCGGGCTGGCCTTGCGGGCGATTTCTCGCGATAGTGCGCGGGTCGTCGCCCTGGGGGAGAACTTCGATGGTCCAGCGATTCGGGTCCGTGCGTGCGCTGTCGTTCCGGCTGTTGGCCGGCCATGCCTTGCTGGTCCTCGGCGCGTCGGCGCTGGCGCAGGCTCCGGCCACGCAGCAGCTGCCGCCGCCGGTATCGACCGGCGACATCGTGCAGCCGCTGCTGCCGGCGCAGCTGCAGGATTTCGACGCCTACATGGCGGATACGCTGAAGACCTTCGAGGTGCCCGGCATCGCGGTGGCCATCGTCAAGAACGGCAAGGTGGTGATGGAGCGCGGCTTCGGCGTGAAGGAGCTGGGCAAGCCGGACCCGGTCGACGCGCACACGCTGTTCGCGATCGCCTCCAACACCAAGGCCTTCACTGCCGCGGCGCTGCAGCAGCTGGCCGACGCGGGCAAGCTGGACATGGACGACCGCGTGATCGACCACCTGCCCTGGTTCCGCATGTCCGATCCGTACGTGACGCACGAGATGCGCATTCGCGACCTGCTGGCGCACCGCAGTGGCCTGAGTCTGGGCGCGGGTGATCTGCTGTACTGGCCGCCGTCCTCGTACACCACCAGGGAAGTGGTCGAGCGGTTGGCCAAGGTGCCGCTGAAGAACGGTTTCCGCAGCCACTACGCCTACGACAACATCCTGTTCGCGGTGGCCACCCTGGTGATCGAACAGACTTCCGGCCAGAGCTATGCCGACTACGTGCGCGAGCACCTGTTCAAGCCGGTGGGCATGGAGGAGTCGCTGATCGACATGACTTACCTGAAGCCCGGCATGGACGTGGCTGCCGGTCATGCCCCGTACGAGTTCAAGGACATCAAGCCGGTGCCGCCGATGGCCTGGCTCAATGATCCGGGCGCTGGCGGCATCTACTCCAGCGTGCATGACCTGGCCAAGTGGATGAACGTGCAACTGGCCGGCGGCGCCTTGCCGACCGTGGGCGCCGACGGCAAGCCGCGGCGGGTGTTCTCCGAGAAGAGCCACCACGAGATGTGGTCGATGCTGACGCCGATACCGATCAGGAAGGCGTCGATCCCCGAGCTGGAGCCGCTGACACCGGACTACTACGGCTATGGCGAAGGCTGGTTCCTCGGCCAATACCAGGGCCGCAAGCTGGTCTGGCATACCGGCGGCTGGCCCGGTTTCGTCTCGCGCGTGACGATGGTGCCCTCGTTGAAGCTCGGCGTGGTAGTGCTGACCAACCAGCAGTCCGGCGCCGCGTTCAACGCGGTGACGTACCGAGTGCTGGATGCGTACCTCAACCCCTCGCACAAGACCGACTGGGTGGCCGTGTACCAGAAGGCCGTGCAGCACGCCCAGGCCAAGGCCGACGACAGCGTGGCGAAGCACGAGCAGGCGCGCGACAAGCGCAGCAAACCCTCGCTGCCGCTGGCCGACTACGCCGGCACGTATCGCGACTCGTGGTACGGCGACGTCATCATCAGCCAGGAGCGCGGCAAGCTGCGCATGCGCTTCGGCAAGACCGAACAGCTGGTCGGCACGCTGACGCCGTGGCAACACGACAGCTTCACCGTGCGCTGGGATGACCGCTCGCTGGACGCCGATGCCTTCGTCGATTTCGCGCTGGACATGGACGGCAAGATCCGCGAGGTGCGCATGCAGCCGATCTCGCCGTTGACCGATTTCAGCTTCGATTTCCAGGATCTGCGGCTAGTGCCGGTGGAAGCCGCCACCGGGGCATCAGCAGGCAAGTGATCCATCACGGCGCCGTTCGCGGCGTCCACGCCGAAGGGGAAGGGACATGAATCATCGTCGTCACGCCGGGGCGATCCTGCTGGCTTTCGGCTTGCTCGTCGGCGTCGCCCAGGCACGCAGCGACAAGGCGCTGGAACATCGCTACATCCGCGTCGAACTGGGTGCGGCCAGCACGCAAGCGACTTCGGGCCGGCTGCTGCTGTTCGCGGTCGATGCCAAGGCGGCGCAGGCGGCGGCCGAAGCGGAGTCCAAGGGCAAGAGCAGCGTGGTCGAGTCGGTCGACGCCGATCCGTTCAGCGGCACGGTGACCAGCGTGGCCGCGCGCGAGGTGGACCACTGGGCGCCGGGGCAGGCGATCGACATCGACACCAACCGCATGGCGTATCCCGCGGAGTGGTCGCAGCTGCCGCCGGGCGATTACCTGGTGCAGGCCGTGCTCGACGTGAACCATGACTACAACTACACCGGGCGTGGTGCCGGCGATCTGGTCAGCGACGTGGTCAGGCTGCATCTGCCGGCGACCGGCGTGCCGGAACTGGTCCTGGCGAAAGCGTTGCCGACGGACGGCGATCCCTGGGCCGTGCCGGATTCGGCCCCGCCGGACCTGCGCGAACGTGTGGCGGCGGTACGCCCGCACGCGCACCTGGTCGATTTCACCAGCCCGTCGCTGAGTGCGTTCTGGGGCCGGCCGATCCACATGCGCGGTTGGGTGCTGACCCCGCCCGGCTACGACGCCGCGGCTGCCGCGCGTTACCCGACCGTCTATTACACGCAGGGTTTCGGCGGCAACAACGAGCGCGTGATCGGCCCGGTCGTCACCGTCTACACCGCGATGGCGAAGCAGCAGATGCCGCCGATGATCTGGGTGTTCCTCGACGAGTCCAGCCCCACCGGCACCCACGAGTTTGCCGACTCGGTCAACAACGGCCCGTGGGGACTGGCGCTGACCACCGAGCTGATCCCGCATCTCGAAGCGCACTACCGCATGGATGGCGATGCCAACGGCCGCTTCCTCAACGGCCACTCCTCCGGCGGCTGGGCCACGCTGTGGCTGCAGACGCGCTACCCGAAGCTGTTCGGAGGCACTTGGTCGACCTCGCCCGACCCGAGTGACTTTCACGATTTCACCGGCGTGGATCTTTACGCGCCGCACGCCAACGTCTACCGCCGGCCCGACGGCTCGGCCTACCCGCTGGTGCGCAACCACGACAAGGTGCTGGGCACCTTCGAGCAGTTCGCGAAACTCGAACGCGTGCTGGGCAGCTACGGCGGCCAGCTGGCGTCGTTCGAGTGGGTATTCTCGCCGCGCGGTGAGGATGGCCGGCCCGTGCCGATGTTCGATCGCGACACCGGCGCCGTCGACCCGGCGGTGGTGGCGTACTGGCGTGATCACTACGACATCGCGCACCGCCTGCAGCAGCAATGGCCGCAGCTGAAGCCCGACCTGGACGGCAAGATCCATCTTTACGTGGGCACGGCCGACACGTTCTATCTCGACGGTTCCGCGCACAAGCTGAAGGCCGTGCTCGATGGCCTGGGAGCGAAGACGGAGTTCCGCTTCCTGCCTGATCGCACCCACGGCAACCTGTACTGGATCGGCGAGGACCACCACGGCCTGCTCAAGCAGATCAGCTGGGCGATGTATGCGATCGCGCGGCCGGACTCCAGGCTGAAGCCCGTCGTCACGCCCTGATCCTCATCGCGCCGTGGGGCGGGCACCGCCCGCCGCCCGCGCGTTTTCGGTTCATTCCGGCTGCCACGGGTCGTAGCTGCCGATGTACCAGAGGTGGCCTTCCGGGTCGTGGCAGCTGTAGCCGGCGCCGCCGTAGTCCTTCTCGGCGTAGTCGTCGACGATCACCGCGCCGGCTGCCTTTGCCCGCTCGTAGTGGGCCTTGCAGTCGGTCACGGTCACGCAGGCACACTGCGTTTCGCGGCCGCCGATCTCGTCGGGCTGCGCGATGTGCCGGCCGAACTCGTTGTCGCGCACGCCGCCCAGCATGACCATGCCGCGGCCGTAGGCCAGTTGCGCGTGCTCGACCTCGCCGGCGTCGTTTTCGTAAACCGCGTGCCGTTCGAAACCGAAGGCCTGGCAGAGCCAGTCGATGGCCGCGTGGGGATCGCGGTAGCGCAGGCAGGGGATGATGGTGCTGCCGCCGGACTGTTCCATGGGTTATCTCCGTGGTGGATTCTCGCAAGGTGGGTGGTGTCGTCATTGCGCCGGCGCGAAACGACGTCGCGGTCCTCAGGGACGCGGGCCAGATTAGCCCCGCGAGGCGTGGCGGTCTTGTAGATTTCCGTCGCTCAATCGAGCGGCAGGTGGTTGGAGTAGGGACCGCGCGCAGCCATGAATGCGGTCGGCGTGACGCCGGCGAAATGGCGGAACTCGTGGGTCAAATGGGCCTGGTCGAAATAGCCGCCATCGGCCGCCACCTGGCTCCAGTTCACCGCCGACTGCGCTGCCGCATGATCCACCACCGCGCGAAAGCGCAGCAGCCGCGTGTAGTGCTTGGGACGCATGCCCACCTGGTGCTGGAACAGCATGCCGAAGCGGCGCTCGGACAAGCCTGCCTCGCGTACCAGCGGCGCGATGCGTTGCACCTGCGGCGGGTCGGCCAACCGATCCAGCGCGTAGGCGATGGCGGGATGCAAGGCGGTGCTGTGCAGGCGTCGCACCAGCCACCGGGTCAGCAGGCGCAGGCGGCCCCGTGGTGCGGGGGTTTCCAGCAGTTGCTCGCGCAGCAGCGCGGCGGCCGGCCCGAACAAGTCACCCAGGTCGACATCCCGTCCGATCAGGGTGGTGGCGTCCTCGCCGGTCAGCGCGTGGGCGCCTCCCGGGCGGAACACCACGCCCATCACGCGGATCTGTTCGGCGGTGTCGATGATCTCGCTGCGCAGGGTGGGGCCGCCAAGCACGCAGGCGGACGAGCGGATACACCGCCGCGCCGCGTCATCGGTGTAGACACGGGTTTCGTCCTCGTGCAGGTTGATGATGAGCTGCGCCCCGGGTTGCGGCAGCACGCGCTCGTGGCGATGCGCCGCGGGCGGCATGTCCCAGTCCCACACTTTCGCGATCAGCTTGTCCAGCGGTGGTCCGGGCAGGTAGTACTGGAATCCCATCGGCTCGTCTCCGTGGATACGCGGCGGTCTGGCGTGCCGGCTCAGCCCGTCTGTTCGTCTTCCTCGGCCAGCGGTGGCAGGGTGCGCACCAGTTGCGCGCGCACCAGCGGCAGTCGCGCGCGGCGCAGGCGCTGCAGCAGTTCGAACAGCAGGTCGCTCTTGACGCCGCCGGTGTCACGCGGGCTGCCGACGTAGGCCACGCAGTTGAAGGTCATCGAGCCGGCATCGAGGCCCTCCAGTTGCACGTAGGGCGCCGGCGCGGCCAGTGTGCCCGGGTGTGCGCCGAGCACCTCCAGCGCCAGTGCCCGTACCTTGTCGGCGTCGGTGTCCAGCGGCATCGGCAGCTTGATCTGCACGCGGCCCAGCGCGTTGGCCTGGGTCACGTTGCGCACGTTCTCGGTGATCAGCTGCGAGTTCGGCACGATCACGGTGGATCGGTCCCACAACTGGATCTCCGTGGCGCGCACGTTGATCCGGCGGATGTCGCCCTCGACCTCGTTGAGGCTGACCCAGTCGCCCACCTTCACCGGCCGTTCCACCAGCAGGATCAGGCCGGAGATGAAGTTCTGCACGATCGCCTGCAGGCCGAAGCCGATGCCCACCGACAGCGCGCTGACGATCCAGGTGATGCTGGTCAGGTTGACGTGCAGCGCGGCCAGGGTCAGCACCAGCACCAGCAGGCCGCCGAGGTAGCCGAGCAGGGTGACGATGGAATCCTGCATGCCCGGTTCCATCGTCGACTTGGGCAGCAACTGCTCGCGCAGCCAGCGCTTGAGCATGTGCAGCAGCACGCCGCCGCCCACCAGCACCAGCACCGCCCGGAAAATGTTGCCGGGATTGATCGGCAGATCGCCCAGTTTCAGGTTGCCGAAGGTGCGTACGGCGCTGGCCAGCAGGTCGCCCGGGCCGGCGCCGAACGGGGTCAGCACGATGGCGATGGCCAGCAGGGTCAGCAGCACCTTGGCGATGCCGGCGAGCAGGGTGGCGGCCTGGTCCAGCGCATGCGGCGCCAGCTGGAAGGATGCCTGCAGCCGCTGGCCGCCGCGTTCGTGCGGCGACAGCGCCACGTGGATCAGGTCGTTCAACAGGTGGCCGAGCAGCCACGCGCTGGCCACCACCACGCCGACCCACAGCATCTGCACCGCGGCGAAGAACGCGAGCGCGATGTAACCGGTGGCCACGCCGAGCCAGCTCACCAGCACGCCCAGCACCGCGCCGGCACCGAGCGCGCCGACCCACAACGGCTGATGTTCGACCACGCCCTCGGCCGCCGCCTGCCGCCGCGCCCCACGCAAACGCCACCAGCCCGCCGCGATGAGACCGCTGACCACCAGCGCCACCGCGCCGCGCGTGGCCACCGTGGTCGGCAGGCTGGAGCCGATCGTGCGGCTGATGCGCTCGACCAGGCCGAACAGCAACGCGGCGGCGCCGAGCAGCCAGGGAAGCATGCGCAGGCGCTGCGCAGCCAGGTCGGACAGCGGCGGCAGGCGCCAGCTCGGCCGGCGTACGGAGAGCAGCGCGCGGCCCAGCCCGGTGACAAACGCCGCAAACAGCACCAGCCGTACCGCCGAGCGCGCCAGCGCGTCCAGATCCGGCGCGAGGATGTCGTTCCAGTTCAGGCCCAGGTACGCCAGCTGGGCGGCGATGCCGGTGGTGAGCAGCGCGGTGAGCGCGACCGCCACCGCCATCGCGCTGCGGCGCAGGTGGCCGTCCGGCACGTGGCGCGTGGCCAGGCGCAGCAGCAGCCGATCGAGCAGCCAGCGGCCCACGCCAAGCCACAGCAACGCGCCGATCAGGCACAGCAGCAGCGGCGTGCGGTTCGGCGCTTCCCACGCCTCGCTCCAGGCATCGGCCACGCGACCGCCGAGGCGGTCCAGCCGTGCCAGGTCATCGGGAAAACTGCGCGCCGGCTCGCTCCAGAATGCGCGGCCGAACGGCGATGCCGTGCGCGAGGCCAGCCGCGCCTGGAACGCGTCGTTGCGCATGCCGGTGATCTGCGCGGCCAGTTGCAGCGCGTTCTGGCCCAGCAGCTGCGCCTGCTTGATCCGTGCATCCAGCGCGGCGCCGGCCTTGTCCAGTTGCCGCCGCTGGGCCGCGACCTGCGGCGCTTCCGGCGCCGCGCCCTTGGCCGGCGGCGGGCCCAACACGTCGAGCTGCGCCTGCAGCGCGGCCAGCTGGGGCGCCAGGTCGCTGGCCAGTTGCCGCGCCTGGTCCTGCACCGCCAGCGCGTCGTTGCGCAGGTCGCCGAGCGAGCTTGCGGCTTGCTTGTCCTTCAGTGCTGCCTTGAGTGCATCGAGGCGATCGTCCAACTGCTCCAGCGACTGCGCCGGCGTGGCGGCGCTCGCCGCCGATGCCGGCGCGGCGTCGCCTTGCTGGGCGTGCACGGCGAGGCTGCCGCAGGCGAGCAGGGCAAGCAGGAGGAGGCGGCATGGTGTGGGCATCCGCGCATGATCGGAGCGGTGCGACAGGCGGTCAATCGTGTTGGCGTCCTGCGCGGCGGAAGGCACGGCGACGGTTCAGCTTGGTTGCGCGGTGGCACGCGCGGGCAAGCGCGTCTGGCCTGCCGCAGTCGCCGCCGCTGGTCACGCTTGGGTCCTTGCATGCAGCCAGCCGCGCACCCACGCTAGAGAACCTGCCTGTTGCGTGCCGCCCATGATCTTTCGCTGGTTCGAATCCCTCATCGACGCGTTCAAGGAACCGGCCGACGGCATGCCGCCGCGGCCGGTGTGGCGTTTCTACGTGTTCTATCTGCGCCAGGTGTGGCCGGTGTTCGCCGCCACGCTGGTGGTCGGCTTTGGCGTGGCGGTGGTGGAGGTGTCGCTGTTCGGCTTCATCGGGCGCATCGTGGACATGGCCAGCGGCACACCGGCGGACCTGTTCCGCCTGCACGGCCAGGCGCTGATCTGGATGGCGCTGGTCGCACTGGTGGCGCGGCCGCTGCTCGGCGGCCTGCACGACTTGCTGGTGAACCAGGCGATCCTGCCCAGCCTCACCAACCGCATCCGCTGGCAGCACCATCGCTACGTGATCCGCCAGAGCCTGGGCTTCTTCCAGAACGATTTCGCCGGGCGCATCGCCAACCGCATCATCCAGACCGGCGCCTCGCTGCGCGATTCGGCCGTGCAGATCGTGGACGCGATCTGGTACATCGTGATCTACACCGGCAGCGCCATCGCGCTGTTCGCGCAGGCCGACGGCTGGCTGGCGGTACCGCTGACGGCGTGGATCTTCTGCTACATCGGCTTGCTGGCCTTCTTCATTCCGCGGGTGAAACAGCGCTCGTGGAAATCCTCGGAGGCGAAATCGAAGCTGATGGGCCGCGTCGTCGACGGCTACAGCAACGTGATGACGCTGAAGCTGTTCGCCCATACGCGCCGCGAGGAGGCGTACGTGGCCGAGGCGATGGGCGAGTTGATCGACAAGCATCGCCTGACGACCCGCCTGACGACGGCCATGGACGTCAGCATCACCGCGCTCAACGGCTTCCTCATCACCGGCACCTCGGCGCTGGCGATCTGGCTATGGAGCGAGGGGCGGGTGACCACCGGGGCGATTGCGTTGTCGATCGGGCTGGTGATCCGCATCAACAACATGTCCGGCTGGATCATGTGGGTGGTCAACGGCATCTTCGAGAACGTCGGCACCGTGCAGGACGGCATCACCACCATCTCGCAGCCGCGCGCGGTGCAGGACCGCGAAGGCGCGATGCCGCTGGAGGTGACCAACGGCGCGGTGCGCTTCGAGCACATCCACTTCCACTACGGCAAGCGTGGCGGCGTCATCGCCGGGCTGGATCTGGACGTGCGCGCGGGCGAGAAGATCGGCCTGGTCGGCCCGTCCGGCGCCGGCAAGTCCACCCTGGTCAACGTGCTGCTGCGGCTGTACGACCTCGAGGCCGGGCGCATCCTGATCGACGGCCAGGACATCGCACACGTCACCCAGGAAAGCCTGCGCTCGCAGATTGGCGTGGTCACCCAGGACACTTCGCTGCTGCACCGTTCGATCCGCGACAACCTGCTCTATGGCCGTCCCGATGCCAGTGAAGCGCAGGTGGCCGAGGCCGTGCGCAAGGCGCGCGCCGACGAATTCATCCCGCAGCTCAGCGATGGCGAGGGCCGTCGCGGCTACGACGCGCTGGTCGGCGAGCGCGGCGTGAAACTCAGCGGCGGCCAGCGCCAGCGCATCGCGATCGCCCGCGTGCTGCTGAAGGACGCGCCGATCCTGGTGCTGGACGAAGCGACCTCGGCGCTCGACTCCGAGGCGGAAGCGGCGATCCAGGACAGCCTGGACATCCTGATGCAGGGCAAGACGGTGATCGCGATCGCGCACCGCCTCTCCACCATCGCGCGGATGGACCGGCTGGTGGTGCTGGACAAGGGACAGATCGTCGAGACCGGCACGCACGCCGAGCTGATCGCGCACGAGGGCCTGTACGCGCGGCTGTGGAAGCGGCAGACCGGCGGCTTCGTGGCGGCGGAGGATGCGCCGGTCTAATCGGCGGTTGCGGCAGGCGGGGGGCGCGGGCTCAACACGTTCCGCTGCAGCAGGCGGGTTTGCCCGCCGTCGCCGCGCTTTCCAGCACCTCGGCCGCCGCCGTCAGCGCCTTCGCCGCGGCGGCACCCTTGCGCTCGCTGTAACGGCTGACCAGGTAGTCGCTGCGCCCGCGCACCAGCAGGGTGAACTTGAACAGCTCCTCCATCACGTCCACCACGCGGTCGTAGAACGGCGAGGGTTTCATCCGGCCGTCGTCGTCGAACTCCTGCCAGGCCTTGGCCACCGAGGACTGGTTCGGGATGGTCAGCATGCGCATCCAGCGGCCCAGCACGCGCAGGGTGTTGACCACGTTGAACGACTGCGAGCCGCCGCAGACCTGCATCACCGCGAGCGTGCGCCCCTGCGTGGGCCGCACGCTGCCGTCTTCCAGCGGCAGCCAGTCGATCTGGTTCTTGAACACGCCGGTGATCGTGCCGTGCCGCTCGGGGCTGACCCACACCTGGCCCTCGGACCACAGCGACAGCGCGCGCAATTCCTGCACCTTGGGATGGCTGGCCGGCACGCTGTCCAGCAGCGGCAGTTCGTGCGGGTCGAACACCCGCGTCTCGGCGCCGAAGTGGCGCAGGATGCGCTCGGCTTCCAGCGCCAGCTTGCGGCTGAACGACTGCGGGCGCAGCGAGCCGTACAGGATCAGGATGCGCGGCGGGTGGCCGGCGTCGGCCGGCAAGGACAGCTTGGCCAGGCTGGGGGTGTCCAGCACGTCGGCGGCGACATGGGGCAGGTCCGGGATCACGGCGATTCCTGTTGCGTTGGTTTGACAATTCTATAATCATGGAAATATAGAAGCCAACCCGGAATCATTCCTCATGCACCCGTGTCGCGTCTTGTTCATCTGCACCGGCAATTCGGCCCGCAGCATCCTGTCCGAGGCCACCCTCAATCATTTGGGCGCGGGGCGCTTCGCGGCGTTCAGCGCCGGCAGCCAGCCGATCGGGCGCGTCAATCCGCATGCGATCGAGGAACTCCAGGCCCACGGCATCGCCACCGAGGGACTCGCCAGCAAGTCGTGGGACCGCTTCACCGAAGCGGGCGCGCCGCCGCTGGATATCGTGATCACGGTTTGCGACAACGCCGCCAGCGAGACCTGCCCGGTGCTGTTCGGCGATTTCGTGAAGAGTCACTGGGGCCTGCCCGATCCGGCTGCCGCCCGGGACGCGGACGCCGCCGCGGCGTTCCGGCGTGCGCACGCGCTGATCGTGCGTCGGATCACCGCGCTGCTGCAGCTGCCGGTGGAAACGATGGGCCGCGACGAACTGCAACAGGCGCTCGACCGCATCGGCAGCCTCACCGGCGAGGAAGCCCACGCATGAACCAGCCATCCGCCGCACTCGCCGCCGACGCGGTTTCTCCGGACGGTGCCCGCATCGGCTTCTTCGAACGCTGGCTCACGCTCTGGGTGTTGCTGTGCATCGTCGCCGGCACGCTGCTGGGCCATCTGCTGCCCGGCAGCTTCGCGGCGCTGGGCGGCATGCAGGTGGCCCAGGTGAACCTGCCGGTCGCCGTGCTGATCTGGCTGATGATCATCCCGATGCTGCTGAAGATCGACTTCGGCGCGCTGGACGGCGTGCGCCGGCAGTGGAAGGGCATCGGCGTCACGCTGTTCGTCAACTGGGCGGTAAAGCCGTTCTCGATGGCACTGCTGGGCTGGATCTTCATCCGCCATCTGTTCGCCGGCCAGCTGCCGGCCGAACAGCTCGACTCCTATATCGCCGGCCTGATCCTGCTGGCCGCCGCGCCGTGCACGGCGATGGTGTTCGTGTGGAGCAACCTGTGCCGCGGCGAGCCGGCGTTCACGCTGAGCCAGGTCGCGCTGAACGACGCCATCATGGTGGTGGCGTTCGCGCCGATCGTGGCGCTGCTGCTGGGCATCTCCTCGATCACGGTGCCGTGGAACACGCTGTTGCTGTCGGTGCTGCTGTACATCGTGGCGCCGGTGGCGCTCAGCATGCTGCTGCGGCGCCAGCTGCTGGCGCATGGCGGCGAGGCGCGGTTGCAGACACTGCTGCAGCGGCTGGGGCCGGTGTCGCTGGGCGCGCTGCTGGCCACCCTGGTGCTGCTGTTCGGTTTCCAGGGCCGGCAGATCCTTGCGCAACCGGCGATCATCGCGCTGCTGGCGGTGCCGATCCTGATCCAGGTGTATTTCAACGCCGGTTTGGCCTACTGGCTCAACCGCCGCTTCGGCGTGCCGCACTGCGTGGCTGGTCCCTCGGCGCTGATCGGCGCCAGCAATTTCTTCGAGCTGGCCGTGGCCACCGCGGTGGGCCTGTTCGGCGTGCATTCCGGCGCGGCGCTGGCGACCGTGGTGGGCGTGCTGATCGAGGTGCCGGTGATGCTGTCGGTGGTGCGCATCGTCAACCGCAGCAAGCGCTGGTATGAAGCGGCCCGGGAGTAGCGCCATGCAGAACAGGCAAGCCATCACCATCCTCGCCGCGCTCGCCCAGGAATCGCGCCTGGCGGTCTACCGGCTGCTGGTCGAGCACGCGCCGGAAGGACTGGCCGCCAGCGCGATCGCGGAGAAGCTCGGCCTGCCCAACGCCACGCTGTCCTTCCACCTGAAGGAGCTGTCGCACGCGGGCCTGGTGAGCAGCCGGCAGAGCGGGCGCTTCATCTACTACGCGCCGGTGATCGAGACGATGGACGAGCTGGTCGGCTACCTCACCGATCACTGCTGCAGCCAGTCCGGTGGCACCTGCGCACCGGCTACGCGCAAGAGCGCGCCGGCCAAGCGCGTGGCCGCGGCCGGCAGGCGGCGGTCGGGTTCGAGTTGAGGCGGTCGCCATACCGCTCCGGTCGGGGGCCAATGCCCATTGCCAACTCTCGGCGACCGAAGAGCACTGTGTGCAAGGGGCGCTCTTGCAGAAAACGGGATTCTGAGCCTGCGTGAAGCGCCGGCTACCTGGTTTCCGTTGAACGCGGCAACGCAGCAGCCACCTCGCGGAACGACGCCAACGCCGCCTCCAGATGCTCCACGATCTCCTGCGCCAGCACATCCGGCGGTGGCAGGTCGTCGAGGTTGTCGAGGCTGTCGTCCTTGAGCCAGAAGATGTCGAGGCTGGCCTTGTCGCGCGCCACCAGCGTCTTGTAGTCGAAGTATTTGAACCGCTCCGATTCCTTGCGCTTGTGGCGGTTGGCCGGGTGGTAGCAGTCGATGAAGTCCTGCAGGTCGTCGCGCTTGAGCGGGCGGGTTTTCAGGGTGAAGTGCTTGTTGGTGCGCAGGTCGTAGATCCACACGCCCTTGGTGTGCACCTTGCCGTCCTTCGGCTTGGCGTCGAAGAACACCACGTTCGCCTTTACGCCCTGCGCGTAGAAGATGCCGGTGGGCAGGCGCAGCAGGGTATGCACGTCGCAGGTTTCCAGCAGCTTCCGGCGGATCTTCTCGCCGGCACCGCCCTCGAACAGCACGTTGTCCGGCAGCACCACCGCAGCCTGGCCGGTGGTCTTGAGCATCGACACGATGTGCTGCAGGAAGTTGAGCTGCTTGTTCGAGGTGGTCTGCCAGAAGTCCTGGCGCTCGTAGGTCAGCGCGTCGCGGTCTTCCTCACCGTCCTCGTTGGTGATGGTCATGCTGCTCTTCTTGCCGAAGGGCGGGTTGGCCAGCACGTAGTCGAATGTCTTGATCGGTTCGGAGATCAGCGCGTCGGAGCGCTCCACCATCGGCGCGCCGTCGAGTGCGCCGATGTTGTGCAGGAACAGGTTCATCAGGCACATGCGCCGCGTGCCCGGCACGATCTCGTTGCCGTGGAACGTGTCATGGCGCAGGAAGTGGGCTTCGGCCTTGTTCAACTTGCATCGGTTCAGCCACTCATGCACGCCCAGAAAAAAACCACCGGTGCCACAGGCCGGGTCCGCCACGGTCTTCTTGGGCTCCGGCTGCACGCATTCCACCATTGCCTGGATCAGCGGGCGCGGGGTGAAGTACTGGCCGGCGCCGCTCTTGGTGTCCTCGGCGTTCTTCTGCAGCAGGCCTTCGTAGAGGTCGCCCTTGACGTCGGTTTCCAGGCTGAGCCAATTCTCCGCATCGATCATCTGCACCAGTCGCGCCAGCTTGGCCGGGTCCTGGATCTTGTTCTGTGCCTTGAAGAAGATCGCGCCCAGCATGCCGGGCTCCTCGCCGAGCTTGTGCAACAGCTTGAGGTAGTGCGTTTCCAGTGGCTCGCCGGTCTTGTCGCGCAGGCTGGCCCAGTCGCAGCTGCGCGGCACACGGGTGTCGCGGTGGTGTGGCGGCAACGAGTATTCATGCGCCAGCTTCAGGAACAGCAGGTAGGTCAGTTGTTCCAGATAGTCGCCGTAACCCACGCCGTCGTCGCGCAGGGTGTGGCAGAAGTTCCAGATCTTCTGGACCAGGGTGTTGCTGTTCATGCAGCTCTCCGTTGACCAACTTGCAAGGCGTCCTTACAAGTTGGGCCTCGCTTGGCGGGAGCGGTCAAGGATTCCTTGACCGTTCATTCAGAATCACTCGTCGATTGACCTGGCCGACAGCCGGCCAATACAGTTCATCCCAACACGGCCCCCGCCACTACATCGAAAGATGCACGCGGGGGTTCTTTTTGTGGGGATGTCCCTGGGGGATTCGTGTTCAGTCAGCGCGTTAGGCTACACTTTGTCGGCATTCAAATGCGAGGCTGATAGCCGCCACAGCTGAGCGTCCGCCCTGAATGGCACTAGGCTCGACTCGCGGCCTGCAACCGGATCGTTCCTACCGGCGAAAACCATGAAACCGACTACCGCCAACTACGATTTCCGTATTGATGCCCTGACGCCGGCAACCCTGCGTCTGAGTCGTTTCGTGGACTACGTGGACGCTTTGCGCGGTATCTTCGGCGCTGCGGAAGACGTGTATTTCCACCAGGTGCGCAAGGGCAGTGCCGTGCTGGAGTTCGCCGTCAGCCACAAGGCTGCGCCTCGCATCGAAAAGCGCCTGCACTTGCTCGGCACGGCAGACATGCCTGCGGACATGGCCGCACAGTGGACGAACATCAACCGCTACCTGCGCCGCGACGGCGCCAGTGCGCGGCTGATGCGCAAGGGTGGCAAGGTTGCGTTCGCCCAATTTGCGGGCATTCGTACACCGCTGGCGCAGGAAGCCATCGTGCACGAAAGCGGGACGCTGGATGGCGTGGTGGTTGGCGTGAAGGGCGTGGACGACAGCGTGCCCATCTGGCTGAAGGCCGATGATGGTGCCTTGCTCAAGTGCAATGCCCGGCGCGACATTGCCCGCCAGCTTGCGCCCCTGTTCGACACTTATGTGCGTGTGGCGGGCAAAGGCAAGTGGCGGCGCGGTGACGACGCCCGCTGGACGCTGGAAGAGTTCGATATCCAGAGCTTCGAGCGGTTGGATGAAACGCCGCTGGAACAGCAGGTGCGGGGCATCCAGGCCATTGCGGACAACGGCTGGAATGAACTGGAAGACGCCCAGGCCGCATGGCACGAGTTGAGGGCCGACTGATGCCGGTCGCCTTCGATGCCAACATCCTGATTGACCTGTTCAATCCCCGCATCAAAGGTGACCGCCGCGCCAAGCTGGACGGCCTGCTGGAACAGCACGCCAGAACCAAGATCATCATCCCCACGCCCAGCCTGACCGAGTATCTGGTGCGGGCCGGCAAGGCGCGTGATGAGCTACTGGCGAAACTCTCGGCCAGCCGCTCCTTCAGCATCGAACCCTTCGACCAGCGCGCGGCCACCGAATGCGCGCTGTTGCTGGCCGACCATTGGGACGACACCACGCGCAAGCAGGTCACGCGCACCAAGTTCAAGTTCGACTGGCAAATCGCGGCCATCGCACTGTCGCGCAACGTCACCCGCATCTACAGCGACGATGCCGACCTGCACCGCATCGGGCAAGCGTTGTCCCTCGATGTGAAGGGTATCGACGAATTACCCATACCCGACTCGGCGCGGCAGACGAAAATGCCATTCGGCAAGTAACCGCTACGCCTTCCGACCTCGTTTCGCCACTGGCTTGGCGTTGCCCGCATGTTCCACCTTCGCGGCACGAATGCGCTCCAGCATTGCGCTGGCCGGTTCGTCGTTGGGATCTTGCGGCACCAGTTGGCCGGCGAAGGCGGCTTTGAGGATGTTTTTGCGTTGGGCGGCGGATTGGTTCAGTGAGTGTTCGACCGCCGCCGATTGAGCATCAATTTCTTTTGATACGTCGATCAAGCGTGCACAGATTTCGTGTTGCTCTTCCATGCTAGGTAACGGAACAGCGATTAGTGAGAACCGGCCCAAGCTAACTTTTTTTTGTGCGACACCTTGAGTGATTGGCTTGATCTGCTGTCTGCCTATGCTCGAATTGATCACGGCGACGAGGAATCGTGCCTGCATGATTTCGCGCTCGCATCGAACTTTGATGCAATCAGCTGTTATCACCGCAGGCGGTTGATCATCTGGATAGACGTCCGCATCACCCGGTGGCTCCCCCATTTTGGTAATGAGCACGTCTCCGGGCTGGATTCCGTGGGCGCTTAACTCTGAAGCCTTTTTCGCGGTGACGAACTTCGTGTAATCGCCACCATAGTTGCCGGATCGAATGTTGCGGACAAAGACAAGGGGAACACCTTCGTCGCGATAGTCGGGGACTTTGAGATTGCTTCCAAAAGGTCCGATCGCCAAGCTGTAACGTTCATCGGAGGCAATTTGCTCAATGCTGGCCCATGTCCAGTCTTTGGGTATCTCCGGAAGATTCGCACTTTCGGCAATCGCGGGCTCATCGTATTTTTCCTTCCAATCTTTCGGCGGGGTTTTGCCTTGCTCGGCGAACTTGGCGAGTTGTTTGGTTTCCCAGCGGGTGCGACGTTCGGTGAGGATGCGTTGGAGCAGGGCGGCGCCGGTTTCCTGGGGTTTGCCGCTTTGGGCGCGGGTGGCGCGCCAGTCGGCGGTGAGGGCGCCTTCCACGGCGGCTTTCAGCAGCGACTGGCGGTATTGCGCCAGCTTGCGCTGCGCGGCTTTCAGCTCGGCCACGCCGGCATCGAGGTCGGATAGCAGTTCTTCGAGCTTTTGGACGATGCGGGTCTGCTCCACCCGAGGCGGCAAACGGAACTTGAAGCCATCGATGTCTCTTGGACGTACTGCTGGGTACAGCGCGCCTTGCACGACGCCGCACATCGCATCAACAAAGCTATCCGTTTGCACGAGGTAGTAGAGAAAGCCAGCTTCAAGCCAAGGCGAACGCAACACATGGAAGCCGGTTGAAGCAATTGATCCATGCAGCTCTTGTGTAACCTGCGCAACCGCATTCAAGTTAGGCCGCGTCATTGAAACAAGCACGTCGCCGGCATGAACATGTTGCTTCGCGCGACTTGGCGCCTCAGTGAGCGAAATAACCTTAGGCTCGACGAAAACCTTCCTTTCGCGATCCACGCTGCCAATGTCGAGGTAAACGAAGTCGTCGACAGGTTCGCTCGAAACGATCTCGTCCATCACCACGTCCGCGATACTTACTTCGATTGGCTCGATGATCGGCTGGACGAAGTAAGACCCTGCGCCATCCGCGACATGTTGGGATGCGCGATCGGTGTCGACACCATTACTTTCCGATGCTGCGACTTTTTTTCCTACTACCTGCTTCAAGCCACAAGTTCCTCATTCATTTCCAACAACAACCCATCCAACTGCTCACCAAACACGCCCCACGCCTTCTGCAACCCGCCCTTGTCCGCCAACTGCGCATAGTCGAAGTCCTCGCGGCTGATCGAGCAGCTGGACGCGATATGGTCCTTGATCAGGCGCAACCACTCGGTCTGTTCCGGCGTGAACGCGGTGGCGCGCTGTGCATTGTGACGGAAGATCCATTCCTGGAAGCGTTTGTCGACGCTGTCGGCAAACGGACGCAGTTCGTCGTCCAGGCCGAGTGCGAAGCGGACCAGCGCTACCAGATCGGTGAGCTGGCGGCGCGTGTCGGCACCCTTGACCTTGCTGGCCTGCACGCGGGCGTAGGCGCTCCACAGCCGTTCGGTGGTGAGCATTAGCGGCGGGCGCGACAGCGCGTCGTGCAGGTCTTCGATCATGGCGAAGGTGAGCTGGCGGCGCTGGTAGGGCTGCTGGTAGAAGAAATCCAGCGCGGCGATCTCGTTCCGGTGCTCGCGCAGGTAGTCGACGAAGGCCTGCACGGTGGCCGTGGCGTGTGCTTCGGCCTGTGCGCTGAAGCCGCTGAAGGTGACCTGGTCGGGGTTGATGTGGTCGATCAGCTGCTCGCGTTCGCGCCGCGCGGATTCGATCAGGTCGCGCAGTTTGGGATCGTCGAACGGCTTGCAGGCGGCCATGACGCGCTGGTGGCGGGCGGCATCGAGTTCGTCGGTGGTGAGCGTGTCGGCGTTGCGGGTGATGCCGGCGGCCTGGGCAGTATCCAGCGCATCGGCCACGACGAGATCCGGATCGAGTGCGCCGACTAGGCCGCGGGCGAGGTCGTTGAGGGCGATGCCGCCGGACGTTTGCTTGATCCGCGCCAGCGCCTTGTCGTCCAGTTGCTTGGCCAGGCGCACCAGACGGTTGCCGAGGCTGAGCACGGTGTCGTCGTCGGCACCACCGACGGCGATGCTTTTCAGCAACTGGTCGAGCGTGGCGCCGGGCTTCTTTTCCAGCGGACGGCTTTCGGTCTTCAGCGATTTTTCCACGCCGACCGCGTCGATCAGCACGAAGTGGGTCTTGGCGCCGTGCGCGCTGTTGCTGACCTTCTTCAGTGATTCGCCGTCGAGGCTGCGCACGCCACGGCCTTTCATCTGCTCGTAGTAGCCGCGGCTGCGCACGTCGCGCATGAAAAGCAGCACTTCCAGCGGCTTCACGTCGGTGCCGGTGGCGATCATGTCGACGGTGACGGCGATGCGCGGGTAATACTCGTTGCGGAAGTTGGACAGGATGGTGTCCGGGTCTTCGTCGGCCTTGTAGGTGACCTTCTTGCAGAATGCATTGCCCTCGCCGTAGACCTCGCGCACGGTCCGGATGATGTCGTCGGCGTGGCTGTCGGTCTTGGCGAAGATCAGGGTCTTGGGGACTTCGTTGCGCTGCGGGTAGATGCGGGTTTCCACCGCCGTCTTCATTTCCTGGATCACCTGGCGGATCTGGTTCGGGTTGACTACCGAGCGGTCCAGATCGGTGTTGGTGTAGGCGGTGTCGTCCTCGGTCTGCGCCCAGCGTTTGGCGCGGGTCTGGCGGTCGCGGTGATCAACCCATTCCTTCGCTTTCAGTTCGGCACCGGCGCGGGTGATCTCGGTTTCGATCTCGTACACGTCGTAGCCGACGTTGACGCCATCGAGCACGGATTGCTCGTAGCTGTATTCGGCCACCACGTTCTGGTTGAAGAAGCCGTAGGTGCGGTTGTCCGGCGTGGCGGTGAGGCCGATCAGGAAGGCGTCGAAGTAATCCAGCACCTGCTTCCACAGGTTGTAGATGCTGCGGTGGCACTCGTCGATGACGATGAAGTCGAACTGCTCGATCGGCACGGCGGGGTTGTAGCGCACCAGCTTGTGCTGGCCGGTGTCGGGCAGCTCGGCCAGCGAGACGTCTTCGGCGGAGTCGTCGATCGGGTCACCGGAGAGGATGGAGTACATGCGCTGGATGGTGCTGATGCATACCTGCGCATGCGGGTCGATACGGCTGGAGGACAGGCGCTGCACGTTGTACAGCTCGGTGAACTTGCGACCGTCATCCGGCGGCGTATACGCCATGAACTCCTGGTGCGCCTGCTTGCCGAGGTTGCGCGTGTCGACCAGGAACAGGATGCGCTTGGCGCCGCCGAACTTGAGCAGGCGGTAGACCGAGGTGATCGCGGTGAACGTCTTGCCGGCGCCGGTGGCCATGTGCACCAGCGCGCGCGGTTTGGCCTGCGCCAGCGACTTTTCCAGCCCGGTGACGGCGCTGATCTGGCACTCGCGCAGGTTGCGTTCGGGCAGGGCGGGCATCTGCTCGGCGAGCCGGCGGCGCAGGGTATCGGGTCGTGCGGCCCAGGCGGCGAGCGTCTGCGGCTGGAAGAAATGGAACAGCTCGCGGGCGCGTGGGCGCGGGTCGCCGCCATCGGTGAAGTGGATGATCTGGCCGGTGCTTTCGTACAGGAAGCGCAGCGGCGGGCTGTCCTTGCGCCACTTCAGCCTGGCGCTGGCGTAGCGCTCGGTCTGTGCCTCGTGCGCGGTCAGGTTTTCACCGGCCTCGTCGCGCTTGGCCTCGATCACCCCGACCGGCTGGCGGTCGACGAACAACAGGTAGTCGGCCGGGCCGGTGTCGGTGGGGTATTCGCGCACCGCGACGCCGGAAGCGGCACCGAGATTGGCCGCCTTCATGTCCTGTACGACCCAGCCGGCAGCTTCGAGTTTTCGCTCGATCAGCTCCCGCGCGCGTGCTTCGGGCGTCATTGGCGATTCCCCCTGAATCGTTGCCGGCGTGCCATCCGAAGAGTCTACCGCCTCGGGCAGGGACTGACCTCGCGCAAGCCACAGCACCGAATGGGTGCCGGCCTTCGGCTACGGCGCGAGCGACGCCGGGCAGATTGTAGCGGCGCCGACGGTACCGGGCGCGCTGCGCCATCGGCCGCCAGGCAGCGGAGGTGGTCAGCCCGGCGGGATGGCCGCCGGGTCCATCCAGAATGCTTCCCACACGTGGCCGTCGGGATCGGCCAGGCTGCGGCTGTACATGAAGCCGTGATCCTGCGCGGGGTTGATGTCGGCCGTGCCGCCGTTCGCCGCGGCCGTGCCGTTCATGGCATCGACCGCGGCGCGGTCGTCGAGCGAGATCGCCAGCATCACTTCGCTGGCGCCTGCGCTCGGCAGCGGCCGCTCGGTGAAGCCGCGCCACCTGGCGTGGGTGAGCAGCATGACGTGGACGGCCTCGCTCCACACCATGCACGCGGCGGTGTCGTCGCTGAAGTGGGGGTTGTTCGCAAAGCCGAGGGATGCGTAGAAGGCCATCGACTTCTTGAGGTCGGCGACCGGCAGGTTCACGAAGATCATCTTGGGCATGGCGGGGTTTTCCGGTGGTGGGGGATACGGAGAGCGGCGCTGCTCGTCTCCCGTAAGACGATTGGCGCGCAGCGATTTCGACACGGCCGGCGAAGGTTGCCGCCGCCGCCCGGGCTGCGTCGCCGCCGAGCCACGTTCAGCGGTCCCGCACATCCGGCATCGCCACGCCCAGCTCGCGGCAATGGCGTTCGTACTCCGCCAGTTGCGTGCTGGCCGAGGCGCGGGCGGTCACCGCACCGCCCGGGCCGAGGAACTCGACCGTGCCCATCACGATCACCAGCGCCAGCATCGGCTCGTCGCCGACGATCTTCCACCAGTCGGTGTTGCCCGGCGGCTCGTAGACGTAGTCGCCCGGGCCGATCAGCTCGCCGGTGCACAGCTTGCGCGTGCCGCTGAGGTTGTACGCGTGGATCTCGCCGGTATGCCGATGCAGCGGCATCACCGTGCCCGGTTCCATGCGCAGCAGCTCGACGAAACCGCGGTCGTCGGCGAAGAAGCGCAACGGGCTGGACGACTTGCCGGGCGTGGAGGAGGGCACCCAGTGCCGCGCGGCGGCGGTGCTGAAGCGGGCGGGCAGATAGTCGTGCAGGCGGGAGGAACGATTCATGGCGTGTCCTCAGGCGGCGATGGCGGCGAGATAGCGTGCGAACGAGGCATCGACCGCCGCGCGGCCGCCGCCGATGATGTTGCGGCCCCAGGTGAAGCCGTAGACGTCCTCGAAGTCGCAGCCGGCCAGGCGCGAGCGCATGCGGTGCACGTCGGCCGCCGGCATCGGCATGAAGTTGGGGTAGCTGTGCATGAACGAGACGTGGCGGCGGTCGCTGGCGACGTGCGGCGCGTCGCCGGAGAACAGCGCGCCGCCGGGTCGCGGCCCGTTCTTCCAGTGCAGCACGGTGCTGCCGGGAAAGTGGCCGCCGCTGTTGATCAGGGTCACCGCGTCGGACAGGCGGTAGACCTCGCCGCGCCAGAACTGCACGTTCGGCGACGGCCGGCGCACCCAGTCGCGGTCCGCCTCGTGCAGCAGGATCGGCACGTTGCCGAACGCCTCGCTCCACTCCAGCATCGCGGCGTAGAAATGCGGGTGCGAGATCGCGATCAGGTCCACGCCGCCGCGCGCCTTCAGGGCGGCGACCGCCTCGTCGGTGACCAGGCTCAAGGCTTCCCACAGGATGTTGCCCGCGTCGGTGGGCAGGTACAGCGCGCGCTGGTTGATGGCGAAATCCGGCGCCAGGCCGATGCCGAGCACGCCGGCTTCGTCCTGCAGGCGCAGCGTGTGGGTGGCTTTCAGGGCGTCGTGCGTCGTCCAGGTCTGGCCGCGCGCGCCGACGTATTGGCGCTCATCCTCGCAGACGGCGCAGTGCGTGGGGACGTTCGGGTATTGCGTGCCGCAGGTTTCGCAGATGGCGTTTGTCATGGTCTGGTCTCGCTTGGGGCGGGGGGGGGCGCCGGCTTTTCGACTCGGGAACGGCGGGCGGCGCCCGCCGTACGGTGCCGACTCTAGGCATAATCTGGACCTGTGATTGATCCATTCCCGAGAGATTCCATGGAACCAGTTTTTCCGTTCCCCGTGCTGCTGCCGCGTGGCTCAGGCACGCTCACGCAGGCGCTGCACCAGCAATTGCGCGCGGCGATCCTGGACGGCCGCCTGCCACCACACGCCGCGTTGCCCGCCACGCGGAAAGTGGCCGAGGCCCTGGGCGTGGCGCGAAATACCGTGGTCGCCGCCTACGACCTGCTGATCGCAGAGGGCTACCTGGCCCCACGTCAGGGCGCCCGGCCGCGGGTCGCCGAGTTCGTTCGGCGGCGATCCAGGCCGGTGCACACGGGCGCGGACGAATCGCGTTTCGCGCCGGCATGGCGCACGCCGTTCCTGCAGCCGTCGCCGGCGCGCAGCCTGCCCGAGCGAAATTTCCGTTTGGGCATTCCCGACCACCGCCATTTTCCGCACGAGGTCTGGCGCCGGCTGATGGCGCAGACGCTGCGCCAGAGCGCGCGCGAACCGTTCGCCTATGCACCGTCGCAAGGCATCCCTGCCTTGCGCGAGGCGATCGCTCAGCACGTCGCGTTCACCCGCGCGGTGGCCTGCGGCGCCGACGATGTGATCGTCACCTCCGGCGCGCAGCAGGCGTTCGACCTGATCGCCCGCCTGCTGGTCACGCCGGGGCAGACGAAGGTGGCGGTGGAGGAACCGGGCTACCCGTCGGTGCGCGCCGCGTTCGCCGCCGCCGGCGCGCAACTGGTGCCGCTGCCGGTGGACGACGAGGGCCTGTGCGTCGAGCGCCTGCCCGACGACGTGCGCATCATCAGCGTCACCCCGTCGCACCAGTCGCCTACCGGCGTGGCGATGTCGCTGCGTCGGCGTGCCGACTTGCTCGACTTCGCGCGTCGTCGCCATGCGGTGATCGTGGAGGACGACTACGACGGCGAGTTCCGCTTCGGCGACCGTCCGCTCGATGCGCTGCAAACGCTGGACCGCGACGCCCTGGTGTTCTACGTCGGCACTTTCTCCAAGAGCATGTTTCCCTCGCTGCGCAAGGGCTTCGTGGTGGCGCCGGCGTGGGCGCGCAGCGGGCTGGTCACCGTCAAGCACTGCGTCGACTCGCATTGCGACGGCATAACCCAGGCCGCGCTTGCCGCCTTCATCCGCGACGGCCACCTCGCGCGGCACGTGCGCCACATGCGGCCGATCTACGCCGAGCGTCGCGCGGCCCTGCTCGACGCGCTGCAGGGTGAGCTCGGCCGCTGGTTGCAACCGATTCCCTCCGAAGCCGGCCTGCACCTGGCCGCGCGATTCCGCGATCCCGCGCGGGCGGCCCGGCTCATGCCGATCATCCTGCGCCACGCCGTCGGCGCCGAATCCACCGCCAGCTACGCGATGACGCGCACGATCGAGCCGGCGGTGACGTTCGGCTACGGCGTGATCGATCCGCACGCCATCACCAGGACGTTCGCCCAGTTGCGCCGCGCCCTGGCCTGAAGCGCTTGCGGCCACCGGGGTGGCCGTGCATCATCGCGCGGCACGCGTCGGCGGATACGCATCGAGGCGGCTTTTCGCCGCGACAGGCTGGCGAGGGAACGGGGGAAGGGGATGGGAAGAAGGATGTGGGCGATGGTGGCCGCCCTGCTGCTTGGCGGCTGCGCCACGGGCTATCACTCCGACAAGGGGGTGATCCGCGGTTACACCGGCGGTTACTGGGAGCAGCCCGGCCCGGGTGAACTGCTCAAGGTGGGTTTCTCCGGCAACGGCTACATCGACCGCGACACCACCCACGCTTATCTGATGTACCGCTGCGCCGAGCTGGCGTTGCAGCGGCACAAGCCGTACTTCCGCCTGTACGAATCGCTGCCGGACGCGATCCGCGACCGGCCCAGCATGGACCTTACGGTGGGCCGCGTTGCGGGCGCCATGGACGACTGGGTGTTCGTGCTGTTCGACCAGGATTACTCGGCGGGCGACCTCGACGCGGACGGGGTCGAGAAGCGCTACGCCTCCTACATCCATGCGCAGGGAGGCCAGCGGTGAGCGCCGGTCGCACCATCCGCCGGCTGCTGCCCGCGGTGGCCGCCGTCGTTCTCGGCGGCTGCGCGGGGCTGCCGATGTACCAGCCAGCCGCCGGCCAGTCGCTTGCCACGATCAAGCTGTCGCCGAACCTGGCGAGCCAGGTGATGCCGCTGAGTTTCTGCGATCGTCGCCGGTGCTACGACCTCAAAAGCAGCCACGGCGAGCTGCAGGTGCCGACGGGCGAGCGCCTGATGCTGTTCAAGGTGCTGGTGGCCAGCGGTTACCAGCGGATGTATTCGTGTTCGCCCGACCTGACCTTCGTGCCCTATCCGGGCGTGGTCTATTACGCGGATTTCGCCTTGCGCGCGGAGCACTGCGTGCTGGGCCTGTATCGCGAGGCGCCGGCGAGCCGCGTGGGCATCCTGTTCGAGCCGACCGTGCGCGCGGTGCCGCACAAGCACGCAGGCTGAGCCATCGGCGGCAGCGGCCGTGTAGGCACCGCGCGGGCAGGCGATACTGGCTGCCCCTGTCCACTGGAACCGCACCATGACCTCACGCGTGATCCTCGCCGCGTTGCTTGCCGCGCTCACCCTGCCGGCGCTGGCCCGGGCCGATGCCGTGTCGGATCTGCGCACCACGCTGGGCAATCTGCGGCCCGCGCAACCGCTGGTGGCGACGGCGCGCGTCAACAGCACGGTGAAGCAGGAAGACGGCAAGACCGAACGCGCGCAGTTGCAACTGGGCGTGCGCAGTGGCACTGACGGGCTGGAGCTGCGCTTTTCCCCCGAGCTGCTCCAGCGCGCGGCCGCCGAGGCCGCGGTGAACGCGAAGGACAAGGACGCCCCCACGCCGATCCGGGACCTGCTCGGCCAGCTCAGCCCCGTCAACGTGCAGCCGATGGTCGACTACGCGCCGGTGCTGCTGCGCCAGCTCGACGGCGCCACCCTGGCCAGCCAGCGCGATGACACGCACGCGGGCAGGCCGGCGCGCCTGCTGGTGTTCGACGTGCCGATGCCGCCCTCGGCGAACAGGGAAATGTCGGTCAAGAAGTACACCGGCCAGCTCAGCGTCTGGCTGGATGCCGATGGCGTGCCCGTGGCGGTGCGCAACGTGCTGGCGATCAAGGGCCGCAAACTGCTCATCAGCATCGAGTTCGGCACCACCACTGATTACACCCTGCGACAGGTCGGCACGCGCCTGCTGGCGGTGTCGCGGCGCACCGAGGAGAACCATTCGATGCTCGGCCACGACGGTAGCAGCGTGACCGAGGCGACGCTGACTCCGCTGCCTGCCGCCGGCGGCTGAGCCCGCGCCGCCGACTGCCCTAGTTCCGGTGCTTCGACAGGGCGTGCAGCAACAGCCCGACGCCGTCGGCGACCTGGCCGCTGCGATCGTGTCCGTCGGCCGTGCCGAGCAAGCCCGGCTTGCTGCGCAGCTGCTGGAAGTCCAGCGAGTACTGGTTGCCCACGCGCACCTTCTGCTGGCCGGGGATGGGCTGCAGATCCTCCACCGGCAGGTCGGCGGCGAAGACGTTGCCGACCGGTGTCGACGCGACACTGCGGCTGAAGATCCAGCTGGCCGTGCGGCTTGATCCCGGCGCGATGGTGAAGTTGCCCTTGACCCCGCTGCGGCTGATTACCGCGATGCCGACGATGCGCTCGGGATAACGCCAGTCGATGGAATAGGTGTTGCCGTAGTTGTCGGTCATGGTCGCGGCGCCGCGCCATGGAAAGGCCAGCGAGACGGGCTCGCTGCCGGTGTTGCGGAAGCGCACGTTGAGGCGCACGAAGTGGGTGCGATGCGCACGGTCCCAGGACGGGTTGAGCGAGATCACCTCAGCCACGAACGGACCGGCATCGAAGCAGGAGACGCCGGCACAGTCGGCCGCGTGGGCGGGGACGTCCGGAATGGCCACGGCGAACAGCGTGGCCAGCGCAAGTGCGGGCAGGCGGGTGGCGATGGCGCGGATTCGGATCATGATGATGGCTCCTGGGCTGGTGGAGAGGTGAGAGGTCTGCGGTCAGTCCTTGATGGCCGTGACGCGCGCCACGGTGCTGCCGCTGCGGCTGTCGCGAAGGTTCCACGAGTCGACGTGCGCCACCACGGTTCCACCGCCGGGGCCCGGCAACACCTTGCGGATGTGCAGGGTGGCATCGAGCAGCAGCGAGTCGTTGCCGATCCGGTCGACGATTGCCTGCGCCTGGTCTTTCGGCACGCTCCAGCTCTGTGCGGTCAGCGCGTTGTCGAACTTGAGGTTTATGGTCTGCCCCTGTGCCTTGAACGTGTAGACCGCGCCGGGCGACAGCGCGCCCACGGTGAACTCGCCGTAGGTGGGGTCGTAGCTGCTGAGGCCTGCCTGGAGGGTGAGTTGCAGGACACCCACGCCGCGCACCGCCGCCAGGCCGGCCTCGAACTCGGCCCGCACGGCGGCGCGGTGCGCTGCCTTGTCGATACCGGGTGCGTAGCGCACGCGGTGATCGTCCTCCACCCACTGGTCGACCGGCGGGGTGATGCCGGCCAGGTCGTAATAGAGGAACACCATGGTGGCGTTGTCCGGGTTGTTCAGCGTGCCGCTGCGGCCGGTCAGGCCGCCGGCATCGGTGCCGGACGCCCCGACGCCGACCGGTTGCGCCGGTGTTGCCGCGGCCGCCGCCTGTTCGCGCGCTGCCGCAGTGGCACTCGGCGCCGCGGGCGATTTGCCGCAACCGGCCAGCAGCAGCGCCGCCAGCACAAGGCAGAGCGCGGTGCGCGGGGTCTGAATCATGCGCATGGCCGCGTACCTCACAGTTCCGGCGCCTGGGCGTTCTTGCCCGCGTCGCGCACCTGTTGCGCGCGGCGTTCGGCGTCCATCGCCCGCAGCCCCTGCTGGGTGTCGGTCAATGCCTGGTAGCCGCCGGCCTGGTCGACCACGCCGACCTGCAGGTACTGCGCCAGCGCCGGATTGCTACGCAGCGGAATCACGTTGGCAGCGACCACCACGCCGCAATCCGCCGACAGACTCACGCCGCTGTCCGGGTCGGCGGCGCCGTGGCACCGGTTGAACAGCGGCGAGGTCTCGGTGATCAGGCGCCCGCGCGGGTCGTAGGCCCAGCGCAGCTGGTGGGTGTCGCCCTGGTCGCTGCGCTCGGTGGAGGCGCCGTACTTTGCCAGCAAGGCCTGTTCGACGCTGTCCACGGTCGGGTTGCGATCCTGCTCGAACCACTGCTCGCGGGCCACGCTGATGGCCTTCTCATGGCCCGGCATGCCCATCGTGGCGACGAACCACTTCGACTGGCCCGGCTGCATGTCCTGGCGCCGCGCGTTCATGCCCCGCGCCATCGCATCGCGCTGCATCTCCTGCATGATCTGACGGCCGCTCTTGTGCACTCGCGGCTCGGCGAAGCGCGCGCTGAAGCCCTGGCGGACGGTCTGCCCGAAAGTGCTGATCTCGAAGCCGCGACTGTTCTCGGGCTTGATCACCAGCAGGGGGCCGCTGCACATCACGGCGTTGGCGGCCTGCTCATAGCTCATGCCGGGGCGCACGCCGACGATGTCGTCCACCGGCGTCCTCGCAGCGTTCGGTGCGGCATCGGCCGGGCAGTCGACATCGCCTCGTGCGGCGGCGGCGACGTCCTCGGCCGATGCGTCACCGGACGGCGTCGCCGCCGTGGCAGCGGCGCGGTTGTCGCTTCCGGCGGTGGCTGCGCCGGGCTTGTCCGCGCTGCAGGCGCAGAGCAGGCCGGCGATCAGCAGGAGACCTGCAAGCTGTGTGGTGTGCATGGTGCTGGTCCTCATGGAAGGGAAAGGAAGTGCCGGGGTTGCGCAGGCCGGCGCGTTCATGCATCCGGCGGCGGCGTGTTGTTGCCGGTACCGCTGCCGTGCTCGCGGGCGAGCCGGGCGGCGCGGGCCTGTGCCGCGCGCGCCCTCTGCTGCACACGCTCCGCCTGCGTGCGCATCTGCGCTTCGAGGGCTGCCGGGTCGAGGTCGCGCGCGGTGTCGTCGAAGATCACCACCCAGCCGCTGGCGTAGACCACCAGGCCCATGCTGAAGGCGAGGAAGTACAGCACCAGCGAGGAGGCACCCGCCGCGCGCAAGCCGGGCAGCGCGCCGAGCAGGCCGCTGCCCATCCCGCCCATGGCACCGAACATGGGGTTGCCGTAGCCGCCCGGCGGGCCGTAGCCGGCGTGGCCGATGTGGACCATCTGCTGCAGCGCGCCGGACGTGGCCACGCCGAGCGAGACGATCAGCACGGCAAGCACGATCACGAACGCGGCCATCAGGTTGAGCAGCACGCCGCGCAGCGCGGTGTCGAACAGCCGCGAGCGAATCACCAGCACCGTGGTGGCGACGATGCCGAACACCGAGCGCCCGTTGCAGGCAGCCACCGCCGCCAGCGGCACGGCGATGAACAGCAATGCGTACAGCGCCACGCCCACCACCAGGGCCACCACCGGAAACACCACATAGTTGAGCGGTGGCCCGATGCCGGGGATCTGGGTGACCAGGAACAGCGCACCGGCCGCCAGCAGCAACAGCAGCATCGCAAGGCACAACAGCAGCATCGCCAGCAGCACCTTGATCGCGGCAAAGAAGCCGCTGATGGCCGCGACCGCGATGCCGGCGGGTCGCTGCCCGCGAGCGACCTGCAACTGACGCAGCGTCACGGCGCAGTAGCCGGCTTCACCGACCAGCCAGGCGAACACCATCAGCAACAGGCCGAAGGTCGAGCCGATGCTGCCGGCGGCGAAGCCGGCCGTGGCCAGCGCCGCGAGCGCCAGCGCCAGGATCGCCGCCAGCGCGACCAGGGCGAGGTTGGCCGGGCTGCGCAAGGCTTCCAGGGCAGAGAGAAAGCTGCCGGGTCCGGCAGCGCTTGCAGTGGTTGGCGTGGACATCGGGATCACCTCGTGGCGGATGGACGTTCAACGGGTACGACGGTGGTCATTCGCGGCAGGCCACTTGCAGGGTGTTGCCGTGGCAGCGCAGCCGGTCGGCGGTGGCCGCCTTGCCGTTGACCGCGCACACGGCACCCATCTGGTGCACCAGCTCGCGATCGCGGTTCATGGCGCTGATGCGCGCCTCGTTGCAGCCGCTGGCATCGACATCGACCCAACTGGTCCGCTGGTCGCAGCCCGCGGCACAGGCCAGGATCAGCAACAGCGATGCGGCGGACGGATGCGGCAGGGAAGACATGGCGGGTTTTGCGGCAGTGGCGGCGGGCAGGGCCGATTGGCGCACGTCGGCGGCCGTCAGGTCGTCACGGCGGTCTAACCGATCCCTAACGGCGGCGGCAATCGCCCGCGGGGCGCGGCTCGCGCCGCATCGCCATCTGCGGCATAGTGCCCATGGGGGTGCCTATGCAGCCGGTCGAACAGGGCGACGAACAACCGCTTTATCGGTACGCCTTCGGCAACGTCGAATTCGACGAGGCGCGCGGCGAGTTGCGCGTCGACGGCCAGCCGGTGGAACTGGAGCAGCGCCCGCAGCAGGTGCTCGCCTGCCTGCTGCGCCGCGCCGACGAGGTGGTGCCGCGCGAAGAGTTGTTCGCCACGGTATGGGGCGCGCGGCCCACCGTGGACAACGTGCTGGCCAACGCGGTCGCCAAGCTGCGCAAGGCATTCGGTACCGACGGACACCGGCGCATCGTCAATCTGCCGAGGATCGGTTATCGCCTGCAGGGGCCGGTCGAACGCACGGTTTCCGGTCGGCGCCTGCGCAGCCTGCTGGCGCTGGCAGCCGGGCAGAGCGTACCGGGGCGCGAACACTTCCGCCTGCGCGAGCAGCTCGGGCCGGCGCGTGGCAGCGAGGTCTGGCTGGCCCGCCACGACAAGACCGGCGAATTGCGCGTGTACAAGTTCAGCGCCGATGGTGAGCGCCTGGCGGCGCTCAAGCGCGAGGCCACGATCTACCGGCTGCTGCGCGAGAGCCTGGGCGAGCGCGTCGATTTCGTTCGCGTGATCGACTGGAACTTCGCCACCGCGCCGTTCTATCTGGAGTGCGAGTACGGCGGCGAAGACCTGGCGCAATGGGTCACCGGCTCACCCGGCCTGGCCGCGCTGGACTTGCCGCAGCGGTTGCAGCTGTTCCTGCAGATCGCCGATGCCATCGTCGCCGCGCACGGAGTCGGCGTGCTGCACAAGGACATCAAGCCGGCCAACGTGCTGATGCGTCCGGCGGGCGGGGGCTGGCAGCCCCGATTGGCGGATTTCGGTGCCAGCCGACTGCTCGAGCCCGAACGCTTGCAGGAACTGGGCATTACCGCGCTGGGCCTGACCCTGACTCAAGCGGCCGGCGACTCGAACGCCACCCCGCTGTACCTGGCGCCGGAGCTGCTGGCGGGGCAACCGCCGACGGTGCAGAGCGACGTCTATGCCCTGGGCCTGATGCTGTACCAGCTGGCAGTGGGCGACCTGCGCCGGCCGCTGGCACCCGGATGGGAGGCCGACATCGACGACGAGCTGCTGCGCGAGGACATCGCCGCGGCGACCGACGGTGCGCCTGCAAGACGGCTCCGCAGCGTGGCCGAGCTGTGCGCGCGACTGCGCCGGCGCGAGGCGCGGCAGGTCGAACGCAGCCGGCTGCGCGAAGCCGAGGCGCGCGCGCATCGTGCCGAGCGGCGCCTGCAGCGCAGCCGCGCGCGACGGCCGTGGATCGTCGCCGCCGTGCTGCTGCTGCTGGTCGGTCTGGTCACCAGCCTGTGGCAATTCCAGCGCACCCGCGTGGCCCGCGACGAAGCGCAGCGGCAGGCTGCGTTGGCTACCGCGACCAACCAATTCCTCAACGAGGACCTGCTGGGTGCCGGCATCGGCGGTGACTCGCCGGCGTGGTACGAGAAGAACCCCCGCCTGAGCGACATCCTCGATGCCGCGGCCACGCGCGTGGACCAGCGCTTCGGCAAGGCACCGCTGCTGGCGGCCGGCCTGCACCAGACCCTGGGCCGCGCGTATCGCAGCACGGGCGATTACCGCAAGGCGCTGGCCCACCTGCTGGCCGCGGCCGGTTTGCTGCGCCAGAAGCTCGGTCGTGCCGATGAACGCAGCCTACTGGCCGAGTACGAGCTGGTGGTGATGCAGGCGCACATGTCGCAGTTCAGGCAGGCCATGGCGCGCCTCGACGAGGCCGATGCGGCCGCCGGCGTGCGCCGCCAGACGGTGTCAGAGGTGAGCCTGCGCTCGCACATGGCGCGCGGGGACCTGGCCTACCAGCAGTTGCAAGTGCAGGTGGCGCTGGACAACTACCGTGCCGCGCTGACCATGCAGAAGATCCTGCATCCGGACGACGCCCTGATGTCCGCCCACTTGCTGCTGGGCATCGCCGGCTGCCAGCTGCGCCTGGACCGGGCCGCCGAGGCCGAACGGATCGCCCGCGAAGTGCTGGGCGGGCCGGCCTACACCGCGCAGCGCGTGGGCCGGGCGGTGCTGGCGCTGGCGCATTCGCGGCTGGGCGACGCGCTGCGCGCCCAGGGGCACTACGCTGCGGCCATCGTGGCCACGCAGCAGGCGCTGGCGGACTACGAGGCGACGCAAGGTCCCGGCGGGCAGGGCACGATCACGGCGCTGAGTTCGCTGGGCTACCTGTATTCGCTGAACGGCGACGAGGCCAGGGCGCTGGTGGTGCAGCGCGACGTCTACCGGCGCGCGCTGGCGCGCTGGGGACCTCGCCACCAGTACACCCTGGTCGAGCAGCTCAACCTTGGATCGCAGGAGCAGGAGGCCGGTGACTTGCCCGCTGCGCTGGCTGATCTGCGCGCGGCCGAGGATGGACTGGTGGAGGTCTCCGGCGAGCACAGTCCCACAGTGCAGGCGGCCCGCGTCGCGCGCGCCGACGTGCTCAGCCAGCTGGGTCGTCACGCCGAAGCGCTGGCCCTGATCGAGCACGTCAATCCGGCGGCCTACCAGGCCAGCACTGCCGATCCAGGCCGCGCCTCCGTGCTTGGCGCGTTGCGTGCGCAGATCCTGCTGCGCATGGGGCGGCGCGCCGAGGGCACCGCACGGATGCAGCAGGCGCTGCGCGAGATGAGCGCTGCCGGCGTGGCGGAGGAGGAAATCGCCCGCTACCGCAAGGATCTGCCCGAGAACGCGGTGGCCGCGCAGTGATTGCCGACGGCTTGTTCGCGAACCCGCGAAAGCCGGCCAGGCACCCGGACGTCCAGACCGCCGACTGGAGTGAATGGGCAGAGTGCGACATGGTATCCAGACCTCGACCCCTGCCGGGCGCACGCTGTGCGCGCGGCCAGTGCAGTCGATGCAACTGTTTTCGCGGCGTCGCCAGAGGCGGCACGCGATCGGGACCGGCAGCAATCCAGCGCGCGGTCAGGCAAGGCGAACCACCGCAACACCCACCTGTACAGGAGATGGAAGATGAACACCCGTTTTGAACGTACCGGCCCGCTCACCGAACTGACCAGCTACCCTCAATGGGCGCAGGACATGGTGGCCGATTGCGAAGCCGCCAAGCAAGGCGTCGTGCGACACGAGATGTGGGACCTGATGAGGGAGGCTTCGCTCAGCCAAACGGCGACGCGTCACTTCATGGTCGGGATCTGGCCGGTGATCGAGCGTTTCCCGGCGTACATGGCGCTGAGCCTGCTCAAGACCCGCTTCGGCCGCAGCCCCGGCGACAACCTGGCCCGGCGCTGGCTGGTGCGCAACATCCGCGTGGAGCAGAACCATGCCGAATACTGGCTCAACTGGGCCGAAGGCGCGGGCGTTGAGCGCGAGGACGTGCTGAACGGCCGGGCGCCGCACGGCACCGGTACCCTGGCGGACTGGTGCGAGGAGATTTGCGCCAGCGGTTCGCTGGCGGCGAGCATCGCAGCCACCAACTATGCCGTCGAGGGGGCCACCGGCGAGTGGTCGCAGCGCGTATACGAAAGCAAGGCCTATGCCGAGAGCTTCGCGCCGAAGGAACGTGCCGGCAGTTTGCGCTGGCTTCAACTTCATGCCGCTTATGACGATACCCATCCGTGGGAGGCGCTGGAGATCGTCTGCACGTTGATGGGGACGACCCCGGCCGCGCACGACGTGGAACATATTGCCAGTTGCATCAAGCGCAGCTATGTAAGCATGCGCATCAGCATGGATCATTGCATCGGCACGCGTTACGAGTTGGAGGCCCTGAGGGAAGCCGCCGCCTGACGCACCGAACTGCAGCAACCAAGGAGCACGCAGTGGGTCACAAGGCACCAGTCATGGTAGAAGGGGCATGATGCGCACTTCCCGAACCACCTTGCAAAAGCCATTGTCGCGGCGACTGATGCCGCTGGCGTATGCGCTGATCGCGATGGTGGGGCTGATGCTGGCCTTGACCTGGGGCGCGTTGCAGATCCAGATCACTCTCGCCGGTTTCCTCAACGGCGAGAGTCTGTGGTCCAAGGCGCAGAAGCAGTCGGTGATCGACCTGGAAGCCTATGCGATCAGCGGCGACGCCGCGGACCTGGCCGGCTTCAGGCGCCACTACGCGGTAGTGCTCTCCGATCGCTGGGCCCGCGACGCGATCGCCTCGGGCCAGTTCGACCACGACAAGGTCGCCCAGGCGTTCGCCCGGGGCAGCGTGATCCCCGATGCCATCCCCGGGATGATCTTCATCCTCCAGCATTTTTCGTCGGCGCCGCATATCAGCGAGGCGCTGCGCGCCTGGTACTCGGTCGACGACGCCATTACCGAGCTGGACGAGATTGCCGGCGAGTTGCAACGCGCCTACGCGGCCGGTGGCCTGCCGCCGGCCGAGCAGCTTCGCCAACGCAGTCGCATTCATGAGCTGAACCGATTCATCGAGCCGCGCACCAACGTCTTCTCGCTCGAGGTGGCGCGTGGCGCCTCGTGGGTCGGCAAGCTGCTCTTCGGTGGCGTGGTCGCGGTGACCCTGGTCGCCGTGCTGCTGTGGCTGGGCATGGCGCGGCGCATCCTGGAAAGCATCCGCGGCAGCGAGGAGCGCTACCGGCTACTGTTCGACAGCGCCGCCGACGCGATCGTGATGATCGACGAAGGCAGCGGGCGCATCCTCGACGTGAACCGCACGGCGGCGGCCTGGACCGGGCGCAGCGCGAAGGAGCTGATCGGCGACCGCTACGTGCACCTGTTCCTGCAGCCGCTGGCCGGCCAGCAGGCGGGGCGTGCCGCCACCAACGCGCTGCTGGCCGCCGACGGCAGCTCCCGCCCGGTGGAGACCCAGACCAGCGTTGCCAGCTGGGGCGAGTTGCCGGTGTGCCAGGCGATCATCCGCGACATCTCCGAGCGGGTGGCGATGGAACAGGAGCGCCGGGTGGCGGCCGAGGCGCTGGCCAGCATCGCCGAGGGCGTGGTCATCGCCGACGCGCAGCAGCGGATCACCTCCACCAACGCGGCGCACACCGAGCTGACCGGCTTCAGCAGCCTGGCGCTGCAGGGCCGGCGGCTGGGCGACACGCGCCGCCTGCCGGACGGGCGTGCGCTGCCGAAAGCCATCTGGGACGAGGTGGCCGCCGGCGGCAACTGGATCGGCGAGGTGCTGAGCACCCGCGCCGACGGCACGACCTATCCGGAACACTTGAGCCTCAGCGCGATCCGCAATGGCGACGGCCACGTGACGTATTACGTGGCGGTGTGCACCGACATCCACGAGGCCAAGGCCAACCAGCGCCGGCTGGAACACCTGGCCCGGCACGATCCGCTCACCGGCCTGGTCAATCGCGCCGAGTTCGAACGCTACTGCAGCGAGGCGATCGCCCAGGCCGAGCGCGAGCGGCTGGCGGCGGTGGTGCTGTTCATCGACCTGGATGCATTCAAGATCGTCAATGACAGTTACAGTCACGCGATCGGCGACCGCTTGCTGGTGAAAGTGGGCGAGCGCATCAGCCGGCAGCTCTCCGACGGCGACGTGGCCGGACGCATCGGCGGCGACGAGTTCACCGTGCTGCTGCCGCGACTGAGCCTGCGCGAGGATGCGCGGGCGATCGTCAACCGGTTGCTGGCGACGCTGTCCGAGCCGCTGGTGCTGGACGATTACGAGGTCGTGCTCACCGCCAGCATCGGCGTGGCCGGCTACCCGCTGGACGGCAACGACGCGGCCACCCTCATCGCCAACGCCGACGCGGCGATGTATGCGGCCAAGACCGAGGAGCGCAACGCGTTCCGCTTCTACACGCCGATGATGCATGCCGACAACCGGCGCCGCCTGCAGCTGGCGACCGAACTGCGCCAGGCACTGAGCCGGGGCGAGTTCCGCCTGGTGTTCCAGCCCAGCATCGAGCTGGGCAGCGGGCGCATCGTTGCGGTGGAGGCGCTGCTGCGCTGGCAGCATCCGGAGCGCGGCGAGGTACTGCCCGGCGAGTTCATCCCGGTGGCGGAGAGTCTGGGCCTGATCCGGCGCATCGACGAATGGGTGCTGCAGGCCACCTGCGCCCAGATCCAGGCCTGGGACCTGGCCGGCGTGCCGCCGATCCGCGTGGCGGTGAACATCTCCGCGCGCTGGTTCGGCCATCCGTCCTTCGTCGACGGGGTCAGCCGCACCTTGCAGTCGCGCCGCGTGTCGCCGCACCGCCTGCTGCTGGAGATCACCGAGAGCGCGATGCTGCGGCTGGGCGACGACACCCAGCGCACCATGCAGACGCTGGACATGCTGAACATCGACGTGGCCATCGACGATTTCGGCACCGGCTACTCCTCGATGGCGTACCTCAAGCTGCCGGCCGTCACTTACCTGAAGATCGACCGCTCTTTCGTCACCGGCCTGCCCGGCGACGCCAACGACGCGGCGATTACCGAGGCGATGCTGGCGATGTCGCGCAGCCTGGGCCTGGTCACCATCGCCGAAGGCATCGAGACCGAGGCGCAGCACGAGTTCCTGCTGCGCGCCGGTTGCGTCGAGGGGCAGGGCTACCTCTACTCGTATCCGTTGCAGGCCGAGGAAATCCAGGCGTTGCTCAGCCCCAACCAGCAGAGCGGCTCCCCCCGTCTGCGATTGGTGCCGCCACGGCGCGGTTGATCGGCATGCGGCGCGTGGCATCGACCCGGCTGCTTTGACGTGCATCAGGGCAGGCGCAGGCGTGGCGCGCGACACTGGCGGCAGTCCAGCCAGCCCGCATCCCCATGTCCAGCAACCCTTCCATCCCGGACGGCAGCAAGTTCACCAGTCCGCAGGGCACGCGTGCGGTAAAGGGCGGCCAGAAGCCCAACGCACACAGCCATGAGCCCGACGTCAGCCGCAAGCCGCCATGGCTGCGCGTGAAGCTGCCCAGCGGCGCGCATTACGAGGAAGTGGCCGATATCGTGCGCACGCACCAGCTCAACACCGTGTGCGCCGAATCCAAGTGCCCCAACATCGCCGAGTGTTGGGGCCGCGGCACCGCCACGCTGATGCTGATGGGCTCGGTGTGCACGCGCGCGTGCAAGTTCTGCTCGGTGTCCACCGGCAACCCGAACGGCTGGCTCGACCCGCTGGAGCCGGCCAAGGTGGCCGACGCGGTGGCGCTGATGGGGCTGAAGTACGTGGTGCTCACCTCGGTGGATCGCGACGACCTGGCGGACGGCGGCGCCGCCCACTACGCCGCCTGCGTGAAGGCCATCCACCTGCGTTCGCCCGACACCGCGGTGGAGGCGCTCACGCCCGATTTCGCCGGCAACCATGCCAGCGTCGCCACCGTGCTCGACGCCGGCCTGGCCACCTACGCGCAGAACCTGGAAACCGTGCGCCGCCTCACCCATCCGGTGCGCGACCCGCGCGCCGGCTACGAGCAGACCCTGGACGTGCTGGCGTTCGCCAAGCGCCACGCGCCCAGGACGCTCACCAAGACCAGCCTGATGCTGGGCCTGGGCGAAACCGACGCCGAGATCGAGCAGGCGCTGGACGACATGCGCGCCGCCTGCGTGGACGTGGTCACCCTGGGCCAGTACATGCGGCCCAGCCCGCACCACCTGCCGGTGGAGCGCTTCGTCACCCCGGACGAATTCCGTGCCTATCGCGAACTGGCGCTGGGCAAGGGTTTCGTGGAAGCGGTCGCCGGGCCGTTGGTGCGTTCGAGTTATCGCGCCGAACGCGTGCTGGAGCACAACAACCTGGGGCTGTGACCCGCGGCGCGACGGCAGGTCCATGGGGCCTGCCGCAGGGCGCGGCCTACAGCGGCGCGCAGTGGCGGTTCAGCCACTCCAGATCGGCGTCGGCCAGCAGCGGGCTGAGCGCGGCGCGGACGTTGGCGTGGTAGTCGTCCAGCCACGCGCGCTCTTCCGGGTTGAGCAGGTTCGGTTCGAGCGCGCGGCGATCGAACGGGCACATCGTGAGTGTCTCGAAGGCGAGGAATTCGCCGAACTCGGTGCGGTCGGCCTCGACCACCACGGCCAGGTTTTCGTGGCGGATACCGTGCCGGCCGGGCTTGTACAGGCCCGGCTCGATCGAGCTGATCATGCCCGGTTCCAGCGGCACCAGCGCGCCGCCCGGCGCCGGTGCGCGGATGCCGTGCGGGCCTTCGTGCACGTTGAGGAAGTAGCCCACGCCGTGGCCGGTGCCGTGGCCATAGTCCATGCCCGCCGCCCACAGTGGCGCACGCGCGAGCGCATCCAGCTGCGGGCCGCTGGCGCCCTTGGGGAAACGTGCGCGCGACAGACCGATCATCCCTTTCAGCACCAGCGTGGCGTCGCGGCGCTGCTCGGCGGTGGTCTCGCCCAGGGCGAGCACGCGGGTGATGTCGGTGGTGCCGCCGAGATACTGTCCGCCCGAGTCGATCAGCAGCAGGCCCTTGGCTTGCAGCGTGCTGTGCGACTGCGGCGTGGCGCGGTAGTGCGGCAGTGCGCCGTTGGCCTGGTAGCCGGCGATGGTGGCGAAACTCTCCCCGACCCAGCCGGGCTGGGCCGAGCGTTCCTCGTGAAGCAGCGTGTCCACGTCCAGCTCGGTCAGCGTCATGCCGGCGGCGAGCCGCTGCTCCAGCCGGCGAAAACCGCGCACCAGCGCCGCACCGTCGCGCCGCATCGTGTCGCGGACGTGGTCGAGTTCGGCGGCGCTCTTGACCGCCTTGAACGCGGTGCTCGGATTGGGCGCCTCGATGCGGACGACCTCCGGCGCGATTGCTGCGGCGATCGAGCTGACCACCCGGCCGCCGTCCAGCAGCAGGCGGTCGTTCGCGCCCAGCTCCCGCAACGCCGAGGTGATCGAAGCGTAATCGGCGATGCCGATGCCGTCGGCGGCCAGTGCCGCGACCAGCGCATCGTCGAGTTTGGCGCGGCCGACGAACAAGGTGGCGCCGGCGTCGGCGCGCACCAGCAGATGGGCGAGGAATACCGGGTTGCACTCGACGTCGCTGCCGCGCAGGTTGGTCAGCCAGGCGATGTCGTCGAGGCTCGACACCAGATGATGGCTGGCGCCGAGCTTGCGCATCGCCTTGCGCAGGCGCGCAAACTTTTCCGCGCGCGGGACGCAGGCCCAGGCCAGCGCGTGCTCGACTACCGGCGATGCCGGCAGGGCCGGGCGATCCGTCCAGATCTCGCCGGGCAGGTCCAGATCGGTGCGCACGGTGGCGCCGTTCTCTGCCAGCCGCTGTTCGATCTGGCGCCGGGCGGCGACCGCCACGCTGTCGCCGGCCACCGCCAGCACGTCGCCGTCATGCAATTGCTGCTGCAGCCATTCCAGATGCTCGGGCGTGTGCGGCACGCGCAGCTTCATCAGCGCGATGCCGCTGCCGGCGAGCTGCTGCTCGGCCTGCGCGAAATAGCGCGAGTCGGTCCACAATCCGGCCTGCTCGCGGCCAACGATGAGGGTGCCGGCCGATCCGTCGAAACCGGACAGCCATGTCCGCGCCGACCAGTGCGCCGGCAGGTATTCGGACAAGTGCGGATCGGCACCGGGGACGAGCACGGCAGTGACGCCGTGCTGCTGCATGGCCACGCGCAAGGCGGCGAGACGGGCGGGGACGGGATTGTTCATCCTGTCATGCTAGCAGGCGCCATCCGCCGTTTTCATGCGTGCGTTGCGCCGGAAATGAACCGATAGGGTCGATTTTTCGTACGCCATCTCGCCGCCGGACGCTTCTGCAGCTAAAATGCCAATTTCCCGCACGGCTGCTTTCCATGACCCCCCTGATTTTCGTCACCGGCGGTGTGGTGTCCTCGCTTGGCAAGGGCATCGCGGCGGCGTCGCTCGCCTCCATCCTCGAAGCGCGCGGCCTCTCGGTCACCATGATGAAGCTCGATCCCTACATCAACGTGGATCCGGGCACGATGAGTCCGTTCCAGCACGGCGAGGTCTACGTGACCGACGACGGCGCCGAGACGGATCTCGATCTTGGCCACTACGAGCGCTTCGTGCGCACCCGCCTGTCCGGCAAGAACTCGATCACCACCGGCAAGATCTACGAGGCCGTGATCCGCAAGGAGCGACGCGGCGATTACCTCGGCGCGACCGTACAGGTGATTCCGCACATCACCGACGAGATCAAGCACTGCATCCACGAGGCCACCCGCGGCTTCGATGTGGCGCTGGTCGAGATCGGCGGCACCGTGGGCGACATCGAGTCGCTGCCGTTCCTGGAGGCGATCCGCCAGCTGCGCATCGAGCACGGGCCGGAGAAGGTGGTATTCATGCATCTGACCCTGGTGCCGTACATCAAGGCCGCGGGCGAGATCAAGACCAAGCCGACCCAGCATTCGGTGAAGGAACTGCGCTCGATCGGCATCCAGCCGGACATCCTGCTGTGCCGCTGCGAACAGCCGCTGCCCGAAGGCGAACGGCGCAAGATCGCGCTGTTCACCAACGTCCCGGAAAATGCGGTGATCAGCGCCGCCGACGTGGACATCATCTACAAGCAGCCGCTCTGGTTGCACCAGCAGGGGCTGGACGACATCGTGGTGAAGAAGCTCGGCCTGGCCGCCAAACCGGCGGACCTGTCCGAGTGGCAGCGCACGGTGGACTCGGTGGAGCACCCGAAGGACGCGATCACCGTCGCCATCGTGGGCAAGTACGTCGAGCACAAGGATGCCTACAAGTCGCTGGCCGAGGCGCTGCGCCACGGCGGCATCAAGCAGCAGACGCGGGTCAACCTGGACTGGATCGACTCCGAGCGGGTCGAGGCCGAAGGCGCCGCCAAGGTGCTGGGCAAGGCCGACGCCATTCTGGTCCCCGGCGGCTTCGGCAAGCGCGGCTTCGAGGGCAAGGTGCTGGCGGCGAAGTACGCCCGCGAGCACGGCGTGCCGTATTTCGGCATTTGCTACGGCATGCATGCGGCGGTGGTGGATTTCGCCCGCCACGTGGCCGGCCTGGCCGACGCCGACTCCAGCGAGAACGACCGCAACACGCCGAATCCGGTGATCGCGCTGATCACCGAGTGGACCACCGCGACCGGCGAAGTCGAGCAGCGCAGCGACCGATCCGACCTCGGCGGCACCATGCGCCTGGGTTCCCAGGAGTGCCGCCTCAAGGCCGGCACGCTGGCGCGCGCCCTGTACGGGCAGGACGTGGTGCGCGAGCGCCATCGCCACCGCTACGAGTTCAACAACCGCTATCGGCAGACGTTCGAGGACCTGGGTCTGGTGATCTCCGGCAAGTCGATGGACGACCTGCTGGTGGAGATCGTCGAACTGCCGCAACAGCAGCATCCCTGGTTCCTCGGCTGCCAGGCGCACCCGGAGTTCACCTCGACCCCGCGCGACGGCCATCCATTGTTCAGTGGCTTCGTGCGTGCAGCGCGCGAGTACAAAGCCGTGCGCGACGGCGAGAAGCTGGCCAGGGAGCACGTGGCATGAAGCTGTGCGGCTTCGAGATCGGACTGGACCGCCCGCTGTTCCTGATCGCCGGCCCGTGCGTGGTGGAGTCCGAGCAGCTGCAGCTGGACACCGCCGGCACGCTCAAGGAGATCACCGGCCGGCTCGGCATCCACTTCATCTTCAAGTCCAGTTTCGACAAGGCGAACCGCTCCTCCGGCGAGAGCTTCCGCGGGCCGGGGCTTGAAGAAGGCCTGCGCATCCTCGGCGAAGTGAAGCGGCAGATCGGCGTGCCGGTGCTTACCGACGTGCACGAGTACACCCCGATGGACGAAGTGGCCGCGGTGGTCGACGTGCTGCAGACGCCGGCCTTCCTGTGCCGGCAGACCGATTTCATCCAGAAGGTGGCACGCGCCGGCAAGCCGGTGAACATCAAGAAGGGCCAGTTCCTGGCGCCGTGGGACATGAAGCACGTGGTGGCCAAGGCCAAGGCCGTCGGCAACGACGCCATCATGGTGTGCGAGCGCGGCGCCAGCTTCGGCTACAACAATCTGGTGTCGGACATGCGCTCGCTCAGCGTGATGCGCGAGACCGGCTGCCCGGTGGTGTTCGACGCCACTCACTCGGTGCAGCTGCCCGGCGGGCAGGGCACCAGCTCCGGCGGCCAGCGCGAGTTCGTGCCGGTGCTGGCGCGTGCGGCGGTGGCCGTGGGCGTGGCCGGCCTGTTCGCCGAGACCCATCCCGATCCCAGCAAGGCATTGTCCGACGGCCCGAATGCGTGGCCGCTGGGCAAGATGGAGGCGCTGCTGGAAACCCTGCTGGAGCTGGACGCCGTGACCAAGCGGCACCGCTTCCTCGAACAGGACGTGTAACCGACCCCGTAGGAGCCCGCTCGCGGGCGATGCCTTTGGTCGGGAATTGGGAATCGGGAATAGGGAATCGTAAAAACCAAAAGCCAAAAGCATCGCCCGCGAGCGGGCTCCTACGACAACACTTCACTGACGGATAACCATGACCACTCTGATCACCCGCATCCACGCCCGTGAAATCCTCGACTCGCGCGGCAACCCCACGCTGGAAGCCGAAGTCACCCTGGCCGGCGGCGGCTTCGGCCGCGCCGCGGTGCCGAGCGGCGCCTCCACCGGTTCGCGCGAGGCGGTCGAGCTGCGCGACGGCGACAAGTCGCGCTACGGCGGCAAGGGCGTGAAGAACGCGGTAGCCAACGTCAATGGCACCATCGCCGATGCGCTGAAGGATTTCGATGCGGCCGATCAGAAGGGCCTCGACGCCAAGCTCGTTGCGCTGGACGGCACGCCGAACAAGGGCCGGCTGGGTGCGAATGCGCTGCTCGGCGTGTCGATGGCTGCGGCGCACGCGGTGGCAGCTTCGCGCGGCGAGCCGCTGTGGCAGTACCTGTCGCACGGCAAGCCCGGCGCGTTGCCGGTGCCGATGATGAACATCATCAACGGCGGCGCGCACGCCGACAACAACGTCGACGTGCAGGAGTTCATGATCCTGCCGGTCGGCATGCCGAGCTTCGCCGAGGCGCTGCGCGCCGGCGCGGAGATCTTCCATGCGTTGAAGAGCGTGCTGCACGGCCGTGGCCTCGCCACCGCGGTGGGCGACGAGGGCGGCTTTGCGCCGAACCTGCGCTCCAACGTCGAGGCGATCGACACCATCCTCGAAGCGATCAACAAGACCGGCTACAAGGTCGGCAGCGAGATCCTGCTCGGCCTCGACGCGGCCAGCTCGGAGTTCTACAAGAACGGCAAGTACGACCTCGCCGGCGAAGGCAAGCAGTACAGCTCGGCCGAGTTCGTCGACCTGCTCGCCGGCTGGGCGAAGCAGTATCCGATCGTCACCATCGAGGACGGCATGGCCGAAGGCGACTGGGACGGCTGGAAGCTGCTCACCGACGCGATCGGCGAGCGCGTGCAGGTGGTCGGCGACGACCTGTTCGTGACCAACCCGGCGATCTTCCGCGAGGGCATCGAGAAGAACATCGCCAACGCGATCCTCATCAAGGTGAACCAGATCGGCACGCTGTCCGAGACGCTGGAGGCGATTGCCATGGCCGACGCGGCGAAGTACGCGGCGGTGATCTCGCACCGCTCCGGCGAGACCGAGGACACCACCATCGCCGACATCGCGGTGGCCACCACGGCGACCCAGATCAAGACCGGCTCGCTGTGCCGCAGCGACCGCGTGGCGAAGTACAACCAGTTGCTGCGCATCGAGGAGGCGCTGGGCTCGGCTGCGCGCTACGCCGGTCGCGAGGCGTTCCCCAACCTCGGCCGTTTGCCGGGCTGAGCGGGACACGCCGCCATGCTGCGTTGGATCGCCCTGCTGTTGTTGCTGCTGTTGGTCGGCTTGCAGCTGAAGCTGTGGTTCGGCAGCGGCAGCATGCAGGAGGTGGACAGTTTGCGCATCGCGGTGAACAAGCAGACCGGCGACAACGCGCGCCTGCAGAAGCGCAACCAGGCGCTGGCCGCCGACGTGCACGACCTCAAGCATGGCGACCAGGCGGTCGAGGCGCGCGCGCGTACCGAGTTGGGGCTGATCAAGCCCGGCGAGGTGTTCTACCAGGTGGTCGAGCCCGCGCGCGCGGGCAGCTCGCCGGCCACGGCCGCATCCGCTGCGCGCGGCTCGCCATGACCGGCACCACGTTGTGGTGCGTGGTGCCGGCGGCCGGGCGGGGCGTGCGGGCCGGCGGCGACTTGCCCAAGCAATACCAGTTGCTGGCTGGCCGGACACTGATCGAACACACGCTGGCGCGCCTCGCCGCGCATCCGCGGATCGGCGGCCTGCTGGTGACGCTCGCGGCCGATGACCGGCACTGGCCGGGCCTGCGCGACGTGTGCGGCAAGCCGGTGCTGACCGCTGTCGGCGGCGCGCAGCGCAGTGAATCGGTGCTGGCCGGGCTCGACGCGCTGCCTGCGGGTGTCGGCGATGAGGAGTTCGTGCTGGTACACGATGCGGCGCGTCCCTGCGTGCGGCTGGATGACATCGGCCAGCTGATCGAGCGGGGCGGGCGAGGCGATGGCGGCCTGCTCGGCGCGCCGCTGCGCGATACGCTCAAGCACGCCGACGTGCACGGATGCGTCGCGCGCACCGAACCGCGCGAGTCGCGCTGGCGCGCGTTCACGCCGCAGATGTTCCGGCGTGGCCCGTTGACGGCGGCGCTGCGCGATGCGCATCAGCGTGGCGTGGACGTCAGCGACGAGGCGATGGCGATGGAGCTGGCCGGGTTCTCGCCGTTGCTGGTCGAAGGCGCCGAGGACAACATCAAGGTGACCACGGCAGCGGATTTCGCGCTGGCGCAGTTCCTGCTCGCAAGGACAAGTTCATGAGGATAGGCAGCGGTTTCGACGTGCACGCGTTCGGCGAGGGTGACCACCTCGTGCTCGGTGGCGTGCGCGTGCCGCACGATCGCGGCGTGGTGGCGCACTCCGACGGCGACGTGGTGATCCACGCGCTGTGCGACGCCATCTTCGGCGCGCTGGCACTGGGCGACATCGGCCGTCATTTCCCGCCCACCGACGCACGCTGGCGCGGCGCCGACAGCCGCCAGTTCCTGCGCCATGCGGCAATGCTGATGGTGCAGCACGGCTACGCCTTGGGCAACGCCGATGTCACCGTGATCGGGGAGGCACCGAAGGTCGGTCCGCATGCGCGGGCGATGCGCGAAATTCTCGCTGCCGACCTGGCCTGCGACATCGATTGCGTCAGCATCAAGGCCACCACCACCGAAAGGCTCGGTTTCTGCGGCCGCGGCGAGGGCATCGCCGCGCAGGCGTGCGTGCTGCTGGAGCGCGCATGACCGAGATCGAGGCCCGCAGCGTCGCCAACCGGCTGCACGATCGGCTCGACGCCATCGTCGAGCTGCTGCATCGTCACGAAGGCGACGGCCGCCTGCCCGCGGACGTGCTGGCGGACCTGCGCCAGCAACTGGACGAGCTGCACCCGGCCGACATCGCCTTCGTCCTCGAATCGCTGCCGCTGGACGAGCGCCTGGCGGTCTGGCAACTGGTCAAGGCCGACCGCGACGGCGAGATCCTGCTGGAAGTGTCCGATGCGGTGCGGGAATCGCTGATCGCGGACATGGATCGCCACGAGATCCTCGCCGCCGCCGAAACGCTGGACGCCGACGAACTGGCCGACCTGGTCGAAGACCTGCCCACGGCGGTGCTGCCGGAGCTGATGGCCAGCCTCGACTCGCAGCAACGCGAGCAGGTGCAGTCGGCGCTGTCCTACGAGGAGGACCAGCTCGGCGCGCTGATGGACTTCGAGATGGTCACGATCCGCGAGGACGTGAGCCTCGAAGTGGTGCTGCGTTACCTGCGCCGCTGGGAAGAGCTGCCGCCACAGACCGACAAGCTGTTCGTCATCAACCAGGACAACCTGCTGACTGGCGTCCTGCCGCTGCACTGGCTGCTGGTCAATTCCCCCGAGCGCATGGTCAGCGAGGTGATGGCGCCGGACGTCAACACCTTCCACCCCACCGACGACGCCTACGACGTGGCGCAAGCGTTCGAGCGCTACGACCTGGTGACCGCGCCGGTAGTGGACGAGCGCGGCCACCTGATCGGCCGCATCACCATCGACGCCATGGTGGACGTGATCCGCGAGGAGAGCGAAAGCGAGGCGCTGGGCCGGGTCGGCCTGCGTGAGGAGGAGGACATCTTCGCCTCGGTCTGGGCCAGCCTGCGCAACCGCTGGCTGTGGCTGGCGATCAACCTGATGACGGCCTTCATCGCCTCGCGCGTGATCAGCTTGTTCGAGGGCTCGATCGAGCGCCTGGTGGCGCTGGCCGCATTGATGCCGATCGTGGCCGGCATCGGCGGCAACTCCGGCAACCAGACCATCACCATGATCGTGCGCGCGCTGGCGCTGAACCAGATCAGCGCCGACAGCGCGCGGCGCCTGTGGCGCAAGGAGATGGCCGTGGCGCTGCTGAACGGGCTGGTATGGGGTGGCGTCATCGGCATCGTGGCGTGGCTGCTTTACGACAGTGCCTCGCTGGGCCTGGTGATGACCGCGGCGATGACGCTGAACCTGTTGCTGGCGGCCTTCGCCGGCGTCGGCATCCCGATCTGCATGACCCGCTTCGGCCGCGACCCGGCGCTGGGCTCCAGCGTGCTGATCACCGCCATGACCGACAGCGGCGGCTTTTTCATTTTTCTCGGACTGGCGACGGTGTTCCTGATGTAATCGTCACCCTTCCGGCCCGGTTTCAGGTTGTCGAACCCGAGCGTGGCAGGACGTCATTCCCGCGAGGCGCCATGCAACGGCCGAAGGGCCGGTCAAGCGGGAATCCAGCCTGCTCTTCAGTCACCCGTCAGATCGAATTCGTCCAAAGAAGCCGTTTCTCCATGCAAGAACTGCCCCATGCTTTCGGCGAACCGCCACTGACTGCCCGGCTGCGCGCCAGTCCCGAGGACTTCCTGGTCGAGGAGATCCTCGGCTACGACGCCGAGGGTGCCGGCGAGCACCTGCTGCTGTGGGTGGAGAAGCGCGGCGCCAACACCGACTGGGTCGCGCGCGAGCTGGCGAAGTTCGCCGGCGTGCCGCAGGTCGCGGTCGGTTATGCGGGCCTCAAGGATCGCCATGCCGTGACCCGGCAGACCTTCTCGGTGCAACTGGCCGGCCGGCCCGATCCGGACTGGTCCACGTTCCCGCACCCGGAGGTGAAAGTGCTGGCGGCGACGCGGCATTCGCGCAAGCTCAAGCGTGGCGCCCTGCGCGGCAACCGCTTCGTGCTGGTGTTGCGCGAGGTGAGCGGCGATCGCGCGCGGGCGGAGTCGGTGCTGCGGCAGATCGCTGCGCGCGGCGTGCCGAACTATTACGGCGAGCAGCGCTTCGGCCGCGAAGGCGGCAACGTGGCACAGGCGCGCGCGATGTTCGGTGGGCGCCGGGCGGATCGCGACAAGCGTTCGATTTTGCTGTCCGCGGCGCGTTCGCACATCTTCAATGCCGTACTGGCGGCGCGGGTCGAGCACGATGCGTGGGACCGGCCGCTGGAAGGGGAAATCTGGTCGCTGGCCGGTTCGCGCTCGTGGTTCGGGCCGGAACCGTTCAACGACGAATTGGCCGCGCGATTGGCGCGCGCCGACATCCATCCGTCAGGTCCGCTGTGGGGGCAGGGCGAGCCGCCGAGCCAGGGCGAAGCAGGAGCGCTGGAGCGCGAAGTCGCTGCGGCGAATGACGACCTGGCCAGCGGCCTGGCCGCCGCGCGCATGGATCAGGAGCGCCGCCCGCTGCGGCTGATTCCGCACAATCTCCACTGGCGCTGGCTTGGCGAGGACGCGCTGGAACTGTCGTTCGAGCTGCCCGCTGGCGCGTACGCCACGGTGGTGGTGCGCGAGCTTAAAGGCGAGGAGTGAGTGGAGATGAGTGAAGAGTGAGAGAAAGAGAAAGCACCAGCGCACCCGTTCCCTCTCTCAGTTCTCACTCCTCTCCACTCACTTCTGCTCTTTCAGCAAGACGATCACCGCCCCGGTGCCACCCTGCGCCGGGCGCGCGGAGGCAAACGCGATCACGTCGTCGCGCCGGCGCAGCATGCGATCGGTGAGCGCCTTCAGCACCGGACCGGCAGCCTTCGAACGCAGCCCCTTGCCGTGGATGATGCGCACGCAACGCACGCCGGCTTGCCGCGCTTCGGCCAGGAACGCGACGATGCTGGCCTGGGCCGCGGCGGCGTTCATCTGATGCAGGTCCAGGTCGTCGCCCACGCTGAACTGGCCGCGCTTGAGTTGCCGCAGCAACCTGGGCGGATAGCCGTCGCGCAGGTAGCCGAGTTCCTCGCCGACTTCGAGCGTGGCCGGGTCGAAATCCATGTCCAGCAACTCGCTGGCCACGGCAGCTTCGTCGGCCTCGAACATGCGCGGGTGTGGCGCGGGTTTCGCGGTCGCCGGCGGCGGGGAAACCGGCGCGAGTCGCTGCACCTCGCCGATCGCCTCGCGGAACAGGCGGCGATCGTCGTCGGTGATCCGGGGCGGGTTGGGTCGCTTCATCTGCGCATCCTAGCCAGAAGCGGCGGCACGATGCGTTGAATCCCGGTGAAACTTGGGGGCGCGCTACGGTAGACTTGCAACCATCACGAAACCGCCGCGCTTGATCTTCCTGCGCCGGCAGGCAGTTTTCGACGGAGCATCATGCGAGTTCTGGTCAGCAACGACGATGGCGTGGATGCGCCGGGCATCCGCGTGTTGGCCGAGCGCCTGCAGGCGGTGGGAGAGGTCACCGTGGTGGCACCGGATCGCGATCGCTCGGGGGCGAGCAATTCGCTGACGCTGGACGCGCCGATCCGCGTACTGTCGATGGGCCAGGGCTACTACCGTGTGGCGGGGACGCCCACCGACTGCGTGCACCTGGCGCTGTCCGGCCTGCTCGACGAAGAACCCGACATGGTGGTATCCGGCATCAACAACTCGGCCAACCTGGGCGACGACGTGATCTATTCCGGCACGGTCTCGGCGGCGATGGAAGGGCGCTTTCTCGGTCTGCCGGCGATCGCCGTCTCGCTGGTCAGCGAAGACCACCAGGGCGTGCACTACGACGCCGCGGCGCAGGCGGTGCTGCTGCTGATGCAACGTCTGCTGGTCGATCCGCTGCCCGCAGACACCATCCTCAACGTCAACGTGCCGGACCGGCCCTGGGCGGAGATCGCCGGCTTCGAGGTCACCCGGCTGGGTAGGCGCCACCGTGCCGCGCCGTGCATCGCGCAGACTGATCCGCGCGGGCGACCGATGTGGTGGATCGGACCGGCCGGCGAGGTGGACGACGCCGGCCCCGGCACCGATTTCAACGCGGTACGTCGCGGCTTCGTCTCGGTCACGCCGATCCACGTCGACCTGACCCGTTTCCAGGCGCTGGACAAGGTCAGCAGCTGGATGAAGACGCTGAGCGACGGCATGGCCGGCCGCCGCAGCAAGGGCGAGGCGGCCTGACCGATGATCACCTATCCGTTGCCTGCAGCCCAGCTCAAGGGCGAGGGAGTGACCTCGCAGCGCGCCCGCAACCGGCTGGCCGCCTCCCTGCAGGATGCAGGCATCCGCGACCCGCGCGTGATCGAGGTGATCCGCACGGTGCCGCGCCATCATTTCATCGACCAGGCACTGCAACTGCACGCCTACGAGAACGATGCGCTGCCGATCGGCCACGGCCAGACCATCTCCCAGCCGTGGGTGGTGGCGCGCATGACGGAAGCGTTGCTGGAGCACTTCGAGGGGCAGAAGGAGATGCCGCGCAGGGTGCTGGAGATCGGCACCGGGTCGGGTTACCAGGCAGCGGTGCTGTCGTCCCTGGTCGGCGAGGTGTACACGGTCGAGCGCATCGAGGCGCTGCTGCGCCAGGCGCGGCGCCGCTTCCGCCAGCTCGGCCTGACCAACCTGCGCTCGCGCTACGACGACGGCAAGCTGGGCTGGCCGGACGAGGCACCGTTCGACGCGATCATCCTCACCGCCGCAGGCGACACCATCCCGACCCGCATCCTCGAACAGCTCAATCCCGCCGGCGTGCTGGTGGCGCCGGTGGGATCGCCGAGCCGGCAGAATCTGATCCGCATGCGCGGCGACGGCAAGGGCGATTTCGCGCTGGAGGAACTCGGCCCGGTGAGTTTCGTGCCGCTGCTGGGCGGCATCGGCTGATGCGCCTGTTCGAGCCGCTCTACGCCCGCGCACTGGTCTGGGCTCGCGCACCGCGCGCGCTGCACTACCTGTGTGCGTTGAGCTTCTTCGAGGCGTTCATCTTCCCGATCATGCCGGAGGTGATGCTTGCGCCGATGATGCTGGCCAAGCGACTCAAGGCGTTCTTCTACGCCAACATGTCGCTGCTGTTTTCCCTGCTCGGCTCGGTGGTCGGCTATGCGCTGGGCCACTGGGCCTACGAGTCGGTGAAGCCGCTGCTCAGCATGCACATGCAGGAGGTCATCACCGCCTGGGTGAACAATCTGCGCGTGGACATGAACGAGCATTGGTTGACCATGCTGGGCGCATTGATGCTGGCGGCGCTGCAGCCGGTGATCCCCATGAAGTTCGTCACCTGGGCGGCCGGCATCGTGGGCGTGCCGGTCCTGCCGTTCCTGGCTTGCATGGCGGTCGGCCGCGGCAAGCGCGTGTGGCTGCTGGCGCTTTTGATCCGCCTGTTCGGCGAGCGCGCCGAGCGCATGTTGCACAAGAACATCGAGTGGATCGGCCGGGGCGCGCTGGTATTGCTCGTCGTGCTGCTGGCGTGGTGGCTGTGGCCGCGCTGACTGGCAGCGCGGTGCGCATGAAAATGGCGGCGCGCCTCGGTATGCTGGACCGCATGGATCATTCAGTTCGCTTTCCCTGCCTGGTTGTCGCGGCGGCGTTGCTGGCCGGCTGCGGCACCATGCGCAGTTCGGTGGTGATCGAGCCCGCCGCGGGCAGCTACCCGTCGCCTGCCGCCGCGCCGTCCTCCCGCGTGGCGCGCACGCCGATTCCGGGTGGCAGCTACGTGGTGGCAAAAGGGGACACGCTCTATTCCATCGCCTTCCGCAACGGCGTGGATTTTCGCGACCTCGCCCAGTGGAATGCCATCGCGGCGCCCTACACGATCTGGCCGGGGCAGCGCTTGACGCTGTCGCCGTCGGCGGTGACGAAACCGGCCGTGGCGCGCACGCCGGGTACGGTCGCCGGTTCCCCTCGGGCGCCGGGCACGTCGGCCGCGGCTTCCGTGTTCGAACCGGTCACCGAGGCCGTGCCAGCCACGGCGGCGACGGCCGGAGCGCGGCCCGCCATTCCTTCCGCTACACCGGCGGCGCATGCGCCGCCGGCGGTGGATGCCGTGCCGGTGGCCGGGGTTTCCGTCACGCCGCCGGCGAAAATGCCACCCGTGGCCAAGCCCGTGGTCGCCGGCCCGGCGCGTGATGTCGGTGGGGTGAGCTGGCGCTGGCCCGTCGAAGGCGGGTCGGTGGTCGGGCGCTTCAACGGCAGCGATGCCATTCCCGGCATCGAGATCGCGGGCAACTCGGGTGACCCGGTGCGGGCTGCCGCCGATGGCGTGGTGGTCTACAGCGGCAACGGCCTGGTCGGCTATGGCGAATTGGTCATCATCAAGCACAACGACAGTTTCCTGTCGGCCTACGGGCACAATCGCAGGCGCCTGGTGAAGGAAGGCCAGCGGGTGACGGCCGGGCAGCAGATCGCCGAGATGGGTTCCACCGGCGCGACCCGCAACGAGCTCGAGTTCCAGATCCGCAAGAATGGCAATCCGGTGGACCCGCTCAGCTACCTGCCGCCACGCTGATCGCGGCGGCACGGAAGGTGCCCGATCAGGCGGGAGGCAGGATGAAGCCGGCCACGACCTGGCGATCCTCGCCGGCCAGCAGGTTGTAGGTACGCGCGGCGGCCGCGTTGTCCATCACCTCGATGCCGATGCCCTTGCGCAGGAAGCCGGCCATGAACGCCGCGGCCGGGAACACCTGACGCTCGCCGGTGCCCAGGATTACCACCTCGGGCTTCAATGCCAGCAGCACGGGGACGTCGTCGACGCCGAGGCTGCCTGCGGCCGTGACCGGCCATGCTTCGGTGATGCCGGCGGGGGTGAGCAGGAAGCTGTGTTCGACGACCCGGTCGAGCAGGGTGACACTGCGTGCGTCAACCCGACGCACCAGCAGATAGCCATCGGCTTGTTCCAGTGACAGGTCCATCAGCGCGGCAGGGCGATGCCCGGTTCGTCGGCGTTGCGGCGGAACAGCACCACGACATGGCCGATCTGGTGGATCGTCTCCGCGCCGGTGCCGCTGGCGAGCACGTCGATCTGCGCCTGCCGCTCCTGCTTGTCGCCGCCGGAGAGCTTCACCTTCACCAGTTCGTGGATGTCCAGCGCCTGTCCCAGCTCCTTCACGACAGCTTCGGTGGCGCCCTTGTTGCCCAGCAACACGACGGGTTTCACGTCGTGGGCGAGGCCGCGCAGGTAGCGGATCTGCGAGGGTGTAAGCGGCATGGGGCAGGCCAGGTTCACGATCAAGGGACTGCACAGGGTATCATGCAACGGCCTCCTCCCGATCAGATATCCCCTCAAGACATGGCCCGCAGCAAAAGCAGCGCAGTCTGGCTGCGTGAACATTTCAACGACGAGTACGTCAAGAAGGCACAGGCCGAAGGGCTGCGTTCGCGTGCCGTCTACAAGCTGGAGGAGCTGATCGAGCGCGACAAGCTGCTCAAGCCGGGCATCAACGTGGTGGATCTCGGCGCGGCGCCGGGCAGCTGGTCGCAATTGGTGCGCAACCGGCTGGGCGACAGCGGCAAGGTGTTCGCGCTGGACATCCTGCCGATGCAGAGCATCGCCGGGGTGGATTTCCTGCAGGGCGACTTCCGCGAGGAGTCGGTGCTGCGCCAGCTGGAGGCCCGCCTGGAGGGGCACCGGCTGGATCTTGTACTGTGCGATATAGCCCCCAACATGAGTGGAGTGGCGCTTGCCGACCAGATTCGCGCGATGGCACTGGCGGAGTTGGCGCTGGATTTCAGCAGGCAGTGGCTCAAGCCGGGCGGCTCGTTCCTGATCAAGTTGTTCCAGGGAGTCGGTTTTGACGATTATCTGCGTTGCTTGCGCGCAGACTTCAGTCGCGTGACGATGCGTAAACCCAAGGCCTCGCGCGCGCGTTCGCGTGAGGTGTATGCACTGGCGACCGGGCGCAAACCTGCCGCGGTGCCACTGGCGAGTACTGTTCATGAATGAAACGGCGAAAAACGTGTTGCTCTGGGTGATCATCGCGGTGGTCTTGTTCACCGTGTTTGAAAGCTTCAACCCCCGCAGCAGCCGTTCATCCGACCTGGCCTACAGCGCGTTCGTGCAGAACGTGAGCAGCGGCAACGTCTCCAGCGCCACGATCAGCGCCGACCAGCCCGCCACGATCAGCGGCAAGCTGAAGGATGGCAGTGCCTTCCGCACTGTCGCGCCGATGCTGGGCTTCTCTACCAATGCAGTGGTCAAGCAGATGCAGGACCAGGGCGTGGAAGTGCGCCAGGACCCCTCCGAGGGCTTCTCGCTGATCGGCCTGCTGATCAGCTGGCTGCCGGTGCTGCTGATCGTCGGTGTGTTCATCTGGTTCATGCGCCAGATGCAGTCCGGCGGCGGTGGGCGCGGCGCGATGAGCTTCGGCCGTTCGCGCGCGAAGCTGCAGGGCGAGGACCAGGTCAAGGTCAACTTCGGCGACGTCGCCGGCTGTGACGAGGCGAAGGAGGAGGTCGGCGAGCTGGTCGAGTTCCTGCGCGACCCCGGCCGGTTCCAGAAACTCGGCGGCAAGATCCCCCGCGGCGTGCTGATGGTGGGCCCGCCCGGCACCGGCAAGACCTTGCTGGCCAAGGCGATCGCCGGCGAGGCCAAGGTGCCGTTCTTCTCGATCTCCGGTTCCGACTTCGTGGAGATGTTCGTCGGCGTGGGCGCCAGTCGCGTGCGCGACATGTTCGAGCAGGCCAAGAAGCACGCGCCGTGCATCATCTTCATCGACGAGATCGACGCGGTCGGCCGGCATCGTGGTGCCGGCCTGGGCGGCGGTCATGACGAGCGCGAGCAGACCCTGAACCAGTTGCTGGTCGAGATGGACGGCTTCGAGGGCACCGAGGGCGTCATCGTGATCGCCGCCACCAACCGCCCCGACGTGCTCGATCCGGCCTTGCTGCGGCCGGGCCGCTTCGATCGCCAGGTGGTGGTCGGACTGCCGGACGTGCGTGGGCGAGAGCAGATCCTCAAGGTACACATGCGCAAGGTGCCGATCGCCAGCGACGTCAACGCGATGACGATCGCCCGCGGCACGCCGGGCTTCTCCGGCGCGGACCTGGCCAACCTGGTGAACGAGGCGGCGTTGTTCGCCGCGCGCGAGAACGCGCGCGAAGTGCGCATGAGCCATCTCGACAAGGCACGCGACAAGATCCTGATGGGCAGCGAGCGGCGCTCGATGGCGATGAGCGAAGACGAGAAGAAGCTCACCGCCTACCACGAGGCAGGCCATGCCATCGTGGGTCGCCTGGTGCCGGAACATGACCCGGTCTACAAGGTCACCATCATCCCGCGCGGGCGCGCGCTGGGTGTGACCATGTACCTGCCCGAGGGCGACAAGTACAGCATCAACCGGGTGGCGATCGAATCGCAGTTGTGCTCGTTGTATGGCGGGCGCGTGGCTGAAGAGTTGATTTTCGGCAATGACAAGGTCACCACCGGCGCTTCCAACGACATCGAGCGCGCCACCAAGATGGCCCGCAACATGGCAACCAAGTGGGGCCTGTCCGACGAACTCGGCCCGATCACCTATGGCGAGGACGAGGACGAGGTCTTCCTGGGCCGCTCGGTGACCCAGCACAAGAGCATCTCCAACGAGACGGCAAGCAAGATCGACGAAGTCGTGCGTGGCATCCTCGATCGCGCATATGCGCGCAGCAAGGAGCTGCTCACGGCGAACCTCGACAAGCTGCACACCATGGCTGAGCTGCTGTTGCAGTACGAGACCATCGACGCCCACCAGATCGACGACATCATGGCCGGGCGCCAGCCCGGCCCGCCGGCGGACTGGAGCAAGAACGCCCCGGGTGGCTCGACGCCGCCGCCACCGCCGCCGAAAAGCGACGCGGGAGCGCCGGTGGGCAAGGTTGGTGATCCGGCCGCGCAGAATCGCGCGTCGCTGGGCGAGTGATGCGATCCCGCGGGCACGGTGCGAACGCCTGCCTGCGGTCTCCTGCAATCACCGCCTTGACTGGCGGTGTCCCCGAGTCGGAGATGAAGAAATTTTGCGAAAAGGGTTGACGCATGCGCGCGGAGTCTGAATAATTCCGCCTCTTGCTTCGGCGCTTCGATGCACCGGCATCGAAGCACGGCATGACAAGTTTTTCAGTGCGCCCGTAGCTCAGTTGGATAGAGTACCTGGCTACGAACTAGGTGGTCGGGAGTTCGAATCTCTCCGGGCGCACCATTTTTATTCGGTGGAGCGGGGTGCTTGCACCCCGTTTCGTTTTCATCGCGACGAGAGCTTCGCGGCGACGGAAACGACAGTTTCATGTGGATGGTGCGGCTTGTACGGATTGACTGGGCCAAGCGTCACCCGTAACATTTCAAGGCTTCGATGGTGCTTGTGTCGAGGGCTCGAAACCGGGGTATAGCTCAGTCTGGTAGAGCGTTGCGTTTGGGACGCAAAAGTCGGGGGTTCGAATCCCTCTACCCCGACCAGCAACATGTTCTACTGGTGATGACTGCGCTTGTAGCTCAACCGGATAGAGCATCGGCCTTCTAAGCCGAGGGTTGCAGGTTCGAATCCTGTCGGGCGCACCAGTATCAAACGATGGTGGATGTAGCTCAGCTGGTTAGAGTCCCGGATTGTGATTCCGGTTGTCGTGGGTTCGAATCCCATCATCCACCCCAGTTCCACCCCGGTTTTCCGGGTTGACCCAGTCTCTGGGCCGTTAGCTCAGTTGGTAGAGCAGTTGACTCTTAATCAATTGGTCGAAGGTTCGAATCCTTCACGGCCCACCACTAACGACAGGCGCTCGGCAAAACCGGGCGCCTGTCTGCTTTTGGGCGGTTGCGGTCGTCAACGGGGCTGCTTGTGCTGCAAGGCCGCGCAACCGTAAAATGATCCGCTTTCGTACCAGGGAATCCGCGACTCGGGCAAGCCTGCCGCAGGGTTCCCGTGGCGGTGTTCGGCAACGGCTGGTGGTCGTCCGGGCCGTCCGGCACGCACGGTCCATGGCGGCAGCATCGCGAAAGTGGCGGAATTGGTAGACGCACTGGATTTAGGTTCCAGCGGGTAACCCCCGTGGGGGTTCGAGTCCCCCCTTTCGCACCATGGTCGGTCGTTTTTGCAGGCGGGGAATCCCGCCATGGCGCCTGTGACAGGGTCACAACACTTAAGAGTAGTACCAGGAGACGTCATGCAGGTTTCGGTTGAGAATGTCGGTTCGCTGGAGCGCAAGCTCACGGTGAAGTTTCCCGCGGAGCGGTTCGAGACGCAGGTCAGCGCGCGGATCGCGGAGATGGGGCGCACCGTTCGCCTGAAGGGATTCCGGCCGGGCAAGGTACCGGTGACGGTGATCAAGCAGCGCTTCGGGGAGCAGGTGCGGGGCGAAGTGCTTTCCGACCTGATCGGCAGCACGCTGCGCGAGGCGGTGGAGCAGGAGAAGCTGCAGCCCATCGCGAATCCGGCGATCAACACCACCGGCCGTCCCGAGAACGGGGAGATCGCGTACACGGCGACCTTCGAGATCATGCCCGAGTTTCCCGAAGTCGACGTCTCCGCGCTGGAAGTGCATCGCGCCGCGGCCGAGGTCACCGACGCCGATATCGACCGCATGCTGGAAACCCTGCGCCTGCAGCGGCGCAGTTTCGAGGAGGTCGAGCGTGCCTCGGCCGCCGGCGATTTCATGATGTTCGAGTATGCCGCCACGGCCGACGACTACCGTTTCCCGGCCGAAGGCCAGGAGCGCGCCGGCAGCGTGCTGGGTTCGGGCACCCTGTTCGCGGCGCTGGACGAGGCCCTGACCGGGCACGTGGCCGGCGACCAGTTCGAGGCGGCGATCGAGTTCCCGGCGGATTTTCGCAACGAGCAACTGGCCGGCAAGAGCGCCAAGGTGAGTTTCCACGTCATCAAGGTGCAGGAGCCGAAGCTGCCGGAGGTCGACGGGGAGTTCGCCAAGCTGTTCGGCATCGAGGATGGCAGCCTGGATACCTTCCGCAAGGAGGTTCGCGCCAACCTGGAACGCGAACTCAAGGCCGCGCTGATGGCGCGCCTGAAGTCGGAAGTGGCCAGCAAGCTGGCCGATGCGCACGGCGATCTGGACGTGCCCAAGATGATGGTGCAGACGGAGGCACGCACCCTGGCGGCGGGCAACATGCCCGAAGGCCAGCAGCCGCCGCAGCAGCTGATCGACGCCGCCTTGCCGATTGCCCGCAAGCGGGTGATCGCCGGCCTGCTGATGGGCGAGATCGCGCGCAAGCAGGCGCTCAAGATCGACCGCAAGCGGGTCGCCGAGCAGCTGGCCGCGATTGCCTCGACCTACGAAGAGCCCGAGAAGGTCATTGAACTCTACAACGGCGACCCCCAGTTGATGTCGGGGCTGCAGAATCGCGTGATGGAAGATCAGGTGGCAGAGTGGGTTGCCGAGCACGCCAGGACCACTGTGCAGGAAATGAGCTTCGATGACGTGATGCGCCCAGCCAACGCCTGACAACTGCCAGGCCCGTCCACTCCCAAGCCGCGAGCATGACCATGGATCCCATCAAGAATCTCAACCTGGTACCGATGGTCGTCGAGCAGACGGCTCGCGGCGAGCGCTCCTACGACATCTACTCGCGTCTGTTGAAGGAGCGGGTGATTTTCCTGGTGGGCGAGGTCAACGACCAGGTGGCCAACCTGATCGTGGCGCAGATGCTGTTCCTGGAGTCGGAGAACCCGGACAAGGACATCAACTTCTACATCAACAGCCCCGGCGGAGCGGTTACTGCCGGGCTGGCGATCTACGACACGATGCAGTTCATCAAGCCGGCGGTGAGCACCATGTGCATCGGCCAAGCCTGCAGCATGGGCTCGTTCCTGCTGATGGCGGGCGCCAAGGGCAAGCGTTTCGCCTTGCCGAACTCCCGCATCATGATCCACCAGCCGTCCGGCGGCGCCCAGGGTCAGGCTACCGACATCGAGATCCAGGCGCGCGAAATCCTGTATATCCGCGAGCGGTTGAACAACCTCTACGTGGAGCATACCGGCCAGCCGCTGCAGAAGATCGAGGCGGACATGGAACGCGACCGCTTCATGAACGCGCAGGATGCCAAGACCTACGGCCTGATCGACGAAGTGCTCGACAAGCGCGCCGTGGATTCCGTGAAATCCGCCTGATTCGACGACTTTACCCGGTGTCCCGTCATGGGCTCTGCGTCTGCAGGCAGACGCGGAGGCCTGTGGTATTCTCGCGGCGCACACGGATTTACCAGCAGGATCGAGAGTTATGAGTGACGACCGGCAGGGGCGTTCCAGCGACAGCGGCAAGATTCTCTATTGCTCGTTCTGTGGCAAGAGCCAGCATGAAGTACGCAAGCTGATCGCGGGCCCGTCCGTGTTCATCTGCGACGAGTGCGTGGAGCTGTGCAACGACATCATCCGTGAGGAGCTGGAAGAGAAGGCCGCCGCCGGCCATACCCAGCTGCCCAAGCCGCGCGAGATCCGCGAATCGCTGGATCAGTACGTGGTGGGGCAGGCGCGCGCCAAGAAGGCGCTGGCGGTCGCCGTGTACAACCACTACAAGCGGATGGAGTCGCGCCAGAAGAGCGACGACATCGAGCTGGGCAAATCCAACATCCTGCTGATCGGCCCGACCGGCTCGGGCAAGACGCTGCTGGCCGAAACGCTGGCGCGCCTGCTCAACGTGCCGTTCACGATCGCCGACGCCACCACGCTGACCGAAGCGGGCTACGTGGGCGAGGATGTCGAGAACATCATCCAGAAGCTGCTGCAGAAGTGCGACTACGACGTCGAGAAGGCGCAGTCGGGCATCGTCTACATCGACGAGATCGACAAGATCTCGCGCAAGAGCGAGAACCCGTCGATCACCCGCGACGTCTCCGGCGAAGGCGTGCAGCAGGCGCTGCTGAAGCTGATCGAGGGCACCCTGGCCTCGGTGCCGCCGCAGGGCGGGCGCAAGCATCCGCAGCAGGAGTTCCTGCAGGTCGACACCAAGAACATCCTGTTCATCTGCGGCGGCGCGTTCGCCGGCCTGGAAAAGGTCATCCAGCAGCGCTCCGAGAGTACCGGTATCGGCTTCGGTGCCGAGGTGCGCAGCAAGGAGCGCACGCAGAACCTGGGCAAGGTGCTGGCCGACGTGGAGCCGGCCGACCTGGTGCGCTTCGGCCTGATCCCCGAGTTCGTCGGGCGCCTGCCGGTCGTCGCCACCCTGGACGAGCTGGACCAGGCCGCGCTGGTGAAGATCCTCACCGAACCGAAGAACGCCGTCACCAAGCAGTTCAAGAAGCTGTTCGAGATGGAGGACGTCGAGCTGGAGTTCCGTCCCGAGGCGCTGGAGGCGATCGCGCAGAAGGCGCTCAAGCGCAAGACCGGCGCCCGCGGCCTGCGCACGATTCTGGAGCAGGTGCTGCTGGACACGATGTACGAGCTGCCGTCGCTGGAGCACGTCAGCAAGGTCGTTGTCGACGATGCGGTGATCGAGGGGCAGGCCGAGCCCTATCTGATCTACCGCGGCAACCTGCAGCAACGCGTGGCGGGCGACGGCGGCGACGCCGCGGCCTGATCGACTCCGCTGTGCCCGTTGCGCGGCCCCGGTGGTTTCACCGGGGCCGCGTCGTTTTGCGGCCATCGCAAGCCTTGCGCTGGCACGGGATCGCCTCCACTTGACGTGCTGAAGGGCCCGGTGCAGTGTCGGGACGAAACCCCATTTGAATTCGAGGAATCGCTTTTCCATGGCCAAGCAAGCCCCCGCCCCCGTCGCGCTGGACACCCTGCCGGTACTGCCCCTGCGCGACGTGGTGGTCTATCCGCACATGGTGATCCCGCTGTTCGTCGGCCGCGACAAGTCGATGCGGGCGCTGGAGCGCGCGATGGAAGGCGAACGGCAGATCCTGCTGGTGGCGCAGACCAGCCCGGACATCGACGACCCCGAGGTGGCCGACCTGCATCAGGTCGGCACGCTGGCCGGCGTGCTGCAGCTGCTGAAACTTCCGGACGGCACGGTCAAGGTGCTGGTGGAAGGGCAGTCGCGCGTCGCGATCGAGGATTTCAAGGAAGTCGACGGCATGCTGACTGCGCGTTCGCGCGTCATCGAGCCGGCGTACAACGCGAAGGAACGCGAGCTCGACGTCGTTTCTCGCACGCTGATCTCGCTGTTCGAGCAACTGGTCAAGCAGAGCCGCAAGCTGCCGCCGGAAGTGCTGGCCAGCCTGTCCGGCATCGACGACCCCTCGCGCGTGGCCGATTCCATCGCCGCGCATCTTTCCGTGCGCATGGCCGACAAGCAGAAGGTGCTGGAGACGGCCGACGTGGGCAAGCGGCTGGAACTGCTGATCGGGCTGGTCGATGGCGAGATGGACCTGCAACAGGTCGAAAAGCGCATCCGCGGCCGGGTCAAGTCGCAGATGGAAAAGAGTCAGCGCGAGTACTACCTCAACGAACAGATGAAGGCGATCCAGAAGGAGCTGGGCGACGGCGAGGACGGTCCCAACGAGGTCGAGGAACTGCAGAAGAAGATCGAAGCTGCCGGCATGCCCAAGCCGGTGCTGGCCAAGGCACGGCAGGAATTCGGCAAGCTGCGCCAGATGTCGCCGATGTCGGCCGAGGCCACCGTCGTGCGCAACTACCTGGACTGGCTGGTCGGCGTGCCGTGGAAGAAGCGCAGCAAGGTGCGCAAGGACCTGCAGATGGCGCAGGAAGTGCTCGACGCTGATCATTTCGGCCTGGAGAAGGTGAAGGAGCGCATCCTCGAATATCTCGCCGTGCAGCAGCGCGTGTCGGTGATGAAGGGGCCGATCCTGTGCCTGGTCGGCCCGCCCGGCGTGGGCAAGACCTCGCTGGGCCAGTCGATTGCCAAGGCGACCAACCGCAAGTTCGTTCGCATGAGCCTGGGTGGCGTGCGCGACGAGGCCGAGATTCGCGGCCACCGACGCACCTACATCGGCTCCATGCCCGGGCGCATCGTGCAGAACATCAACAAGGCCGGCGCACGGAATCCGCTGTTCGTGCTGGACGAGATCGACAAGATGTCGATGGACTTCCGCGGCGATCCCTCGTCGGCGTTGCTGGAGGTGCTCGATCCGGAGCAGAACCACGCATTCAACGACCACTATCTGGAGGTCGACCTGGATCTGTCCGAGGTGATGTGGATTGCCACTGCCAATTCGCTGAACATCCCCGGCCCGCTGCTCGACCGCATGGAGGTCATCCGCATCCCGGGTTACACCGAAGACGAGAAGCTCGGCATCGCGCGCAAGTATCTGTTGCCGAAACAGCTCAAGGCGAACGGCCTCAAGCCGGAGGAACTCGACGTCGCCGAAGAGGCGTTGCGCGACATCGTGCGCTACTACACGCGCGAATCCGGCGTGCGCAATCTGGAGCGCGAGATTTCCAAGATCTGCCGCAAGGTGGTCAAGGAGTTGACTCTCGGCCAGGTGAAGAAGGCCAAGGCCAAGACCGGGACGCCCCGGGCGAAAGCGGCTGCAGGCAAGTCGAAGGTCGCGGCAGGCCGCGTCAAGGTGGACGCGGCGAACTTGGGCGACTACCTCGGCGTGCGTCGTTTCGACTTCGGCCGCAAGGAGCAGCAGAACGAAGTGGGCCTGGTCACTGGCTTGGCGTGGACCCAGGTCGGCGGCGAGTTGCTCAGCATCGAGGGCTCGGTGGTACCGGGCAAGGGGCGTCTTGTGCACACCGGCCAGTTGGGCGACGTGATGAAGGAGTCGATCCAGGCTGCGCTCTCGGTGGTGCGCGCGCGCGCCGACCGGCTTGGCATCGATCCGGAGTTCCACCAGAAGCTCGACGTGCACATCCACGTTCCCGAGGGCGCCACCCCCAAGGACGGTCCCAGCGCCGGCATCGCCATGTGCACCGCGCTGGTGTCGGTGCTGACCAAGGTGCCGGTGCGTTCGGAAGTGGCCATGACCGGCGAGATCACCCTGCGTGGTCGCGTGCTGCCCATCGGCGGTCTCAAGGAAAAGCTGCTGGCGGCGCATCGCGGCGGCATCACCACGGTAATCATTCCCGAGGACAACAAGAAGGATCTGGTGGACATGCCGGCGAACATCACCGAATCGCTGGAGATCCACCCGGTGCGCTGGATCGATGAGGTGCTCGACATCGCACTGGAGCATCCGGTGCAGCCCAAGCCGGCGAGCGAGACGCCGCCGGCAGCCGTCGCCGGGGAGTCGGCGGAAGGACACTCACTGACGCATTGATCGCGCGATCGCGGGCGCGCGGGCCGGAGGCACCCGCGCGATAGGCTCGTGATGCAGCCGTGTCGACGTTGATCGGCGAAGTTCCGGGCTGTGTCGGGAGCCGGCTTGCGCATGCGCTTTTTGACCATGCCGAACCGGCGGAAACGTTGCTGTGCCTTGTGTTGCGGATAGCGGCGGGGCACTGGTATAAAGGCGATGCCGCAGCCCCCGCGCTTGCTGACGACGAGGCGATGCGGAGTTGCGCCACGGCTCTGGCACCAGCCAACCATCCATGCCCGCGTCATCCGTCCCGCGACGGATCGCGCGGGCGAAATCCGAACGAGGGAGTTTTCAATGAACAAAACCGATCTGATCAATGCCATTGCCGAGAAGGCCGAGCTGACCAAGGCAGACGCTGGTCGTGCGCTGGAGGCCTACCTGGAAGCCATCCAGAAGTCGTTGAAGAAGGGTGAGGATGTCTCGGTGGTGGGCTTTGGCACGTTCACCGTGCGCAAGCGTGCCGCGCGCACCGGGCGCAACCCGCGGACCAACGAAACGATCAAGATCAAGGCGTCGAAAGTGCCCGCGTTCAAGGCTGGCAAGACCCTGAAGGATGCCCTAAACTAAGCGGCTTGCGCTTGGTTTCGGGGTGCTTAGCTCAGCGGTAGAGCGTCGCCCTTACAAGGCGGTGGTCGTAGGTTCGATCCCTACAGCACCCACCAGATTGTGCGGAGTGGTAGTTCAGTTGGTTAGAATGCTGGCCTGTCACGCCGGAGGTCGCGGGTTCGAGTCCCGTCCACTCCGCCACGTTTAGCAAGGGCGCCCGTGGGGCGCCTTTGTCGTTTGAGACCTGCGTGTTCCGGCGATGCCATGGCGCCCCGGCATGCAGCGATGAGGCATCCGGTGCCTCGTGTGGATCATGCGCTTCGCGCGCTTCCAAATCACGTTGCGGGAAGATTTCTATGCTGCAGGCAATGCGTAACAAGATGCACGGATGGCCGTCCATCATCGTTCTCGGCCTCGCCGTGCTGGCGATGTCGCTGTTTGGCATGGAGAGCTATTTCACCTCGCAGAACGACACATTCGTGGCCAAGGTGGGCAAGCAGGAAATCAGCCAGAACGCATTCCAGAACCGCATGAACCAGTTGCGGCAGCAAGTCAGCGAGCAGCAGGGCGAGCAGTTCGACCCGACCGTGTTCGAGAAGACGGAAACCAAGCTGCGTGTGCTGGACGCGATGATCGACGAGCAGCTCTTGCTGCAGGCCAATGCCGACTGGGGCATGCGCGTCTCCGATCAGGCGCTGCGCGACGCCATCGCGGGTATCCCGGCGTTCCAGGTCAACGGCAAGTTCGACCCGACCAGCTACCGGGCTTACCTCACCAGCAGCGGCAAGACTTCGGCCATGTTCGAGGACGAGATCCGCTCCTCGCTGGCCACGCAACTGCTGCCGCAGGCAATCAGCGACAGCGCCATCATCAGCCACGAGCGCGTCGACAACTATCTCGGCCTGGCCACTCAGCGGCGCGACTTGCGTTACTTCGTGCTGCAGAAGCCGGAGCCCGCCGAGAAAGAGGTGACCGACGCGCAAATCGAATCCTGGTACAAGGCGCACCAGGCCGACTACATGAATCCCGAACGGGTTTCGGTGAAGTACGTCGAGGTGGACAGCGCCAAGCTCAAGCCGAAAGCGGCCCCCAGCGACGAGGAACTCAAGGCGCGCTACGAAGAGGAAAAGCAGCGCTTCGTGCAGCCCGAGCAGCGGCTGGTTTCGCACATCCTCGTCAACGTGCCCCCCAACGCCACGCCCGAACAGCAGAAGGCTGCGCTGGCCACCGCGGACAAGATCGCGGCCGAAGCCACGCCGGCGAATTTTGCCCAGCTGGCCGAAAAGGATTCACAGGATCTGGGTTCGCGGCGCCAGGGCGGCGACCTCGGCTGGCTCGAGAAGGGCGTGACCAACGCCGCCTTCGATTCGGCGATGTTTGCGCTGCAGAAGGGGCAGATCTCCAAGCCGGTGCTGTCCTCCGACGGCTACCACATCATCTGGCTGCGCGACGTGCGCAGTGGCGAGTCCAAGCCGTTTGCCGAAGTGCGCGACCAGTTGCTGCAGGAGGCGACCACCGCCGAGCGCGATCGCGAGTACAACGAACTGGCCGGCAAGATGGCGGACCAGACCTACTCGAACCCGGGCTCGCTCGAGCCCGCGGCCGCCGCGCTTGATCTGCCGATCCAGACCCTGCCGCTGTTCTCGCGCACCGACGGCAAGGGCCTGGCGGCCAACCCAAAGGTGGTCGCCGCCGCATTCAGCGACGACGTGCTGGTCCAGGGCAACAATTCGAGTCTGATCGATCTGGGCAACAACCACTCCATCGTGATCCACGTCGACAAGCACGTGCCGGCTGCGGTCAAGCCGTTGGCCGAGGTTCGCGCCAAGGTGCAGCAGAGCATCCTGGAGGAGCGCATCACGGCGGCGGCCCGCAAGCAGGCCGATGACGTGCTGGCGCGCCTGCGCAAGGGCGAGGACATGGAAGCGGTGGCCAAGTCGCTCGGCGCCAGGATCGTCAGCGTGGCCGAAGCCGTGCGCGGCCAGTCGCTGCAGGTGCCGGCGCCGGTGCTGAAGGAGGCCTACCTGTTGCCACATCCGTCGGCGCCCGACAAGCCCAGCTTCGCCGAAGTGAACATGGGTGATGGTGGCTTCGCGCTGGTGGCGGTGGACAAGGTGCAGCCCGGCGATCTCTCCAGGATCACGCCGGAAGAGCGCGACATGCTGCATCGCCAGATGGCCCAGGCTTATGCCGGCGAGGCGACGCGCGAGCTGCTCCAGACGCTGCGCGCCAAGACCAAGATCAAGATCAACAAGAACCTGCTGTAGCCGGGTTCGCTCGGCTGGCGCCGGTGCGCATGGCTCGTGCCGTGCGCACCGGCGAAGGCTGACCCCGAGAGCACGATGTCGCCACGGAGCAGGTCAGTGGCGGCGCAAGCCTTCAGTCGACGTCGCCCAGCTTCAGCACCTGTCCCGGCTGGATCGCCTGGCCCTGGGCCAGGTCGTTCAGTTGCTGCAGATGCGCGACGCTGGTCGAATACTCGCGCGCAATCTGCCACAGGCTTTCACCGGGGCTGACCACGTGCGTGTCAGGACCGCGGGACGATTCGTCGTCTGCTGCGGCGGTGGTGGAGCCCGCGGCGGCATCGAGCATGGCGAGCTCGAACCGACCGGCGTGACCGGCCGGCAGCATGAGGTGCGAAACCGTTCGCCCATCCAGCTTGTTGCCGCGGAATGCCGCATTGAGATGACGCAGGGCCGATTCCGGCATGCCGGCCATTTCGGCGGCGCGCGCCACCGTGACGGGATGCGTCACCGGTGCCTGCACCAGGTGCTCGGACTCCGGCAGGCTGGGCAGGCTGACCTGGAAGCGCGACGGCTCGCGTATCACGCATGCGATCGCCAGCAACTGGGTCAGGTGCTCGCGAGTGACGCGGCGTACCGGCAGGTCGGGGATCGCCGGCTTGTCCGCCGGCGTGCCGTGGCGGCTGATCAACCCGCGTATCTTGAACTCGCCGGCGTTGTACGCATAGTCGGCCACGCGCCAGTCGTGGAAGCGGTCGTGGTATTGCCGCAGCAACTTCATCACGGCGTTCGCTGCGGCCGGTATGTCCAGCCGGCCGTCGTAATGGCGATCCACGCGCAGGCCCATCGAGCGGGCGGTCACCGGCATGATCTGCCACATGCCGGCAGCATGGTGCCTGCGTCCCTGCACCGGGCGGTAACGGCTCTCCACCCACGGCAGCAGTGCGAACTCGCCGGGCACGTCGTATTGCTCGGCGACCTGCTGGACATAGGCCAGGCGCGGCATCGCCTCGCGCAAGGTGTCCTCGAACCGCGCCGGGCTGCGCGTGTAGCGCCCGGCCCACGCCAGCACCGCGGGGTCGGCATTGCAATCCGGCATGACAAAACTGCTGCGCAGTCGATCCCACAGGTCGGCCGCCGGTACAGGTGCCGCAGTCGCGACACTGGCGGCAACCGCCGGTGGCGTGCTGGCGGGGGCGACGACGGCGACAGGTGCGCGTGCCGGTTGCGAAGGCATGTTGCTGCAGGCGGCCAGCGCTGTCGACAGCGCCAGCGGCAGCAGCAGGTGTCGGGGCGTCCGGTTCATGCGCGAAAGACGTCCTTGGCCGCCCTCAGTGCGGCGAAGCGGGACACGCGGTTGCCGTCGACGCCGCGTGCAGCGCACCAGTCGATCACGGCGTCGGCGTCGACCCGGAGGAATGGATTGGTTGCCAGCTCCGTGGCCAGCGTGACGGGCAGGCTGGCCTGGCCGTCGGCACGCAATTGCGCCACTTCGTGCCGCCGTTCCCGCAGCGCGGAGTTGCCCGGCTCAACCGTGTCGGCGAAGAGGCCGTTGCCATGGGTGTACTCGTGCCCGGCGCAGACCTGGGTCGAACCGGGCAGCGCCGCCAGACGGTCCAGCGAGGCGAGCATCTGGGTCGGCGTGCCCTCGAACAGGCGCCCGCAGCCGAGACTGAACAAGGTGTCGCCACACAGCAGCAGGCCGGCGCCGACGTAGCCGACGTGGGTGAGGGTGTGTCCCGGAATCGACAGCACCTCGAAAACCAGGTCGGGCGCAGAGAACTCCACGGTGTCGCCATCGCCGACGGCGTGCGTCAGGCCTTCGATGCGCGAATCACGCGGTCCGTATACCGGCACGTCATGGCGTTGCCGCAGTGCAGCCGCCCCGCCGATGTGGTCGTTGTGATGATGCGTCAGCAACACGCCACGCAGGCGCCACCGGTGCTGCGCCAAGGCCTGCTCGACGACCGCCGCATCGCCCGGATCGACGACCACGGCCTGGCCTTCATCGTCATGAAGCAGCCAGATGTAGTTGTCGGTGAGGGCCGGTAGAGGGAGAAGGTGCAAGGCGGTTCCGGATGGTCGGGCGACACCGACGGCGCGTCGATGCCGGTGCGTCACCGGCAGACGCGGCCGCCCGGCCGCATGGGAGCGCCCGACTATAAAGGGGCATCGGCAGCTTCTCGTTAGCATGGTGTTAAGAGGTGGGTCGGTCATTCAGATCCGTGCGCCAGGTCAGGCGACTGCGATCGGTTGCCGCTGCAGCTAAACTGGAGGTTCGCGCCAGCCCCCGGACCCCCGCTGCATGCACCCACAGGACGACATCTACGCCAGTGCACCGCTGCGCCGGTTGCGCGATGCCCAGGCGCGGGTGTTGGCGCCGGAGTTGCAGCGTTGTTTCGGCACGCACGCGTTGTTGCTCGGCGTCGCCGCGGACGAGGCGCCGCCGGCGTTGCCGATGCTGGGGAGTTGGGTTCGTCTTTATCTCGACGGCGGTCGCTATGGCGGCGATCTGCGTGCTGCCGTGGATCAGCCGCTGCCGTTCGTGGCCGACGCGTTCGATCTGGTCCTGCTGCGTCACGCCCTGGAGGTATCGCCGGTGTCATCGGCGCTGCTGGAAGACGTGCTGCGCGTGCTGGCGCCGGGCGGGGTGCTGGCGTTGACCGGTGTGCATCCGGTCAGCGGGTGGTCGCCGTGGTTGCGCTGGCATGCGCGGGGCCGGACGCTCAAGCTGCAGCTTCCGCTGCAGCTGGAACGCGTGCTGCGCCATGCAGGCATGGAGATCGAACTGGCCCGCCGCGTGGGACGCGGTTGGCCGGGGCTGCCGGCGACTTCGACGACAATGGACAGCGTGCTGGGTGGCGGCTATGTGTTGCTCGCGCGCAAGCAGCGGCGACTGGCCACACCGCTGCGCATCAAGCCCGTGAAACTGCCGGTGCCGGCAGCGGGCAGGCTGTCGCCGGGGACACGGCCCAACCCGGCCCTGCAGGCAACAAGGGATACCTGAACACCCATGAGTGAAGTGGAAGCATTTACCGACGGCGCCTGCCTCGGCAATCCCGGACCGGGCGGCTGGGCCGCCTTGCTGCGGGCCCCTGGCGGCGAGCGGATGCTGGCCGGCCGGGAGCCCGCCACCACCAACAACCGCATGGAGCTGATGGCGGCGATCGGCGCGCTGGAGGCGCTCAAGCGCCCCTGCGTGGTCACGCTCACTACCGATTCGCGCTACGTCATGCAGGGCATCGAGCAATGGTTGCCGAAGTGGCGCGCCAACGGCTGGCGCACGGCCGACCGCAAGCCGGTCAAGAACCAGGATCTGTGGCAGCGCCTGTCCGATGCGGTGGGTACGCACCAGGTTCGCTGGCAGTGGGTGCGCGGCCACAACGGCCACGCGGAAAACGAGCGTGTCGACCGCGCCGCGCGCGAGCAGGCCGAGTCGATCAGGAGCGGGGCATGAGGCAGATCGTCCTGGATACCGAAACGACCGGCCTGGAAGTACGCCAGGGCCATCGCCTGGTGGAAATCGCCTGCGTCGAGATGGTCGAACGCAGGCTCACCGGTCGCTACTACCAGACGTATCTGAACCCCGATCGTGCGATCGACGAAGGCGCCCGCCAGGTCACCGGCATCGAGGACGAGTTCCTGCTCGACAAGCCGCGCTTTGCCGATGTCGCCGACGAGTTCCTCGCCTTCATCGCCGGCGCCGAACTGATCATCCACAACGCGGCGTTCGATGTGGGCTTTCTCGACGCCGAACTGGCGCGCCTCGGTGCCGCCAGCGGCTGCATCGCCGATCGGTGCAGCGTGCTGGATACGCTGGCGATGGCGCGCGAGCGCTATCCCGGCCAGCGCAACAGCCTGGATGCCTTGTGCAAGCGGCTGGGCGTGGACAACTCGCGTCGCGACCTGCACGGCGGCCTGATCGACGCGCAGCTGCTGGCCGACGTCTATCTGGCCATGACCTCGGGTCAGGTCGGGCTGGATCTGGAGTTCGATGCAGCGACCCCGCAACACGCGGTGGTACTGCCGCCGGCAACCCTGCAGGTGCGTCCACGTGTACTGTGCGCGTCGGCAAGCGAGTTGCTGGAGCATGAGCGACGGCTCGATGCCCTGGACAAGAGCGCGGGCGGACAGAGCGTGTGGCGCCGGTTGGGTTGAGCCGCGCGGCGCGATGTTTCAGCTGCAGCGCACGAGGACGACGGTGATGTTGTCGTCGCCACCGCCGTCGAGCGCGTCCAACAGCAATTGGTCGGCGCATTCCTGCGCGGCGAGGTCGTTGCGCGCGACAGTACGGGCGATCGCTGCATCGTCGACGCACTCGGTCAAGCCGTCGCTGCACAGCAGGAAGCTCATGCCGGGTTCCAGCGTGCCGCGGGCCATGCCGATGCGCAGTTGCTCGGTGGCGGTGACGCCGAGTGCCTGGGTGAGCAGGTTGCGCTGCGGGTGCTGCGCCGCCTGGGCCGGGTCGAGCTGGCCGGCTTCCACCAGTGCCTGGACCAGCGAATGGTCGTGGCTGACGCGGCGCAGGGTGTGTTGCCACAGGTAGATGCGGCTGTCTCCGACCCAGGCCACTTCATACGCGTCGCCGACGATCCGCAGTGCTGCGATCGTGGTGCCCATCGGCAACAGGTCGAAGCTGGGCCGGGCGTGCGCCAGCAATCGCTCGCCCGCACCATTGACGGCCTCGATCAGGCCCGACCCGGCGCCGACCAGCTCGACCATCGCATCGCGCACCAGTGCCGACGCTACCTCGCCATGCTGGTGGCCGCCCATGCCGTCGGCGACCAGGAACAGGCCGAGCGAGACATCGGCGTGGTAGGTGTCCTCGTTGCGCGTGCGGCGCAGGCCGACATGGGTTCCGTGTCCGAGCTCGATCATGGGGCTAGTGTCAGGGCAAGCTGTGCAGCATGCCGCAAGCCACGGTTGTTGTCACGGTTCCCTTGCTCGCGTATGATTCGCGGCTCGCATGCGCCCATGCACCCGACCGGAGAGGTGGCAGAGTGGTCGAATGTACCTGACTCGAAATCAGGCGTACGTGCAAGCGTACCGTGGGTTCGAATCCCACCCTCTCCGCCAGATACGCAAAACGCCCCGAAAGGGGCGTTTTGCGTATTGCACGATCCGCCCGGTTCGACGGATTCGTCCGGAACGAATACGGACAGCCGCAGGCTGGCCCCGGAGCGCGTGGCGCGGAAGGGTCTGGCCCGGACGGGACGAATAATCCCCTTGCCGAAAGGGCGTTTTGCAAGTCACGCACGTGAAAAAGGGGGCCGGTCGAGACCGGCCCCCTTGCAAACAACGCGGCATGTTTGCCGCACCGGACGCGCTGGCCTCAGCCAGCCTTCTTCTTTGCCAACCGCAACCAGGTATCGACCACGGTGTCCGGGTTCAGCGAGACCGATTCGATGCCTTGTTCCATCAGCCACTCCGCGAGGTCGGGGTGGTCGCTGGGGCCCTGGCCGCAGATGCCGATGTACTTGCCCTTGGCGCGGGCGGTCTTGATCGCCATGGCCAGCAGCTTCTTCACCGCCGGGTCGCGCTCGTCGAACAGGCCGGCGACGATGCTGGAGTCGCGGTCCAGGCCCAGGGTGAGCTGGGTGAGGTCGTTCGAGCCGATCGAGAAGCCGTCGAAGATGTCCAGGAACTCGTCGGCGAGCAGGGCGTTCGACGGGACCTCGCACATCATGATGACCTTGAGCTCGTGCTCGCCCTGCTTGAGGCCGTTCTTCGCCAGCACCTCGATCACCTTGCGGCCTTCGCCGAGCGTGCGCACGAACGGGATCATCACCCACACGTTGGAGAGACCCATCACCTCGCGCACGCGCTTGACCGCCTTGCATTCCAGCGCGAACGCCTCGGCGAAGCTGGGGTCGACGTAGCGGCTGGCGCCGCGGAAACCGATCATCGGGTTCTCTTCGTGCGGCTCGTAGCGCGAGCCGCCGAGCAGGCCGGCGTACTCGTTCGACTTGAAGTCGGACAGGCGCACGATCACCGGCTTCGGGTAGACCGAGGCGGCGATGGTGGCGATGCCTTCGGCGAGGCGATCGACGTAGAACTCGACCGGGCCGGCATAGCCGGCGATGCGCTCGTCTATCTTTGCCTTGGTTTCGGCGTCCTGCTTGGCGTATTCCAGCAGCGCCTTGGGATGCACGCCGATGTGGCTGGCGATGATCATCTCCAGCCGGGCCAGGCCGATGCCGGCGTTCGGCAGCTGGCCGAAGTCGAAGGCACGCTCCGGGTTGGCCACGTTCATCATGATCTTCAACGGCGCTTCGGGCATGTCGCCGAGATCCGCGGTGATCCGCTCGAACTTCAGGATGCCTTCGTAGATCGTGCCGGTGTCGCCTTCGGCGCAGGACACGGTGACGTCAGCGCCATCCGGAATCAGCTCCAGCGCATTGCCGGTGCCGACCACCGCCGGCACGCCCAGCTCGCGCGCGATGATCGCCGCGTGGCAGGTGCGGCCACCGCGGTTGGTGACGATGGCCGAGGCGCGCTTCATCACCGGCTCCCAGTCGGGGTCGGTCATGTCGGCGATCAGTACGTCGCCGACCTGCACCTTGTTCATGTCGCTCAGGGAGCGGATCACGCGGGCCTTGCCGGCGCCGATCTTCTGGCCGATCGAGCGGCCTTCGGCCAGCACCTTGCCTTTCTCGCTGAGGCTGAAGCGCTCCAGCTGGGTCGCATGCGAGCGCGACTTCACCGTCTCCGGGCGGGCCTGCACGATGTACAGCTTGCCGGTGTGGCCGTCTTTCGCCCACTCGATGTCCATCGGGCGGTCGTAATGTTTCTCGATGATCAGCGCCTGGCGGGCGAGTTCCTGCACGTCGTCGTCGCTGATGCAGAACTTGTGGCGCAGTTCGGCCGGAGTGTCCTCGGTCCTCACGCGCTCGCCCGGCGCGCTGGAATAGACCATGCGCAACTGCTTGGCGCCCAGGTTGCGACGAAGCACGGCCGGCTTGCCTGCGCGCAGGGTCGGCTTGAACACGTAGAACTCGTCGGGATTCACCGCGCCCTGCACGACCATCTCGCCCAGACCATAGGAGCCGGTGACGAACACCACGTCGCGGAAGCCCGACTCTGTGTCCAGCGTGAACAGCACGCCGGAGGCGCCCACGTCCGAACGCACCATCAGCTGCACGCCGGCGGAGAGGAACACGTCCTCGTGCTTGTAGCCCTGATGCACGCGGTAGGCGATGGCCCGGTCGTTGTACAGCGAGGCGAAGACCTCCTTCACCTTGTGCAGCACGTCGTCGATGCCGACCACGTTGAGGAAGGTTTCCTGCTGGCCGGCGAACGAGGCGTCGGGCAGGTCCTCGGCGGTAGCAGAGGAACGAACCGCAACCGCGATGTCGTCGGCACCGGCGTCCCTGCACAGCTTGATGTAGGCCGCGCGGATCGCCTGCTCGAGTTCGGCGGGCAGGGCGGTGTCGACGATCCAGCCGCGGATTTCCTTGCCGGCCGCGACCAGGGCATCGACGTTGTCGACGTCGAGCGTGGCCAGTCGATCCTGGATGCGCCGGGCCAGCCCGCTCTTTTCCAGATACTGCTGGAACGCACTGGCGGTGGTGGCAAAGCCGCCGGGCACCGAGACACCCAGTTTGGCGAGGTTGCCGATCATTTCGCCCAGCGAAGCATTCTTGCCGCCGACCTTGCCAAGGTCAGTCATGCGCAGTTGATCGAGCCAAAGCACCAGGTCGTTCAAGGGTGTCTCCTCGGGATGGCGGAACGGGGGGCAGGGAACCAGCGGTCGCGGGCGCGCTGCGGGAAACTGGTATTGTCCGCCGCGGATGGTGCGAAGCACAAGAAGACCAGTGCCACGCGATGTCATTCCAACCCGATACCAGTCAACGCGCGTTCAACACGGGACAGCGTTTTGCCCTTGCGCTAAGGTGCGAGCCTGCGCACTCGGCCCGGCGGAAGCTTCACATGCAGCGAACCGTGTTTTTCATTTCCGATTCCACTGGTATTACCGCCGAGACGATCGGCAACAGCATCCTGGCGCAGTTCGAGGGTGTCCGGTTCGACAAGCACCGGTTGCCGTTCACCGACAACCCGCACAAGGCCGAGTTGGCTGCACTGCGGATCAAGACCAACTACGCACAGACCGGGCAGCGTCCGGTGGTGGTCAACACCATGGCCGACCGCAACCTGTGCGACATCGTGGCTTCGAGCGGTGCGCTGATGCTGGACGTGTTCGCGCCGTTCATCGGTCCGCTGGAGGAAGAGCTGCAGACGCGTCGGTCCGGTGCGGTGAATCGCTCGCACGGCATGGTCGATTTCGACAAGTACGAGGCGCGCATCAACGCCACCAACTACGCGTTGTCGCATGACGACGGGATCGACGTGAATTACGCCGATGCCGACCTGATCCTCGTCGGCGTGTCGCGTTCGGGCAAGACGCCCACCTGCCTGTACATGGCCTTGCATTACGGCGTCAGCGCCGCCAACTATCCGTTGACCGACGAGGACCTGGAGAAACTGGAGTTGCCCGCGCGGCTGCGGCCCTACAAGGACCGCCTCTACGGGCTGACCATCGACGCGGTACGCCTGGCGCAGATTCGCGAGCAGCGCCGCTCCGGCAGCCGTTACGCCACGATCGCGCAATGCCGCTGGGAGCTGGAACAGGCCGAACGGCTGATGCGCCAGGCCGGGATACCCAGCCTCAACACCACTCACGTGTCGATCGAGGAGATCGCCAGCAAGATCTTCGACCGCTTCGGCATCGAGCGGACCATGTTCTGATTTTCATCCGGAGTTTGTGCGTTGCCCACGAGTGCCGTACTGGACCATCGAAACAGCCTGCTGCCGGGACGGTTCGAGACCCTGATGGGTCTGTATGCGGAGAACTATCACCGCCTCGCGCGGCTGTTCGCGCCGCACGAGCTTCCCGCCGGCCGCTACGTGTCGAGCGTGGACGACGGCCTGGACGTGCACCTGCAGGTGCAGGAGCACCACCCGTACACCGTCGAGCTGGAGCTCACCTACGGATTCGTCGATGCGCACACCGGCCAGCGCGCGCCCTCGGCGCAGTTGCGCATGTACACCGATGCGCATGTCGCCGAGGCGCTGCACTGCCACCCGGGCCGGCACCTGTGGCAGGTGCTGGGCCCGTTTTCCCCGGTGCACTCGGTGTTCCAGTACCGCCTGCGCATGAACCGATTCCTGGCCCGATGGCTGGAATACCTCGCCGAGCAGGGGCATTCCACCGGCACCCTGGAGCCGCAGCCGGAGTCGCACGAAGGCGGTGGGGAATAGCGGTTCTATTCAAAGCCATCCATGGCTGCGTCCTGATCTTTGCGCCCATGGATGGATGCACAAATCACCACAACAAAAAACCCGCGCCAGGCGGGTTTTCGTTTTGAATGGTGGCGGAGTGGACGGGACTCGAACCCGCGACCTCCGGCGTGACAGGCCAGCATTCTAACCAACTGAACTACCACTCCGCAGTTGCAACAGCTTCCAGCTTGCGCGGCCCAACTTGGCGTCCCCACGGGGATTCGAACCCCGGTCGCCACCGTGAAAGGGTGATGTCCTAGGCCTCTAGACGATGGGGACGTTGATTTTTCGAAAAGTCCGCACATGGATGCGCGGGTTCTCGCAAAGGACTTGCACTGAATCAAAACCTGGTGGAGCCAGGCGGGATCGAACCGCCGACCTCCTGCATGCCATGCAGGCGCTCTCCCAGCTGAGCTATGGCCCCGCCGCTGGAAGCCGAGAAGAATAGGGTGGGGTTGCTTGCCCGTCAAGCTTTTTTTCGACGCCGTTGCGCGTGCGCATCATCACATCGCGCCACGGCTGCGGCGATGCGGACGCGATCTTCGCCGACGCTCCTTTATGCTGCAGCGACGAGGGCAACGGCGAAGGAAGGCGATGCACGAAATCGGGTTCATCCGTGATCTTGCCGTGGTGATGCTGGTGGCCGGCGCCACCACGATCCTGTTTCAGCGCCTGCGTCAGCCGGTGCTGCTGGGCTACATCCTGGCTGGCGTGCTGATCGGTCCGCACACGCCCGGCGTGCTGGTCGGCGACGCGCGCGCCATCGACGACATCTCCAACCTGGGCGTGGTGCTGCTGATGTTCACGCTGGGCCTGGAATTCAGCGTGCGCAAGCTGCGCGACGTGGGTGTCGGCATGTTGCTGGTGGCGGTGGGCGAGGTCGGCCTGATGCTGTGGATCGGCTACGGCATCGGCAGCCTGTTCGGCTGGAAGGGCATGGATGCGCTGTTTCTCGGCGCGATCATTTCGCTGTCCTCGACCATGGTGGCGACGCGCACCCTGTCCGAGCTGGGCCAGCGTCAGCAGCCGTTCGCCCAACTGGTGGTGGGCCTGCTGGTGGCCGAAGACATGCTCGCCATCATCATGCTGACCCTGCTCACCGCGGTGGCCATCGGCGGCTCGGTGCAGGCGGAGGCGGCGTTCACCCTGATCGGACACCTGGGCCTGTTCGTGGTGGTCGGCATGATCCTGGGCCTGCTGCTGCTGCCGCGGCTGGTGGACTACGTGGCCGGCTTCGGTCGCGACGAAACCCTGCTGGTCAGCGTGCTGGGGATCTGTTTCGGCGCCAGCCTGGTCGCGGTGTGGATGGGCTTCAGCGTGGCGTTGGGTGCCTTCCTGGCCGGGGCGGTGGTGGCCGAGTCGCGCAGCGCCGGCCGGGTGGTCCAGCTGGTCGAGCCTTTGCGCGACATGTTCGCCGCGCTGTTCTTCGTGGCGATCGGCCTGAAGATCGACCCGGCGATGCTGTGGCAGTACGCGGTGCCGGCGCTGTTGATCGCGGGGGTGGTCGTCGTCGGCAAGACGCTGGCCTGCAGCCTCGGCGTGCTGGTGGTCGGGCACGAACCGCGCACCGCGCTGCGGGCGGGCCTCGGCATGGCGCAGATCGGCGAGTTCTCGTTCGTGATCGCCACGCTCGGCCTTTCACTGGGCGTGATCAGCGACTTCATCTATCCGGTGGCCGTCGCGGTCTCGGTGGTGTGCATGGCGTTGTCGCCGTACCTGTCGCGCTCGGGCGACCGCGTGGCCAGCGGGTTGCGGCGGGTCACGCCACGTTCCGTGCAATTGCTGGCCACCAGCTACAGCGGCTGGCTGGAACATCTCAAGCCGGTGAACGAGAACGCCACGCTGGCGGCGATCCTGCGGCGCCTGCTGTGGCACATCGCGGTGAACATTCTGCTGGTGGTGACCCTGTTCATGGTCGGAGCCTATGTCAATGCGCATGGCTGGACCTGGTTCTCCACGGTGGGCATCGGGCGCGAGATGCGGCACACGGTGATCTGGGCCTGCGCGTTGTTCCTGTCGCTGCCGATGCTGATCGCGGTGTATCGCAAGGCCTGCGCGCTGGGCATGTTGCTGGCCGAGATCGGCATACGCGAGAGCTTTGCGCGCTCCTACACCCACGCCATCCGCAGTGTGCTGGCGCGGGTGATTCCGCTGGCCACGCTGCTGCTGCTGGGCATCCTGCTGAGCGCGCTGGGTTCGGCGATCCTGCCGCCGCGCGGCATCGCCATCTTCCTGCTGGTGGTGGGGGCGGTGCTGTCGGTGGTGCTGTGGCGGGGCCTGGTGCACATGCATGCGCGGTTGCAGGCGGCGTTGAAGGAAACCCTCGACAAGCCGGAGCCGCCGGCGGACGGGGCCGATTGACAACGACGCCCGAGGCGGGGGTGGGTGCGAGGCGGCGGCCGGCATCCGTGCAACGCTGAACCTTTATGCCGTCTGACGGTCACAAGGCGCGATCGTTGCCAAGAACAGGCCGGCACCGCACAATGCGTGGCCTGCCTCCAACGCGGGGTCCGGCCGGCGATGCCGGCATTTCCATTTTCATGAGGGAGTTACAAATGAAGCACTTTCTGCGTCCCACGCTGACGGCAGTGGCAATGGCCGTTGCGCTGGGCATGACGGCGGGCGCATTTGCCCAGGCCGCCAAGACTGGCGCCGCCGCCCCCGTCGACAAGGCCAAGGCCAGCTACGTATTCGGTTATTACAAGATGGGCGAGAGCGTGCCGCCGATCCTGCGCGACGAGATGGACCCCGCCGCCGTGGCGCGTGGTGTGCAGGCCGCGCTGTCGGGCCAGAAGTCGACCGTCAGCGAGGCCGAGGCCAAGCAGGTCTACGAGGCCTTCATGACCAAGGTGCAGGCCAAGTTCGAGGCCGAGCGCGCCCAGGAGGCAGCCAAGAACAAGGCGGAAGGCGACGCCTTCTTCGCCAAGAACAAGACCGCCCCTGGCGTGAAGACCACGGCTTCCGGCCTGCAGTACAAGGTGATCACCGCCGGCACCGGCGCCCGCCCGGGCCCGAACGACACGGTGGAGATCAACTACACCGGTTCGTTCCTGGACGGCCAGGTGTTCGATGCCTCCGCCAAGCACGGTCCGAAGCCGGCCTCGATCCCGGTCGCCAACGTGATCCCGGGCTTCCGCGAAGGCCTGCAGCTGATGCAGGTAGGTGGACACTACAAGTTGTTCATTCCCGCGTCGCTGGCCTATGGTGCCGAGCCGCAGCCGCCGATGCCGCCCAATGCCACGCTGATCTTCGACGTGACCCTGGTCAAGACGGGCCCGACGCCGGCAGCTCCCAGCGGTTCCGACGGGCAGTAACCGACGGTTCGCCGGCAGGTTCGCCGAAGGGGCGCGAAGCAATTCGCGCCCCTTCTTTTTGCGCGGTGTGTCGCTGTCGGACGGCGCGGTTAGAATAGGCGGTTCACTTTCCAGGAAAACCCTCAACGATGATGAAGGTAACGATCTTTGGTACCGGCTACGTCGGACTGGTTACCGGTGCCTGTCTGGCCGAGATGGGCAATCACGTGGTCTGCGTCGATATCGACGCAGGCAAGGTCGAGCGGCTGAAGCGCGGCGAGATCCCGATCTACGAGCCGGGCCTGGAATCGATCGTGCAGAGCAACCATGCCAGTGGCCGGCTCGACTTCACCACCGAGGCGGCGCCGGCGATCGCCCACGGTGAATTGATCTTCATCGCCGTCGGCACGCCGCCGGACGAGGACGGCAGCGCCGACCTGCAGTACGTGCAGAAGGTGGCCAGCACGATCGGCCATCACCTGCAGCGTTACGCCGTGGTGGTGAACAAGTCGACCGTGCCGGTGGGTACCGCCGATCGCGTGCGCGAAGCCGTCGCGGCCGAGCTGGCGGCGCGCCAGGCCACGGTGGAATTCGACGTGGTCTCGAACCCGGAGTTCCTGAAGGAGGGCGCTGCGGTGGAAGACTGCCTGCGCCCCGACCGCATCGTCGTGGGTTCTTCCAGCACGCGCGCGGTTGCCCTGCTGCGCAAGCTGTACGCGCCGTTCAACCGGAATCACGACCGCATGGTGGTGATGGACGAGCGCTCGGCTGAGCTGACCAAGTACGCCGCCAACGCGATGCTGGCGACCAAGATCAGTTTCATGAACGAGATCGCGAACATCGCCGAGCGGGTGGGCGCCGACGTGGAACTGGTGCGCCAGGGCATCGGCTCGGACCCGCGCATCGGCTACAGCTTCATCTACCCGGGCGCCGGTTACGGCGGCTCGTGCTTTCCCAAGGACGTGCAGGCGCTGGAGCGCACCGCGCACGCGCATGGCTACGAGGCGCGCCTGCTCGGTGCGGTCGAGGCGGTCAACCGGCAGCAGAAGGGCAAGTTGTTCGAGCTGATCTCGCGGCATTTCGACGGCCAGCTGGGCGGTCGCACGATCGCTCTGTGGGGCTTGGCGTTCAAACCGAATACCGACGACATGCGCGAGGCTTCCAGCCGACGCCTGATGGAACAACTGTGGGGCGCCGGCGCGAAGGTGCGCGCGTTCGACCCGGAAGCGCGCGAGGAAGCCCGGCGGCTGTACGGCGAACGTGCCGATCTGGTGCTTTGCGAGCACGCCGCGGCTGCCCTGCAGGGCGCCGACGTGCTGGCGGTGGTCACCGAGTGGAAGGCCTTCCGCAGCCCCGATTTTGCGGCGATCCGTGCCGCGCTGGCGGTCCCGGCGATCTTCGACGGCCGCAACCTGTACGACCCGGCCGTGGTGGAGGAGGCGGGTCTGGCCTATTACGGCATCGGCCGTGGCCGCAGCCTGCAGTTGTCGTGATGAACAGTTCGAACGACGTGCTCGCCCGCCGGCTCGACGAGATGGAGATCAAGCTGACCTTCATCGACGAGGCGGTGCAGGCGCTGACCACGGCGGACGCCGACCAGTCGCAGCGGATCGCTGCGCTGGAACGCGCCCTGCGCGACCTGCGCGGCGAGGTGGCGTCGATGCGCATCGCGCAGGGCGACGATCCGCACGATGAACCGCCGCCGCCGCATTACTGACCCGGACCCCTCCCACCTGCCGATCACGGAATGCCCGCATGGCCGATTCCCTGCGCGATCAGCTGCTCAAGAGCGGCATCGTCAAACAAGTGCAGCAGGACCGCGCGCACGAACCGAAGCGCCCGACGCCTGCGTCGCCCGGCAAGCCCGCACGCAAGGGCGGCAAGCTGCATGCGGCGCGGCCGTCGGGACAGAGCCAGCAGGACATCGACCTGGCCAAGGCATACGCGCTGCGTGCCCGGACTGAAGCCCGCGAGCGCCAGCGGATCGAGCGCGAGGCGGCCGAGCAAGCCCGGCTGCGGCGTGAGCGCAAGCTGCGCATCCAGCAACTGCTGGATGGCCAGGCGTTGAACAAGGCCGATGCCGACCAGGTGCGCAACTTCGAATACGCCGGCAAGATCCGCCGCATCCATGTCGACGCAACCCAGCTGGCGGCACTCAACGCCGGCGAACTGGGCGTGGTGCAGCATGCCGGTCGCTACCTGCTGGTCAGCCGCGACACGGCCGAGCAACTGCGCGAACTGGACGCCAACCACGTCGCCTTGCTGGTGGCGCCGGGCACCGCCGGCACGGATGACGACGGCGTACCCGACGATCTCATGTGGTGAGGTCGAAGTAGGGCGGGCACCGCCGCCTCACGAAGCAAGCGCGGCGGGCACCGCCCGCCGCGCGATTCAGCGGTCCGGCGCTTGCGTCAACGCCGGATGGTCCCAGCCATGCTTGGGCTTGAAGCGGTCGCCATGGCGGCGGGCCAGCTGCTCCAGCTTCGCCTTCAGCGTGTCGGCGCCTTCGCTGCGCACGTACTGGATCGGGCCGCCACGGAAGGGTGCGAATCCGGTGCCGAAGATCACACCTGCATCCAGCAGATCGGCGTCGTCGACCACGCCGTCGGCCAGGCAGGCCACCGCCTCGTTGACCATCGACAGGATCATTCGATCCTGCAGGTCCGGCGGTGTCACGTAGTCGTTGTCCACTTCGGGCTTCTGCGGCTTGCCGTCCTGCCACACGTACAGTCCCTGGCCGTCCTTCTTGCCGCGCTTGCCGGCGGCGAGCCGTTCGTCCATGCCGGGCGGCAGCTCCAGGCCGAGGAAAGGCGCCAACTCCTTGCCCACCGAGGCGCAGACGTCCAGACCGATCGTGTCGGCCAGTTCGATCGGCCCCATCGGCATGCCGAACTTCTTCGCCTCGCGATCGAGCACCGCCCCGGGCACGCCCTCGCTGTACAGTCGCATGGCTTCGAGCAGGTACGGGACCAGGATGCGGTTGACCAGGAAGCCCGGCGTGCCCTTGACCGCGACCGGCAGCTTGCCGATCGCCTTGCAGAACGCCAGCGCGCGTTTCTCGATGGCCGGGTCGAGCCGGTCGTGGCGCACGACCTCCACCAGCGGCATCTGCGCCACCGGGTTGAAGAAATGCAGGCCGAGGAAGTCTGCCGGACGAGCGAGCTTGCCGCGCAGTTCGTCCAGCGGAATGCTGGAGGTGTTGCTGGCCAGGATTGCCCCGTCCTTGAGCTGCGGCTCGATGGTGGCGTACAGCGCCTCTTTCGCCTCGGCATTCTCGTAGATCGCCTCGATCGCCAGATCCGCCTGGGCGACGCCCTTGCCGTCGACGTCGGCGCGCAGCCGCTGCACTGCCGCGTCGATCTTCTCCGGGGTCTTGAGCTTTTTCTCGTACAGCGCGCGTGCGCGATCCAGCGCCGGCTGGATGTACTTCATCTCGCGGTCCTGCAGGGTCACGTCCATGCCTTTCAGCGCCACCCAGGCGGCGATATCGCCGCCCATCACGCCGGCACCCACGACGTGCACGCGGTTGATGGCCGCATCGACGCCGCCGCCCTGGCCCTTCAGCCGCTCCTGCAGGAAAAAGATGCGGATCAGGTTCTGCGCGGTGGGTGTCTGCGCCAGCCGCGCCACCGAGTCGGCTTCGATCTTCAAGCGCTGGCCGATGTCGCTGCCGCCGCGCTTCCACACGTCGATCAGGGCGAACGGCGCCGGATAGTGCTCGCGACGTACCTTGGCCGCCGTCTGCTTGACCATGATCGGCGCCAGGATCTGTCGCCCCAGCCAGCTGTTGCTGGCCCACGCCTTGGCTCGACGCCCGAACGGTCGCGACGGCGCGCGTCGCAGCAGCAGGCGCGCCTCGGCCAGCAGCTCCTGCGGGCGTGCGAGGTGATCGACCACGCCCAGCGCGAGTGCGCGCCGCGCCGAGAGCGGCTTGCCGGTGAGCATCACCGGCATCGCCTCGGCCGCGCCGATCAGGCGTGGCAGGCGGGCCGTGCCGCCCCAGCCGGGGTGGATGCCGAGCATCACCTCGGGCAGGGCGATGCGGGTACTGTCCTCGTCGGCCGCCACGCGCAGACGGCACGCCAGGATCAATTCGGTGCCGCCGCCCATGCAGGGACCGTGCACCGCGGCCACGGTGGGGCAGGCGAGCCGGGCCAGTGCTTCGTACACGCGCTGGCCGTGCTCGATGTTCTCGCGCACGGTGTCCTGGCGCGCGTATTCCACGAACTCGCGGATGTCCGCGCCCACCGCAAAGCCCGCGGACTTGCCCGAATGGATGATGACGCCGGCGGGCATGTCGATCGCCAGCCGCTCGACGATCTGATCCAGCTCGTCCAGCACGGCACGATTGATCGCATTGACGCTGCTGCCGGCGCGGTCGAGCGTCAGCGTCACCAGGCCATCGTCCTCGTGGGTCCGCCAGTGGTTGAATCGCAATCCTTCGAACATGGGGGTCGGCACATGGTGGAGGAGGCCTGAACCATACCGTTCCGTGGTCGCGATTGCGAGATGTGACGCGTGCGCTTGACCCGCTGGTGACAGCGGTGTGAAATCGGACCGTTGCGGACGGTATCCGCCGAAACCAGTCGCACGCGCGGGTGCTCCCGAGCGATTCCCGCAGGTGCGATTGGCTAACTGAACCGGGTCGACGAGGGTCGATCGGTTCCCGGCCATTCGAAGGCATCCGCGCTCGCCGCGGGTCCGGATTCAGCACCTGCCGCAGGACGAAACCAGATGACCATCGCCATGGCCTCCGCCGTACCCCAGGCTGGCGCCGAGATATTCGAACGCATCCTGACCGCGCCCAGTGGCCTGGTCGTGTTGCAAAGCAAGGACGCCGAAGCGCTGATCGAACAGGTGCGCGTGCTGGCCAGGCACAGCGGCCAGGCGGTATACCTGTGGCAGCCGGACACCGGGCTGGGCAGCCTGCGCGAGGCCCATGCCCGGGTGCCGGACTGCGAGCGGCTCGGCAATGCGTTGCGTTACATGCAGCAGAGCATGCATTTCGGCGTCTATTTCCTGCGCGGGGTGGAGCTGCCCTTGTCGGCGGTGGATGCAGCCATGCTGCGCCAGTTGGCGCGGGCGCCCAAGGGCCACCTGCGCCGCGTGGTGCTGGTCGATGCGCCGCAGGCGCTGGTGGCCCACCTGGGCGATCTCGCCGCCCAGGTCAGTACCGAAGACGGCAAGCCGCGCCAGCTGCGCCTGCGCGATGGTCGCTGGCTGACATGAGGCCGCGCACATGAATGCCGGCATCCTGCTGGTAGCCGCCCAGCGCGACCTGCGCCGGGCGCTGTTCGACGCGCTCGATCGTGCCGGCTACGCGCGGCTGCATTCGGCGCGCGACATTTCCCACGCGGCGATCCTGCTGGAGGGCAATGCCGCGCAGGAACCGCTGCAGTTGATGGTGCTGGTGCTGGATGGCGACGAAACCCAGGCCTGCGCCGCTTGCGAGCAATTGCGCCGGCTGCCGGGCGCCGCCGATGCGCCGCTGATCGTGGTGCTGGCCGATGGCGCGCCGTGCAGCCCGGCCGACCTGCCGCCGGGGATCGCCGACTGGCTTTGCGCCGGACAGATTGCCACCGAACTGGTCGCGCGCTGGCAGCGCCTGCCGGTCAGCGCCGCCGGTGGCCCGGTCCCGACGGTTTGGGGTGCGGCCGGCGATTGGCGATGGGCCTTCGAGGAAAGCGGCAGCGAATGGTTGATGGTCGACCTGCAGAGCCAGTGCCTGCTCGAAGTCAGTCCCGGCGTGATCCGGCACAGTCGCCTGCCTGCCAGCGAGTGGGCCGGGCTGGCGCTGGCCGAGGCGGTACAGCTCGAGGGCGACACGTCGGCCACCATTTTCAACGACGCGGATCGCCGCTGGCATCCGGCCCGGCGCAAGTCGTCGCTGGGTTACGACACCGGTCAGGTGAACGTGCGGCGGGTCGAGCAGGGCGGCAGCGCGGCTCTGGCGCTGCAGTTTCGCAGCGATCGCGCCGACCTGCGGCCGGAGGCGGCGTTGTCGCTGTTGTCGCGCCTGTTCGCCTCAAGCAGCGGCGTCGACGCGCAGTCCGCCTGCGCGCAACTGCTGTTCGACGAGCTGGCGCTGGACTATCTGGCCGTGTGGTCGGTCCGTCCGGAAACGGCCGACGCCCCCGCCCAGGTCCTGCAACTGAGCCGCGAGGAACACGCGCAGTGGCCGCCGGGCTACCTGCAGAGTTCGCTGCAGCTGGTGCTGGGCGGGCAGGCGATGCGGTACCAGAGCGATGCCGGCAAGCTGGCGGCGGTCGACCCGCTGCTGCAGCAGCTGGATCTGGCCGGCTTCGTCGGCTTGCCGATGTACGACGAGCGGCACAGCGTGCTCGGCGCCGTGCTCGCCGGCAGCCGCCGCGGTTTCGCCGAGATGGCGGTGGTCGAGCCGGTGCTGCGTTGCGCGGCGGCGCGTTTCGCCCGCACGCTGGAGCTGCAGCGCACCCGCGAACAGGGTCGCGCCGAGGGCCTGGTCGATGCCTTGACCGGGTTGCCCAACCGGTTGCTGTTCAACGACCGGCTGGAGGCGATCCTGCGCGAGGCGATCCGCAACGGCGAGTGCTTTGCCCTGCTGTTCGTCGACCTGGACCGGTTCAAGGCGATCAACGATACCTACGGCCACGCCACCGGCGACCGGGTGTTGCGCACTGTCACCCAGCGGTTGCGCGGCAGCATCCGCGCCTCCGACACCGTGGCGCGTTATGCCGGCGACGAGTTCACCATCGTGCTGCGCCACATCGTCAAGAACGACGACGTGCTGCGCGTGGCCGAGAAGATCGTGCAGATGATGGAGTCGCCGATCTTCCTGGAAGACGGCGTGGAGCTGCAGGTCACCGTGTCGATGGGCGTGAGCTTTTTCCCCGACGACGCCAACGACGCCGATACCCTGCTCAAGCATGCGGACGAGGCGATGTATTCGGCCAAGCACAAGGGCCGCAACAACTTCCAGATCTACGAGGTCAGTCCGGAGTACGCGCGCCAGCACGGCATGGCGCTGAAGACGCGCCTGCGCCACGCCGAAGGCAACGGCGAGTTGCGCGTGGTCTATCAGCCCCAGGTCAATGCCGAGACCGAGGACATCGTGGGCATGGAGGCGCTGGTGCGCTGGGAGCACCCCGAGCTGGGCATGATCAGCCCCGCCGTGTTCATTCCGCTGGCCGAGGAGACCGGGCTGATCGTGTCGATCGGCGAATGGGTGATGCACACCGCTTGCCGCCAGGCGCGCGAGTGGGAGCAGCGCTACGGCTTGCGCCTGCGCCTGGGCGTCAACCTGTCGGCCGTGCAGTTGATGGAGCCGCAGTTGCTGGAGATGGTGGCGCGCGCGCTGCGCGAGACCGGGCTCGATCCCACCCTGCTGGAAATGGAGATCACCGAGAGCATCAGCATCAAGGCGGCGCCGAACCTGGTGGAGAACCTCAATGCGCTGCACCGGCTCGGCTGTCACATCGCGATCGACGATTTCGGCACCGGCGCCGCCTCGCTGGACTACCTGCGCCGGCTGCCCGCCGACCGCATCAAGGTGGACCAGAGCTTCGTGCGCAATATCGGCGTGGACCCGGACGACGAGGCGATCGTGCGGGCCACCATCGAGATGGCCCACCGGCTGAACCGCGCGGTGGTGGCCGAGGGCGTGGAGACCGAGCAGCACCTGCAATTCCTGCGCGACCACCATTGCGACGAGCTGCAGGGCTACCTGTTCTGCCGGCCGTTGCAGCCGATCAGCTTCGAGAAGATGCTGGCCGAGCGCCAGCGCCTGCTGGGCGTGCGGCAGGCCGAACCGGCTTGAGCGGTCCGCAGGCGGCCCCATAACGGGAGCTGGCGCGACGATTGGCTAAACTGAACTCGGTGGGCCGCTCGTGGTCTGAGCGCCGGGTTCAGCTCACCCCAGGCACCCTCAGCGGATGACGGCATTGACGATGGACACGGCCCGCATGGGCGAAAACGAACTGGACCGCGCGCTGGTCGAGCGGGTCCAGCAGGGGGACAAGCGCGCCTTCGACCTGCTGGTGCGCAAGTACCAGCACAAGCTGATCGGGCTGATTTCGCGTTACGTGCGCAGCCATGCCGAGTGCGAGGACATCGCGCAGGAGTCCTTCATCCGCGCCTGGCGCGCGATCGGCTCGTTCCGTGGCGACAGCGCGTTCTACACCTGGCTGTACAAGATCGCGGTCAACACCGCCAAGAACCACCTGGTGGCGATGGGGCGACGGCCGCCCTCCGGCGACGTCGACGCGGACGAAGCCGAGTTCATGGCCGGGGCCGAGCGCATGCACGACAGCGCCACCCCCGAGCACGAATTGATGCGCCAGGAAATTGAACAATCGGTGTTTTCCACTGTCCAAGCCCTGCCCGAGGAACTGCGGACCGCCATCACCCTGCGTGAAGTGGATGGCCTCAGTTACGATGAAATCGCCGAAGCGATGGGCTGTCCGATCGGTACGGTGCGTTCGCGCATCTTCCGGGCGCGTGAGGCGATCGACGAAAAGCTGCGGCCGCTGCTGTCTGGCCGCGAGGATCCGACATGAACCAGGCACAGACCCACCAGGACGCCCTCGAGAATCTCTCGGCCAGCATGGACGGCGAATTGCCTGTCGAGCAGTTGCGTTTCCTGTTGCGCCGACTCGATCACGATGAAGCCTTGCGCCAGGCATGGTCGGGCTACCACTTTGCCCGCGACGGCCTGCGCCGCGAGATCACCCTGCGCGCCTCCGGCGGCTTCGCCGCGCGGGTGATGCTGGCGATCGAGCAGGAGACGGTGGCCGCCGCGGCGCCGTCGCGACGGCACGCCTGGTTGCGCTGGTCCGGTGGTGGCGTGATCGCCGCCAGCGTGGCCGCCGCGGCGTTGATGATCAGCCAGCCGGCGGGCGATGCCGGCCGCGTGGACTCCGCCGTGGTGGCGGGGACCAGCCAGGTGACCTTGTCGACGCCGGCGAGCACGCCGGCAGCACCGCCTTCGGTGCCGCCATGGCTCAGCGGCAACGCCGCCGGCCTGCTCAGCCAGCAGGCTTCGGCTACCCTGGGCGCGCCGCTGGACGACGGCCAGTCGCGTGATGCGCGGCGGATGTCGACCTACCCGGCGATGCATCGTTATCGCACCCTGGACAACAACGACGGCAGCTATCTGCTGCTGCTCGACCCGGCACCGGATGCCTCGCACCAGGCCGCTGCCGGCCGGCGCTGAGATTGTCGGGCGAGTGATGGTTCGCGGCAAATCCTGTTGATGCGGATGTCCCCTCGGCGCCTGCGCCGAAGGTGTTGTGCGGCCGCTCGACTGTGCCGCGGCCCGCTTGCCGCGTCGTCATTGATCGCCGGTTCGCGCCGGCTGCAGTTCAAACCCAAGGAGGAGTCATGAGTCATTCCATCTTGCGTACGCTGGCCTGTTGCGCCCTGCTGGGCCTGGCCGGGGTCGGCGGCGTGCAGGCCCAGCCGGCGGCCGCCGCGGCGCTGCCGGATTTCACCGGCATCGTGCAGCAGAACGCCCCTGCGGTAGTGCACGTGGAGGCCCGGTACACCGGCGAACCGAATCGCTCGATGCGCGTGCAGGGCCAGATGGGACCGGGGCAGGGCATGCCCAACGACCCGGGCGCCGAGATCCTGCGGCGCTTCTTCGGCATGCCGATGATGCCCTCGCCCGAGGAGCAGCGGCATACCTCGCTGGGTTCGGGTTTCATCATCTCCAGCGACGGTTACATCCTCACCAACAACCACGTGGTCGACCATGCGGACAAAGTCACCGTGCGCCTGCAGGATCGCCGCACGCTGACCGCCAAGGTGGTCGGCACCGACCCGACGTATGACATCGCCCTGCTCAAGGTCGATGCCGGCGGTGCGCTGCCGACGGTGACCATCGGCAATTCGCGCAGCCTGAAGCCGGGCCAGTGGGTGCTGGCGATCGGCTCGCCGTTCGGCTTCGACTACACCGTGACCCAGGGCATCGTCAGCGCGGTGGGCCGCAACCTGGGTCAGCGCGACCAGCCATATACCTCCTTCATCCAGACCGACGTGCCGATCAACCGCGGCAACTCCGGCGGCCCGCTGTTCGACCTGCAGGGCCGGGTGGTCGGCATCAACTCGCAGATCTATTCCAACACCGGCGACTATCTCGGCGTGTCGTTCTCGATCCCGATCGACGTGGCCATGAACGCGGTGCAGCAACTGAAGACCAAGGGTTACGTGTCGCGCGGGCAACTGGGCGTGACGATCCAGCCGGTCAGCGACGACATCGTCAAGGCGTTCAAGCTCGACAACGGCGTCGGCGCGGCCGTGGTCGACGTGGACCCGGACAGCGGTGCCGGCAAGGCCGGCCTCCAGGCCGGCGACATCATCCTGGCCTACGACAACCACGACCTGCAGCAGGCCGCCGACCTGCCGCCGCTGGTGGGCATGACCAAGCCGGGCAGCAAGGTGCCGGTGGAGATCCTGCGCAACGGCAAGAAGCAGACCGTGCAGGTGACCATCGGTGAGGCCAAGCGCGACGGCAATGCCGTGGACAACCGCAGCGCCGGCTCGCCCTCCGCGCGCAGCGGTTCGGCCGCGCTGGGGTTGAGCGTGCAGTCGCTCGACAACGATACCCGCAAGCAACTCGGGCTGAAGGACGGGCAGGGCGTGGTGATCGACGCCATCACCGGTCCGGTGGCGGCGCAGTCGGGGCTGCGCGCCGGCGACGTGATCCTGATGGTCAACCAGCGCAAGATCGGCAGCGTGGCGGAGTTCGAGGCGGCCACGAAGGACGTCAAGGCGGGCAGCACGGTCCTGCTGCTGGTGCGCCACGGCGACCAGAGCCAGTTCATCGGCCTGACCGTGCCGGACGGGAAGTAGCCGGACCTCGCCCGGCAAGGGTGCCGCCCGTCGCGGGGCGGCACCGATCCCCTCGCGGATGCCTGCCGGACGGGTGTTCCATGCGATAATGCGGGGTTGGCGTCGCCTCGGGGCGGCGCGTCGTCATGCATGGTGCGTGGCGGCGGACCCCACGACCGAAAGGCCGCTCGCGCTCCATGGAATTGATCCGCAACTTCTCCATCATTGCCCACATCGATCACGGCAAGTCCACGCTGGCCGACCGCATTATCCAGATCTGCGGCGGTCTGGCTGACCGCGAGATGGAAGCACAGGTGCTGGACAACAATCCGATCGAGCGCGAGCGCGGCATCACCATCAAGGCACAGTCGGTGTCGCTGCCCTACACCGCGCGCGACGGCAAGACCTACCAGCTCAACTTCATCGACACCCCCGGCCACGTGGATTTCTCCTACGAGGTGAGCCGTTCGCTGGCCGCGTGCGAGGGTGCGCTGCTGGTGGTCGACGCGGCACAGGGCGTCGAGGCCCAATCCGTGGCCAACTGCTACACCGCGGTGGAGATGGGCCTGGAAGTGGTGCCGGTGCTCAACAAGATCGACCTGCCCACCGCCGACGTCGAGAAGGTCAAGGGCGAGATCGAGGCGGTGATCGGCATCGACGCCACCGACGCGGTGGCGATCAGCGCCAAGACCGGGCTCAACGTGGTCGAGGTGCTGGAGGCAATCGTGGCGCGCATCCCGCCGCCCAAGCCGCGCGACACCGATCGCCTGCAGGCGCTGATCATCGACTCGTGGTTCGACAACTACCTCGGCGTGATCTCGCTGGTGCGCGTCATGCAGGGCGAGATCAAGCCCGGCGACAAGTTGCTGGTGATGTCCACCGGGCGCAGCCACGAGGTCGACGACGTCGGCGTGTTCACGCCCAAGCGCAAGAAGCTGGACAAGCTGTCGGCGGGCGAAGTGGGCTGGATCAACGCCTCGATCAAGGACGTGCACGGCGCGCCGGTGGGCGACACGCTGACCCACGCCGGCAAGCCGGCCGCGGCGCCGCTGCCGGGCTTCCAGACCATGCAGCCGCGCGTGTTCGCCGGCCTGTTCCCGGTGTCGTCGGACGACTTCCCGGCGATGCGCGAGGCGCTGGACAAGCTGCGTTTGAACGACGCCGCGCTGTTCTTCGAGCCGGAGTCCTCCGAGGCGATGGGCTTCGGCTTCCGCTGCGGCTTCCTCGGCATGCTGCACATGGAAATCGTGCAGGAGCGGCTGGAGCGCGAATACGACCTCAACCTGATCACCACCGCACCCACGGTGGTTTACGAGGTGCTGCTCAGCGACGGCTCGATCCTGCAACTGGACAACCCGGCCAAGCTGCCGACCAACTCCAGCCTGATCCAGGAAATCCGCGAGCCGATCATCGTGGCCAACATCCTCACCCCGCCGGACTACATCGGCAGCGTGATCAAGCTGTGCGAGGAAAAGCGCGGCGTGCAGCGTTCGATCCAGTACCTGGCCACCCAGGTGCAGATCAGCTACGAGATGCCGCTGGCCGAGGTGGTGATGGATTTCTTCGACCGGCTGAAGTCCGTTTCGCGCGGCTACGCCTCGATGGATTACCACTTCGACCGTTTCGAGGCCGGTCCGTTCGTGCGCACCGATGTGCTGATCAACGGCGAGCGCGTCGACGCGCTGAGCCTGATCGTGCACCGCAGCCACGCCGACCGCCGCGGCCGCGAACTGGTCGAGCGCATGAAGGAGCTGATTCCGCGCCAGCAATTCGACGTGGCGATCCAGGCCGCGATCGGAGCGCAGATCATCGCCCGCTCGACGGTGAAGGCATTGCGCAAGAACGTGCTGGCCAAGTGCTACGGCGGCGACGTCAGCCGCAAGAAGAAGCTGCTGGAGAAACAGAAGGAAGGCAAAAAACGGATGAAGCAGGTCGGGCGGGTCGAGATCCCCCAGGAAGCCTTCCTCGCCGTGTTGAAAGTGGATAAATAGCCAAAGGCCGGGAATAGGGAATCGGGAATCGGGAATAGGAAGAGCGGCCAGCTTCACTATTCCCCATTCCCGATTCCCCATTCCCGGCTCCAAAGGGAGCCCCTCATGGAATTTGATTTTGCGGCGATTCTGCTTGGCCTCACCGTGCTGTTCGGCGTGGTGTGGGGGCTGGATCGGCTGTTCCTGTACAAGAAGCGCAAGGCGCGGCTGGACGCGGCGGGCGAGGAGTATCGCGACCCGATGCCGGTGGACTGGGCGCGCTCGCTGTTCCCGGTGGTGCTGGTGGTGCTGCTGCTGCGGTCGTTCGTGGCCGAGCCGTTCCGCATCCCGTCCGGCTCGATGATGCCGACGCTGGACGTGGGCGATTTCATCCTGGTCAACAAGTTCGCCTATGGCCTGCGCCTGCCGGCGTTCAACAACAAGATCCTCGACCTGGGCGAACCCGAGCGCGGCGACGTGGTGGTGTTCCGCTGGCCCGGCTTCACCTGCCATCGCGACGACGGCACGGTAGTGCACGGCGGCAATGCGGACTGCAGCGTTCCGGTGCCGAACCAGAACTGGATCAAGCGCGTGATCGGCCTGCCCGGCGACACCATCCAGATCCGCGACAGCGAGATCGTGATCAACGGCAAGCCGGTGCCGGCCGAGAAGATCGGCCCGTTCAAGGGCAACCACGCGCGCCCGGCGGACGAGGAACTGCTCGCCTACGGCGCCACCATCTGGAAAGAGCACCTGGGCAAGGTGACCCACCTGATCGCGCGCATGCCCGACCGCATGCCCACGCCGCCGGTGCCCAACGCGAACATGCCTGCGGTCGTGCCCGACAACTGCTATCTGGTGATGGGCGACGACCGCGAAAACAGTGAAGACAGCCGCTGGTGGGGCTGCATGCCGGAGCAGAACCTGGCCGGCAAGGCATTCCTGATCTGGATGAGCTGGAAGGGCTGGGGCACCGGCGGCGTGGATTTCTCGCGCATCGGCACGGTCATCCACTGACGCATCCTCCGGCCAGGCGCGCGACCGCGAAAACGTGATGCGATCGTGCGGCCCGCTCCCCGCCTGCGGCCAACAAGTGCGAGAATCCGCAGGCGCCATCGGCCCCGGCCGGGCCGGTGCGGCGGGTGCGGGCGACACCGGGACATCCACAGATCGGACGGCCGCCCAGGCGGCATAGCGAGGGGACTATGAAATCGAAACAGTCGGGCATCACCCTGATCGGCTTCCTGCTCATCATCGTGGTAGTGGGCTTCTTTGCCTACATGGCGATGAAACTGGCGCCGTCGTATTCCGAGTACATGGGCGTGACCAAGGCGATGAACCAGATCGCCACCGAAGGCACCAATGGCAAGTCGCTGGACTCGATCCGCCGCGATTTGATGTTCAAGCTCGGCTTCCAGTACGTCGACGATGCCACCGTCAAGCCGGCCAACATCACCATCAAGCGCGACGCCGGCGGCACCAGCGTGCTGACCGTGGCCTACGACAAGCAGATCCCGTTCATGTACAACATCGACTTCCTGCTGCACTTCAACAAGAGCGTGCCGCTGCAGGGCAATGTCGGCGAGTAGACGTTGAAGCTCCGTCACCGATTCAGTGATCCGGCCTGGGCGCAGTTGGCGCTGACCCACCGCAGCGCCGGCAAGCCCAACAACGAACGGCTGGAGTTCCTCGGCGATGCGCTGCTGGGCGCGATCATCGCCGAGCTGCTTTACGAGGTGCATCCCAAGGCCAGCGAAGGCGAGCTGTCGCGGCTGCGTGCGCAACTGGTCAACGGCAACGCGTTGGCCGTGGTGGCGCGCGAGCTGGAGTTGGGCGACGAGCTGAAGCTCGGCCCCGGCGAGCTCAAGAGCGGCGGCTTCCGTCGCGACTCGATCCTCGCCGATGCGTTCGAGGCACTGGTGGCGGCGGTGTACGAGGATGCCGGTTTCGACACCTGCCGCAGCCTGGTGCGCGACCTGTTCGGCGAGCGCGTCGCCGCGCTGCGACGCTCGTCCAAGGACGCCAAGACCCGGCTGCAGGAACACCTGCAATCCGGGGGCTGGCCGCTGCCGCAGTACGAGCTGGTCGACAGCCACGGCGAGGACCACGCCAAGACCTTCGACGTGACCTGCCGCATCAGCGAACCGCTGCAGATCGTCGCCGCTGCCACGGCCGGCAGCCGCCGCGCCGCCGAACAGGATGCCGCCGAGAGCGTGCTCGGCCAGTTGCTGGAACTGGCGCGCGACTCCTGAGCCGCCGGCGCCGCGGGTTCACCGTGCGCGCGCCTTCCACGCACTACACTTGCCCTCCGACTCGCCGAGCCTGCCACCATGAACGACCCCCTCGACATCGCCGACGGCAGCCTGCCGCATGAGGATTTCCGCTGCGGCACCGTGGCCCTGGCCGGACGCCCGAACGTGGGCAAGTCGACCCTGCTCAACGCGCTGATCGGCTTTCGCCTGTCCATCATCAGCCCGCGACCGCAGACCACGCGCCATCGCATTCTCGGCATCCACACCAACGAGGCCGGGCAGATCCTCTACGTGGACACCCCGGGCCTGCACCGGGGCGCCAAGCGGGCGATGAACCGCAGTCTCAACCGCGCCGCCCGCTCGGCGATCGGCGACGTGGACTTGGTGGTGCAGGTGATCGAAGCCGGTCGCTTCACCGACGAGGACGAGGCGCTGTACACCGCCCTGGTCGAGCAGTCCGCGCCGCGCCTGCTGGTGATCAACAAGGTCGATCTGAACAAGGACAAGACCGTGATGCTGCCGTTCGTGGCCGAACTGGCGCAGCACCATCAGTACGACGAGATCCATTACGTCAGCGCGTTGAAGGAACAGGGCCTGCAGGCGCTGGAGCAGGCCATCATCAAGCGCCTGCCGGTACGCGCGCCGATCTACGGCGTCGACGAGGTCACCGACCGCAGCGAACGGTTCCTCGCCGCCGAGATGGTGCGCGAACAGTTGATGCTGCGGCTGGACCAGGAGCTGCCGTACGCCACCACGGTGGAGATCGAGCAGTTCGAGGATCGGCCGGACGGCGTCGCCGAAATCCACGCCGTGATCTGGGTCGAGCGCGCCGGCCAGAAAGCCATCGTGATCGGCCAGGGCGGCGCCCAGCTCAAGGCGATCGGCTCCGGCGCCCGCCGCCACATGGAGCGCATGTTCGAGCGCAAGGTGTTCCTGCGCCTGTGGGTCAAGGTCCGCGAAGGCTGGGCCGACGACGAAAACATGCTGAAGAAATTCGGGTATACGGATTGAGAGCAGGGAATGGGGAATAGGGAATAGGGAATCGTCAAAGCCGAATCCGCCGCTCTCCCATCCCGTTTTCCCATTTTGGCTTTCTGCGAGTTATGGAACAGGAAGTGGGGAATCGCCAAGGCGACCACTGCTCTCCTGTTCCCTATTCTCCATTCCCTATTCCCAGCCCCCAAGCCATGCGCATCGACCAGCAACCCGCCTATGTCCTGCACGCGCGGCCGTATCGCGAGACGTCGCTGTTGCTGGAGTGCCTGACCCGCGAGCATGGGCGGTTGGGTGTGGTGGCGCGGGGCGTGCGCGGTGAGCGTGCACGGTTGCGGCGTGCGCAGCTCGAACCGTTCCAGCCGCTGGCGCTGGGTCTGCTGCTGCGCGGCGAGATGGCCACGCTCACCGCCGTCGAGGCGGTCGGCACGCCGCAGCGGCTGGAAGGCGACGCGGCGCTGGCCGGGCTGTATCTCAACGAGTTGGTGGTGCGCCTGACCGGGCGGCAGGACCCGCTGGGGCCGCTGTTCGATGCCTATGCCGCAGCGCTGGCGCGGCTGGCCACGGGCGAATCGATCAGCTGGAGCCTGCGCCGCTTCGAACGCGACCTGCTGCAGGCCACCGGTTACGGCCTGCCGTTGCTGTACGAGGCAGACACCGGCGAGGTGATCGAGCCGGACGCGTGGTATCGCTACCAGGTCGAGGAAGGCGCGCGGCGTTGCGCCGCCGACGCGCCCCGCGCGATGCGCGGCGCCGACCTGCTGGCACTGGCGCACGACCGCATGCCCGACCCGCACGGCCTGAAAGCATTGCGCGACCTGATGCGCGAAATCATCCGCTTCCACCTCGGCGGCGGCGAGTTGCGCGCGTGGCGGGTGCTGTCGATGGCGGTCTCGCGCCGCGCTCCCGCCGCGGGCAGCGACCGCGCCAAGCCGCCGGCGTGAGTCCGCGCCAGGAGCGTGGGCGGTAGAAATCTCCCGGGCTGCAAAAGCGTCTGCGCGGTCCATATTTCCGCCGCTTCCTGCTCGTAGAACCACTATGGGCCGGCGAATCGTCGAAAATCTGTCCTCACGCAGCCACTTTTTCGCCTCGAAAGTTTCTACCGCCCACGCTCCTAGCTGTCCAGCGCCTGCAGCGTCGCGGCCAGCACGCGGCGGAAGCTGGCCAAGGCGGCGGGCGCGGAGCCGTCGGACAGGAGTTGCCGCTGCAGTCGCACCGCCTGTTCGGCCAGCGCCGTGGCACCGCAAAATCCGCATGAGGAACGCAGCCGGTGCAGCCGTTCGGCGAATGCGACGCGGTCGGCGCTGAGCTGGTCCAGTTCGCCTTGCAGCAGCGCGAGTTCCTCGCGCAGCAACAGGCGCAACGCACGCATCGTGGTGGCGTCGCCGCTGCTGCAGAGCGCCGCGCCATCGTCCAGCACGGACGACGACTCGGCCTGGATCAGCGCCAGCACGCGGCGTAGGTCGGTCAGGGTGCAGGGTTTGAGCAGGATGTCGCTGAAGCCTGCCGCCAGCAGGTCGTTGCGGTCGGCCGGCGCGATGTCCGCGCTGGTGGCCACGGCGGTGCTGTCGACGGAGGCGGAGCGGACATCGGCGCGCAGTTGCTCCAGCACGTGCAGGGCGCCGCCGCCGGGCATGCGGCAGTCGAGCAGCAACAGGTCGAACTTGCCCGCACCGGCGCGCTCCAGCGCTTCCCGGCCGCTGCCGGCGGTCTCCACCGTGGCGCCCAGCGAGCGCAGCCCGTCGCTGAGGAAGCGGCAACTGCCGGGGTCGTCATCGGCGACCAGAACATAGGGGCGGGGTGCCTGGCGGAGGGACGAACTGCAAGATTCCGGGCGCTCGCTCAAGACGAAATCCTTGTCGTTCATCTGGATTTGGCAGAATGGCCCGAGATGCGCCCGACTTCAAGCCACATTTCGAGCCGCTTCGCGCTGTGTTGCGGCCTCCTGCTGGGTCTGCTCTGGTTCGCGCCGGCGCGGGCCGACGTGCTGCTGTCGGCCAGGTCGATCAGCATGCCGGGACTTCAACTGCAGGCGGTGACACTGCGCCTGGGCGAGGACGGCGCCGGCACGCTCACCGTGTCGCTGCATGCGGACAAGGCCGACCTGCCGGCCATGGGCTGGCGCCGCCTGCCGCTGGATCTTGCCGGCAGCCTGCGCCGCAACGAGCACATGGGCTGGGTGCTGGACGGCAACCTCAAGCTGGCCCGCGCGCCCGGCGGCGCGCTCGCCGATGCGCAGGTGCAGGTGCAGGTGAGCCCGGCGGCCAACACCTTGCAGATCGACGTGTTGCAGGGCCAGGCCACGCTCAGCGGCGCCTTGCCGCTGGATCAGCCCACGCATGCGCAGATCCGTGTGACAAACCTGCCGGCAGGCTGGCTGCAAGGCCTGCTCGGCACCGTCTGGTCCGGCCGCACCACCGCCGGCCGGGTGGATGCCGAGCTGGCACTGGACCTGCGTGACCCGGGCCTGCGTTCCTCCGGCCAGTTCAGTCTGCACGAGGTGGGTTTCGACACGCCCAGCGGCACGCTTGCCGGGCGGGGCGTCAGCGGCAATGGCCGCTTCAACCTCGACTACGGCGATGGCCCGGCACAGATCGACCTCGATGCAGGCCTGCGCGGCGGTGAGCTGCTGCTGGGTCCGCTCTACGCCAAGCTGCCCGATCATCCCGTGCAGTTGAATCTGCATGCCAACGCTGCGGACGGGGCGGTGGAGCTGAGCCGCCTGCGTTTCACCGATGCCGATGCGCTGCAGCTCTCCGGCGCGCTGGCGTTCGATGCCAAAGGCGCGCCGAGCGCCTTGCGGCTGGACCGCCTGCACGCCAGCTTCCCGGCGGCGTACGAACGTTACGGGCGCTCCTGGCTCGACACGATGGGCCTGCAGGACCTCACGGTGGCCGGCGACATCGACGCCAGTGTCGACTGGCGTGAGGATTCCCTGCGCAGCTTCGCGTTCAAGACCGATGGGTTCGACCTGACCGACGCTGCCGGGCGCCTGGCGATCGACGGCCTGCACGGCGCGCTGGACTGGTCGGCCAAGGGCGACCGGCCCGTTACCACGCTGGGCTGGCGCGGGCTGGGTTTCTACCGGATCGAGAACGGCGCGGCCCAATCGACCTGGCGCAGCCATGACGGCATGCTGAGCCTGCAGCAGCCGCTGACGATGCCGGTGCTGGGTGGCCAGCTGCAGATCGGCCAGTTCGATTGGTCCCCCGCCGCGGCTGCCGGCCAGCGGCTGGCGACCTCGCTGGTGCTGACCGGCGTGGACATGAAGGCGTTCAGCCAGGCGATGGGCTGGCCCGCGTTCCCCGGCACGCTGGCCGGCGCGGTGCCCTCGCTGCGCTGGGTCGACGACCGGCTGGAACTCGGCGGCGGGCTCAGCGCGCACGTGTTCGACGGCTTCGTCGACATCACCCGGCTGTCCCTGCAGCAACCGTTCGGGACCAGTCCGGTGCTCAGCGCGGATATCGACCTGAAGCAGCTCGATCTCGGTGCGATCACCAGCGTGTTCGACTTCGGCAGCATCACCGGGCGGCTGGACGGCAGCATCCAGGGCCTGCGCCTGGTCGACTGGAGCCCGGTGGCGTTCAAGGCCAGCCTGCTCGCCGGCGACGGCGGACGGATCAGCCAGCGCGCGGTGAACAACCTCACCTCGGTCGGTGGCGGCGGCGTGGCTGCCGGCCTGCAGGGCGCGATGCTGAAACTGTTCAAGACGTTCGGCTACCAGCGCATCGGCCTCAATTGCACCTTGCAGGGCACCGTGTGCAAGATGAGCGGTCTGGAACCGACCGACGGTGGCTACACTATCGTCGAAGGCAGCGGCCTGCCGCGCCTGCAGGTGATCGGCCACCAGACCGAGGTCGACTGGCCCACCCTGGTCAAGCGGCTGCAGGACGCCATCAGCGGCAGCGGGCCCGAGATTCACTGAGCGGTTGCCGATTCGACCTCCAAGCCCGGACTGGCGATCGAAAGTCACGAGAACGGGTTTTCTGCACATACTTACTTTTCAGCACCGGAGTCACGTCATGCGCAAGCTCGTCTGCGTCATCCTGACCACCATGGCCGTGGCGCTGGTCGGCTGTGTCACGATCAACGTGTACTTCCCCGAAGCCGCGGCGCAGAAGGCCGCCGACCAGTTCATCGGCAGCGTGCTGGACAAGGCCGACGCCGCCGGCAAGCCGGCCGCGAAGGAGCCGCCGCCGGCGCCGAAGAGCGACGCCGGGCACCCCTCGGCCATGCTGCTCGACCTGCTGATCCCCGCCGCGCAGGCGGCCGAGACGCCGGATTTCCGCGTCCACACCAGCGCCACCGACGCCATTCATGCGCGCATGAACCAGCGCATCGGCGGCATCCTCGGCCAGCTGCTGGACAGCGGCGCGGTCGGCTTCACCCACGACGGCATGGTGGCCATGCGCGACGCGGCGAAGGTGCCGCTGAGCCAGCGCGCCCAGGCCAATGCCGCCGTGGCCGAGGAGAACCGCGACCGCGCCGCGCTGTACCGCGAGATCGCCGTCGCCAACAACCACCCGGAATGGGAGGCGCAGATCCGCACCGCCTTCGCCAAGACATGGATCGAGAAGGCGCACGCCGGCTGGTACTACCAGAACGCCGCCGGCGCCTGGCAGAAGAAATAGCTTCCGCCGCAAAGTGATCCCTACCGCGTAGGGCGGGCACTGCCCGCCGGCTCTCCGGAAGCTGGAGCGGCGGGCAGTGCCCGCCCTACGGGGGCGCGGTCCGGCCCGATCTGTGATAATTGGCGGCCAGCCCTTCTGTCTGCGCCCCATGTCACGTTCCAACTCGGTCTCGCCCACACCCTTTGAAGCACACATCACCGACCTCGGCCACGATGGCCGCGGCGTGGCGCGGATCGACGGCAAGACGGTGTTCGTCAGCGGGGCCTTGCTCGGCGAGCGGGTGATGGCGAAGCTGCGCAAGCGGCACCGGCATTTCGACGAGGCGGAAACGGTCGAGGTGATCACCGCCTCGCCGCATCGGGTCGAACCGAAATGCCGCCATTTCGCGCAGTGCAGCGGCTGCTCGCTGCAGCATCTCGATGCGCCCTCGCAGATCGCCGCCAAGCAACGCGTGCTGGCCGAAAACTTCGAGCGCATCGGCAAGGTCACGCCACAAGCCTGGTTGCCGCCGCTCACCGCCGAACCATGGGGCTATCGGCGCAAGGGTCGGCTGTCGGTACGCAACGTGGCGAAGAAGGGCCGCGTGCTGGTCGGCTTCCGCGAGGAGCAGAACCCGCGTTTCGTCACCGAGATCCGGCAATGCGAAGTGATGCATCCGGCGCTCGGCCCCAAGGTCGGGTTGCTGGCCGAGCTGCTGGGCACCATGGATGCGGCCGAGGACATCCCGCAGATCGAATTCGCCGCCGGCGACGAGCTGATGGCGCTGGTGTTCCGCCACATGCAGCCGCTCAGCGAACACGACCAGGCCGCGCTGGTCGCGTTCGGCCGGCAGCACGGTTTCGCGATCTACCTGCAGCCGGGCGGCATCAGCAGCGTGCATCCGTTGTGGCCGGAAAACCCGCGGCTGGCCTTCACGATCGCCAGTGGGGACGCGCGCTTCGCCGACGTCGAGCTGGAGTTCCAGCCGCTCGATTTCGTGCAGGTCAACGCCGGCATGAATCAGTTGATGATGGCGCGCGCGATGGAGCTGCTCGACCCGCAGCCGGCCGATCGCGTGCTCGACCTGTTCTGCGGCCTCGGCAACTTCACCCTGCCGATCGCGCGGCGGGTGGCCGAGGTCGTCGGCGTGGAAGGCGAGCACGGCCTGGTCGAGCGCGCCGCGCAGAACGCCGCGCGCAACGGCATCGCCAACGCGCGCTTCCACGTCGCCAACCTGTTCGAGGACCAGCGCGCCACCGAGTGGGCGCGCCAGCCGTGGGACAAGCTGCTGCTCGATCCGCCGCGTGCGGGCGCCGACAAGGTGCTCGACTACCTGCCGCACAAGGCGACCAGACGCATCGTCTACGTCTCCTGCCATCCCGCCTCGCTGGCGCGCGACGCCGGCATCCTGGTCAACCGGCACGGCTTCAGGCTGGCCTCGGCCGGCGTGATGGACATGTTCCCGCATACCTCCCATGTCGAATCGATTGCGCTGTTCGAGCGCTGAGGAGCGAGGAGTGAATGAAGAGGAGTGAGAAGTGAGAGAAATCCAGTGCATGCTTGACGCTCTTGTTCTTGCTCTCTCTCACTTCTCACTTCTCTCCGTTCACTCCTGACTTTTATGCCCATCGAGATCGAACGCAAATTCCTGTTGGCCACCGACGAGTGGCGCGCCGCGATCGAGCGCAGCGAGCCGATCGCGCAGGGCTACCTGGTCGGTGCGCAGGCCTTGCGCGAGGGCCACGCGCGCGCCTCGGTGCGCGCGCGGCTGGCCGGTGAGCAGGCGTGGCTCAACATCAAGGCCGCCACTTCCGGCATCGCGCGGGCCGAATTCGATTACCCGATACCGCTGGCCGATGCGCGCGTCATGCTGGCCAGCCTCTGCGACGGCGTGCTGGAGAAGGTCCGCCATCATGTCCGCGTCGACGGCGTACTGTTCGAGGTCGACGAATTCGGCGGCGACAACGCCGGCCTGGTCGTCGCCGAGGTCGAATTGCCTGCAGTCGATGCCTCATTTCCGCGGCCGGCGTGGCTGGGCCGCGAGGTGAGCGCGCTGACGCGCTACTACAACGTCAACCTGATCGCGCACCCGTACCGGCAATGGTCGCCGGCCGAGCGCGCCGCCGAGGATGCCGCATGCTGATGATCGGCGTGGCCGCGCCGGAACTGGCCGAATCCGAGAAACGCTGGCTGCGCGCGCCCGGCGTCGCCGGCGTGCTGCTGTTTGCGCGCAACTACCGTTCGCGCGAGCAGTTGATGGCCTTGTGCGAGGCGATCCGCGATGCCGGCGGCGAGCACCTGCTGATCGCGGTGGACCAGGAGGGTGGCCCGGTGCAACGCTTCCGCGACGGCTTCACCCGGCTGCCGCCGCTGGCGACGATCGGTGCCGTTTACGACCGCGCCCCCTTTGATGCGATCCGCCTGGCCGAGGAGCACGCCTGGGTGATGGCCAGCGAACTGCGCGCCAGCGGCGTCGATTTCAGTTTCGCACCGGTGGTCGATCTCGCCCGTGGCAACGCGGCTATCGGCCTGCGTGCTTTCCACGCCGATCCCGCGGTGGCCGGCGAACTGGGCCAGGCCTACGTGCGCGGCATGCACCTGGGCGGCATGGCCGCAGTGCTCAAGCACTTCCCGGGGCATGGCTCGGTCACCGGCGACACCCACAAGGTGGCGGCGATCGACCCGCGCGGCCTGGACGAGATCCGCCGCGACGATCTGCGTCCGTTCGCCGAATGCATCGAGGCACGCGTCGAAGCGGTGATGATGGCGCACGTCATTTACCCGGCCGTGGACAGCCGTCCAGCCGGCTATTCGAAAGTCTGGATCGAGCAGGTCCTGCGCGGCGAACTGGGCTTCACCGGCGCGGTGATCAGCGACGACATCAGCATGGCCGCCGCCGGCGCGGCCGGCAGCGTGGGCGGGCGGGTGAGGGCGCACCTCGACGCCGGCTGCGACCTGGTGCTTGCCTGCTTCCCCGAGGTGGTCGAGGAGGCACTGGCCGCGCTGCCCGCCGATACCGGCGCCATGCCCGCGTCGATCGCCACGCTGCGCGGCGCCATTGGCGCCACCTGGGCCGGCCTCGCGGACAATCCACAGCGCGACCGTTTCGTCGCCCGCATCACGGCGTTGCACGCCGAAGGAAACGCATGAACACTGCACATCCCTCCCTGGCCGATGCCCTGGCGCAGGCCGACCTGCTGTATGCCCGCGAGGCGCTGGAGCCGGTGATCGCCGACATGGGCGCACGCATCGATGCCGTGCTCGGCGGCGAGCGCGCGGTGTTCCTCACCGTGATGAACGGTGCGTTGATCTTCGCCGGCCAGCTGGCCCTGGCGATCCGCACCGACCTGGAGTTCGACTACGTGCACGCCACCCGCTACCGCGGCGAAACCACCGGCAGCACGCTGCACTGGCTGCGTGCACCCGCCGTGTCGCTGGCCGGTCGCGTGGTGCTGCTGGTCGACGACATCCTCGACGAAGGCCACACGCTGAAGGAAGTGCGCGAAGACTGCTACAAGCGCGGTGCGAAAAAAGTGCTGATCGCCAGCCTGTGCACCAAGCGGCACGATCGCCTGGTCGACGGCATCGCCTCGGATTTCAACGGCGTGGAACTGCCCGACCGCTTCGTGTTCGGCTACGGCATGGACTACTACGAGCAGGGGCGCAACCTGCCGGGCATCTACGCGTTGAAGGCCGGGAATGGGGAATAGGGATTCGGGACCAGGGCGCACAAGTGTGGCGCTTCGAATTTGCGCTTGCGCTACCCCAGCCGATCACCCTTCGACTTCGCTGCGCTGCGCTCAAGGTGAACGGTGGTGAATTTCTGGCTGCAACCTGAAAACGGATCATTACGATGCCCCATCACGAAACTACCCCCCTCGACCTCGCCGTCATCGGCGGCAGCGGCCTGTACAACTTCCCGGGCCTGGAAAATGCCGAGCGGCACACGGTGGACACGCCCTACGGCCCGGCCTCCGGCGACATCGTGGTCGGCGACTTCGCCGGCAAGCGCATCGCCTTCCTCGCCCGCCACGGCGAGAGCCACACGCTGCCGCCGCACCGGGTCAACTACCGCGCCAACGTGTGGGCGTTGCACAGCCTGGGCGCGCGGCGGGTGGTCGGCGTCAATGCCGTCGGCGGCATCCGCGACGACATGGGTCCGCGGGTAATCGTGGTACCCGACCAGCTGATCGACTACACCCATGGCCGCCTGACCAGTTACTGCGATGTCGAAGGCGCCGAGGTGAAACACATCGACTTCAGCGAGCCGTATGCCGAATCGTTGCGACGGCAATTGCTTGATGCGGCGCGTGCGGCCGGCGTGGCGGCCATCGACGGCGGCTGTTACGGGGCCACCCAGGGACCGCGGCTGGAAACCCGTGCCGAGATCGCCCGCATGAAGCGCGACGGTTGCGACCTGGTCGGCATGACCGGCATGCCCGAGGCCGTACTGGCGCGCGAACTGGAGTTGGACTATGCCTGCCTGGCACTGGTGGCGAACTTTGCCGCCGGCTGCGGCGACGAGGCGGAAATCAGCATCGAGGAGATCTTCGCCCACCTCGCCGCCGCCACCGCCGACGTGCCGCGCATCCTGGCCGAGTTGCTGCGGGTCTGAGGGCATCCGGTGAATTTGTGCACGGACCGGACTTCTTCGTATTGCAATGCGGCTTCACCTCTTGCTACTTTTCCCCGGCCAGCGCGGCGAGCCGGGGGGAACAGCCGCACCAGTTCTGGCGCACCATTCCATGGATCCAGAGGTTCACGCAATGACTTTCGGTACGGTCAAATGGTTCAACGACGCCAAGGGTTTCGGTTTCATCGCACCTGAGGACGGGGGAGCGGACGTGTTCGTCCATTTTTCGGCGATCGCCAGCAAGGGCTTTCGCAGCCTGCAGGAAGGTCAGCGGGTGAAGTTCGAAGTCACCCAAGGTCCCAAGGGCGCCCAGGCCTCGGCGGTCGAAGCCGCCTGATCGGCCGACCCCGCGTCGCATGATGCAAAGGAAACCCCGCACTCGCTGCGGGGTTTCCTTTTTTGCGCGAGCCCCCAACCGGAAGCCCCATCCGTTCACCCTGAGCGTAGCCGCGCAGCGGCGAAGTCGAAGGGCCACACCACGAGTCGAGACCCCTACGGCAGCGCATGGCCGCGTCGCTTGGTTAATATGGGGAATTGCCGAACACCCCAGGAGCTCCTCGTGATCATCAAGCCCAAAGTCCGCGGTTTCATCTGCGTCACCGCCCACCCGGTCGGCTGCGAGCGCAACGTGCTCGACCAGATCGCGATCACCCAGGCCGCCGGCCACGACAAGAGCAAGGGCCCCAAGCGCGTGCTGGTGATCGGCGCCTCCACCGGCTACGGGCTGGCCTCGCGCATCACCGCCGCGTTCGGCTACGGCGCGGCCACGCTGGGCGTGTTCTTCGAGAAACCCAGCAGCCACGAGAAGACCGGCACCGCCGGTTGGTATAACGCCGCCGCGTTCGACAAGGCGGCCAAGGCCGCCGGTCTCTATGCGAAGTCGATCAACGGTGACGCCTTCGCCAACGAAACCCGCGCCAAGGCCATCGAGATCATCAAGAACGAGATGGGCGGCCCGATCGACCTGGTGGTCTATTCGCTGGCCTCGCCGGTGCGCAAGCTGCCGGACACCGGCGAAGTGGTGCGCTCGGCGCTGAAGACCATCGGCGCGCCGTTCCACAACACCTCGGTCGACACCAACAAGGACACCGTGATCGAGGCCACCGTGGAGCCGGCCACCGAGCAGGAGATCAAGGACACCGTCACCGTGATGGGCGGCGAGGACTGGGCGCTGTGGATCGACGCGCTGAGCGCCGCCGGCGTGCTCGCCGAGCACGCCAAGACCGTCGCCTACAGCTACATCGGCACCGAGATCACCTGGCCGATGTACTGGCACGGCACCCTGGGCCAGGCCAAGCAGCACCTCGACAACACCGCGAAGCAACTGCGCAACCGCCACCCGGGGCTGGAAGCCTACGTCGGCGTGATGAAGTCCGTCGTCACCCAGGCCAGCGCCGCCATCCCGGTGATCCCGCTGTACGTCTCCATTGCCTTCAAGATCATGAAGGAGAAGGGCATCCACGAAAACCCGATCGAGCAGGCCAACCGGTTGTTCCGTGATCGTCTCTACCGTGCTGATGGTGCGGCCGCGCCTACCGACGATGAAGGCCGGTTGCGCCTGGATGACTGGGAACTGCGCGACGACGTGCAGGAACCCTGCAAGACGATCTGGCCCACCGTCACCACCGAGAACCTCAAGCAGATCACCGACTACGCCGGCTACAAGCACGAGTTCCTGCAGCTGTTCGGCTTCGACCGCGACGACGTGGACTATGACGCCGAGGTGGAGGCGGATCGGCGGTTTGATTGTGTGGAGATGTGAGGGCAGGAGATGAGGGACGCGTCTGCATGAGTAACCGTTACGAAGCCGGTGAGGCCCAAGGCAGCCACGAGCCTGGCTCGGACGACCGGGTCTTGCGGAACAAGCTGGGCGTGACCGATCCAGACGAGATGGACGAAGTCGAACTGCAGTTATTGGGGCAGATCTACCGGGCGGTGCTGTTGGAGGCATTGCCTGATCGGCGCCTGTACGTGGCGGACTTGAAAACCTGGCATCGTCGGTGGCTCGGCAATGTATATGACTGGGCTGGCATGGAGCGCTCGGTCAACATGGGCAAGGGCGATTTCCATTTTGCCGCGGCAACGCAGGTTCCCCGTCTGTTGACGGTGTTTGAACGCGATTGTCTTGCACGTTTCACGCCTTGCCATGACATTGATGATGCTTCATTGATAGAAGCGATCGCCATGACCCACGTAGAACTCATCCTGATTCACCCATTTCGCGAGGGGAATGGGCGGCTGTCGCGCCTATTGGCCGACGTCATGGTGGTACAGGCGGGGCGCGGGCCACTCGACTACAGCGCGTGGGAGGCAGACAAGGCAGCGTATTTCGGCGCCATTCGAGCCGGCATGGCGAACGACTACCGGCCGATGCAGCGATTGGTTGAAGCGGCCCTGGTGAACTGAGAGGAGTCAGCTTGCCAGTGCGATTCCGCGAAGCTTGGGGTTCTTGCCGAGCAAGGACTCTTCGACCTGGCGGATGCTCTTGCCGGTTTCGATAGCGGTGGAACTGGCCACTGCACGGACGATGGCCCGCTGGCTGGGCGCTTTGGCGGCGCGGAGCGGCTTCTTGTTGGGGATGGTCGGCTTGGCGGACTTCACGGCGTCCATTATACCTTAATAGGCCTGTGCGCAATTGGCTGAATGGCGCCGACCCGGGTTTTCCGCCGCCGCAGGTATCGGTCCATGAAGGGCGTCAGCATTCCTGGCTGGGCTTGCCTGAAGACATGGAGCATTTCGATTGAGCCGCCCCTGAAATGAAAAACCCGATGCCATCAAGGCATCGGGTTTTCAGTGTCGGCAAACGCCATGTCAGTCGCGCGACTTGGCCACCACGCTGCCGTCGTCGGGGTCGACCAGCAGTTCGACATCGGTGCCGCGGGCGGTGTCGGCTTCGGCGCTCCACAGGCCGTGCTCGTATTCCACGTCGTGGATCTTCTCGTAGCCGGCGGCGGTGAGCTTGGCTTTGATTTCGTCCTTGTTGAGCCTGGACGGGGCGTCGGTGACGTAGACCTTGCCGCTGACCGGTCCCACGGTGATCTTCGCCCACTGGTCGTTGCCGCCGCGTGCCTGGCTGCGCCACACGCCGTCCTCGAACTTGAGTCCCTTGACCTCCTTGTAGCCGGCATTGGCGATCGCGGTCTTGATGGCGTCCTCGGTCAGCGCGCCTTCCGGCGGCTGCGTGCCCCAGTGAGTGGTCGTGGTGACGATCTGCGTGGTGGTGCCGGATTGCGCGGGGGCGGGCGCCTGCTGCGCCATGGCTGCCGTGCACACGGACAGGCCGATCAACAGCGGAAGTGTGTGCTTGGTCATCAGTGACTCCTTCTTCGGTGATGTCGCCAGCTGGCCAGGACTGGCCGGGCGCCGACTCATGGGGAGTCCGATGGAAGCAGTGCCGGTGAAATGGCTGCGTGAACGTGATGAATGCTGGTTCAGCAGACAGTGCCACCGGGAAGCCGTCGCCCGTAGGGGCCCGCTCGCGGGCGATGCCGTTTTGGTTTGCGGCTGTCGAACCCCGACACCCGACAAGAGCATCGCCCGCGAGCGGGCTCCTTATGTGTCGATTCTCCTCGGAGGTTGGGGGAGAATCGCCGACTGATCATCGGTGGGAACGGGGAGACGCCGTCGGGCTCCTCTGGCTTCGCGCCTGCGCCGTAGATTCGCGCCCCC